>ODAJ012158316.1_pt1 | contig 10875 bp, 10 predicted proteins | sample 1539241 | NCBI WGS metagenome assembly ODAJ01 (sample SAMN02144231, study PRJEB22623) | gut metagenome | biome: sheep rumen | host: Ovis aries | place: New Zealand
GCGGTGATGAGCCCGCTGATCCGGATGATCCCGACACCGGCGATGATACAGGCGGGAACGATGATCCCGGCAGCAGTGATGATAATCCCGGAGACGAGGAGAATCCGGAGGAAGGAGGCGGCAGCTAAATGGCAGACATTATACAAATAAGTCCGGTATCCATTTATCAGGACATAGAGCTTTCCCTGACAGAGCACCTTGTGCCTCCCGTCGTTCATGTGAAGCAGTTCGATCACAAGGCGCGGAAAATCCGATGCGCTCTGTATGCCAATAATGTCGAGTACACGATTCCCACAGATATCATTCTGGCCTATTCCGGTACCAGGCCGGATGGCAGGCTGTTCCAGTACAGCACGGAAGCACTTACGAACGATAAGGTTGATCTGATCGATAACCGGCTGGTTATCACCATCACGGACTTTATGACGGAGGTCGCGGGCCGGTATCCGGTGGACTTGGTCCTGTTGGATAGCGACGGAGACGTCCTCGGCTCCTTCAGCTTCACCCTGTATGTGGAGCGGGCGGCGACAAGTAACCGGAAGATTCTGACGGCAACCTATGCGTCGGTGGCCGAGGCAGTCAGGAATGGCGTTTTCGAATGTTTCACTACAGAGGATGGTTACTTCGGTATCAATTCGGATGATGGCCTTGGGATCACCTCCGGCTCTTATTCGGATGTGGTGGACCGCATCAATACGGAACTGGTAGAAACCAGCATCAATGATGACGGCTATCTGGTCTTTGAAACAGATGAACGGCTGGGGCTCATTTTCGGCATGGACGACGAGGGCAACCTGATCGTGGATTATAAGGAGGAAAACTAACATGGCGAGATACGTCGGAAAAAGAATCGTCCCGAAGCATTGCGGCTATTGGGACAATACCAAAACCTATGAGATGGAAAACATCGTCTACGACAGGGCCAGCGGTAACAGCTATATGAGCCGGAAAGCGGTGCCTGCCGGGACGGACATCTCGCAGGAAGAATACTGGGCGCTGTGCTCGGATTTCAATATGCAGATGGATCTGCTGGAAAAGCATTTCACGGCGACCGAACAGCGGATTGTAGCTGATAACGATGCAACGGAACAGGCGATCCGGGCTGATAACGACGAGACCGAACAGACGATTCTGGCGGATAATCAGGCCACCCGCACGCATGTGGATGAAAACCTCGCCACGACCACGACCGAACTGACCCAGCGGGTTACTACTGCGCAGAATGCTATGACGGCGCAGAAGGCTTCCTTCGACACCACTGCCCAGCAGCTTAATGCTCGAATGGACGAGGTGCTTGCTGCCGGGACCGGTGACGGACAGACGGAGATTCTGGACGCCAGGGTCGATGCAGAGGGCAATGCATATGAAACATTGGGCGCTCATATCAGGGATATCCTCCCGAAAGCAGGAACCGCTGCGGGCAAGCTGTTCGAACGGAAAATGGCAGAAAAATACGACGCAGGCATTTTTCGAGGTCAAAGTTACAAACTGCACGAAGGAAAATTAAACTATGCCTATACTGGATCTTCCTTCAGTGGCTGGCTCTCTCAGTATGAAGCTCCTGCAAGTATGACCGTCACCGAACTGAAATTCTATATTAAGGCGCGGGAAAACCCGATAACTAAATTACGTGTCAGTATTGCGGTCGGCGAAAGAACGGATGAAGCGCTTCGATTCCAGGAAGACTTTGATGTCAATATTGCGCCGGAAGAGGAAGTCTTTTACAGGTGCACAATTCCGCACATGAATTTGCAGGCCGGAGAGACTATTTTTGTAGGCGTGAGACCAATCAGCCCTGTTCTCAAGGCTTTGGGTATCAGGAAAACAGCGTTACTGTCAGCTGGTATTCTACAGGCGGCAGTTTCAGATCGTTGGAGACCCTGATGAACGGTAGCTATAAAAAACTGTACTTCGAAATCTCCGGTTTTACAGAAGGAATGTTTTCGGCAGACTATCTGAACGGTGTTACAGAAGACCATGAGGAACGTCTTCAGGAAGTGGAAAAGTGGGAAGGCCTCGTGGACCAGTTTGACACAGAAGATATCTATATCAATGAACAGAACCCATTCCCGGTTCTTAATCCTGAAACAAGATACGACTATTCCACGTTCATCGGCTGGGCCTGTCCTATCGGGCGTCCGACAGATTTCGATACGCTGATCTTTTCGATCAAAAACCGCAGTACCGAGAACTACCTCGAAAACGTCCGCTGTATTGTTGCGATCGGCGGTAGGGACGGAGATATACTTGCTGACGAGGTGATGAGCGATGTGCATATTGCTCCCGGCGAATGGAGAAGGATTGTATTTACTTTTTCGAGCGTCATAGAGAACGCTGAAGAAAATGAACTGTACGCCGGTTTCTCCTGCGATCAGCAAATTGCTTACATGGGAGGAGCCACAGGAACAGTTCTCCGCCCACCTACAACTGGTGACGTACTTCGATACATTTCTTCAGAATATCCATCGTATACCGCTATGATGAAAAAGCTGACTGATTGGACAGCTCTGTATGACCCCGAACACGATAACACCAGTAAAGTTGACTTTATCATTGCTAAGAAGGCTCAGCGATATGGCTTGGGCGATTTCCGGGAGCCGGTTCGAAACCTGGCCGCTGATGTTGCGGAGGAAAAGATCGAAGAAGCTATGTCAGAAAAGGCCACGTTTGAACTGCCTCCGAGGATTACGCTTCCGGATGTTTTCCATGCCGTGGTTAGTGATACCCTGCAGCTTTTTTACCGGGGTATCGTGGAGCATCCTTATCCCTACCAGTATAACATTGAGTTCCGGTGCGACATCGGAAAGAATACCGCTCGGTATTTTGAGGTGACGCCAGAGGCCGGGCAGGTTGGAGATCACACGCTGCGGGTCAATGTCCGGGATCACCTCGACAATATTCTCGCCACCGGAACAACGATCCTCCGGGTTCATGCCGTTGGCGCATCACCCGAGATCCGGAAAAATGTCCTGTGCGTCGGTGATAGTCTGACCAGCAGCGGCACCTGGTGCCGTGAAGCGCTCCGCAGGCTGACGGAAGCCGGTGGGACGCCTGCCGGGCATGAGCTTTCCAACATTCGATTCATCGGCACAAAGAAAAACGGGCCCTGCGGATATGAAGGCTACGGCGGGTGGACCTGGGCCAGTTACCTGAGCGCTCCGACAGCCACGAAGCTCGGTATGTGGGTGTACTGTTCTCATGATAAGGACAGCACCGATCAGCACAGCCTCTGGGAGGATGCGTCCGGAAACATCTGGTCTATGGAGACCATCGAAACAACACGCATAAAATTCACCCGCTATCAGGACCATACCGCGCCGATGCCGCTTGGCGCGGGCACGCTTCATCATTATCAGAACGCGACTCATACGGCGGACATCGATTACGACGAAACGGTATACGCCGAAGGAAATCCCTTCTGGGACAGTGATGAAGGGCAGGTCAACTTCCGTACCTACTGCGAGCGGAACGGCTTTGACCGGGTGGACTATATGGTGACGCTGCTCTCATGGAACGGCATGGCCGCCTCCACCTATTCAAACAGCGAAACCCTGATCACCAACCACGTGACGAACGCCAAGCAGCTGATCCGTATTCTTCATGAGCAGTATCCGAATGCCAAGGTGAAGATGATGGGCATTCAGCTGCCCTCCGTCAATGGCGGCACCGGGCACAGTTACGGCGCGAACAGCCAGTATTCCAACTGGTACGGACTCGTCCGGTCGGTCATGAACATGAACCGAGCCTATCAGGAGATGGCAAACGAGGATGAATTCAGCAGCTATGTGGAGTTCATCAATATCTCCGGCCAGTTTGACAGCGAGAATAACATGCCACGCCAGAGCAAGGCCGTAAACACCCGGAGCAGCATAACGGAGCAGGTTGGAACCAACGGTGTGCATCCGGCGACGGAAGGTTACTACCAGATCGGTGATGCCGCTTACCGGGCGCTGGTTCCTGAATTGACTGAGTGATTACCCGCTGCGGGGATAGAAGGAGGCGATGCGCCATGGGCCTGAATGAAATCCTGAGCAGGCTGAACGCCGGGTATATTACAGCAGGAATCGTCATTCTCCTGTCGCTGATCCAGATCAGCCCGCTCAAACTCAACCCGTGGGATAAGCTGCTGGGCTGGTTTGGGAAGAAGCTGAACGGCGCGACAGAGAAGCGGCTGGAAGCCGTCGAAAAACAGATCCGGGACATGTGGATCAATAACCACCGGCAGACCGTTCTGACCTTTGCGCGGGAATGCCGGGCCAATATTGAGCACAGTTCCGATGAATGGACCAATGTCCTGAACGTAGCCGAGGAGTACGAAAAATACGTGCTCGAAAATAAGGTCACGAACGGTATCATCACCCAGGACACGGAGTATCTGCGAAAGCTCTATCAGGAATTGAGCCGGGATCACAAACTATAAGAGGGGCGCGGGTAACCGCGCCTCTTTGCCGTCCGGGCATAAAACGGAGAAATGGAGGATGCCATGAATAAGATTGACTGGACCAGAAAGCTCACGAGCCGGAAGTTCTGGCTCTCGATCGCGTCTTTTGTCGCCATGCTGCTGGTGGCGCTGGGACAGAGTGAGGCGACCGCTACGCAGATCACATCCCTGATCATGGCCGGTGCGACCGTGATCGGTTACGTCATCGGAGAGGGACTGGCCGACGCTGGGAACGCCGGTGCCGGTGATGGACAGACAGGCGACGGAGAATAACGGATAGGAAACCAACGCAGGGGGGGGCGGCGACGTCTCCCTTTCTTTTTGCGCTCCAAAGGAGGATCAACATGAAATACAATGAGAATAACAAGCCGCTGGTCTGTATGATGACGCAGAGCACCTGCTATAAGGGAACGCGCAGGTTTACACCGAAGGGTGTTCTATGGCATTCGACCGGGGCCAACAATCCCAATCTGAAGCGATATGTTCAGCCGGATGATAACGCGCCGGATCGTGCAGAATGGCTGGCGAGGCTCGGTAAGAATCAGTACGGCAACGACTGGAATCACATTGACCGGCAGGCCGGGATGAATTTCTGGATCGGGAAACTGGCAGATGGTACGGTGGATGCGGTACAGACCATGCCGTGGGATTATCGCCCATGGGGCTGCGGCAGCGGACCAAATGGCTCCTGCAACAATACGCATATTCAGTTTGAAATTTGTGAGGACGCGCTTTCTGATGCTTCCTATTTCAATGCCTGCTACAAGGAAGCCTGCGAGGTGACGGCCTACCTATGTAAGATGTTCGGTATCGATCCGAAGGGAACGATCAGCTACAACGGCCTGAAGGTCCCGACCATCATCGATCACACCGGCAGCCATGCGCTGGGGCTGGGCAGCAATCACGGCGACATCCAGCACTGGAGCCGGAAGTACGGGAAGACGATGGAGAACGTCCGGAACGATGTGGCCGAGCTGCTGGCCGATGATAAGCCGGAAGCACAGCCCATCGTCACCACTCCCGTCACCGACACCGAGAAAACCATCTGGGATTTCCTCTACGGGAAAATCGGCAACGCTTGTGGCGCAGCCGGGGTGATGGGCAATCTTTATGCGGAATCTGCACTGCGGCCTACCAATCTTCAGAACACTTTTGAGCAGAAACTCGGAATGACCGACGCCGAGTATACGACTGCCGTGGATGACGGATCATACACGAATTTCGTGAAGGATTCTGCCGGGTACGGCCTTGCGCAGTGGACGTACTGGTGCCGGAAGCAGGCGCTGCTCCAGTTTGCTCAGGCTGCCGGAAAATCGATCGGCGATCTGCAGATGCAGATGGATTTCCTTTGGCAGGAGCTTCAGGAGTATAAATCCGTGCTGAGCACGCTCAAGTCTGCCTCCAGCGTCCGGGAGGCTTCTGACGCCGTGCTCACCGGGTACGAACGGCCCGCCGATCAGGGTGATGCTGTGCAGGCAAAACGCGCCGGTTTCGGTCAGGGTTACTACGATAAGTACGTCGGGAAGGATATCGCGGCGCAGCCGGTCAACGCCTGCACGCCGGATGCAGTGATCGCTGTCGCTGCGGCTCAGATTGGCTATAAGGAAAAGGCGTCCAATTCCTCTCTGGACGATAAGAGCGCCAATGCAGGATCAGCGAATTTCACGAAGTATGCCAGCGAGATCGATACCCGGTATCCGAACTGGTACAACGGCAGGAAGAACGGCTACGCTTGGTGCGATGTGTTCGTGGACTGGTGCTTTCTGACTGCTTTCGGATATGAAAAAGCGCTGGCGCTGCTTTGCCAGCCGGAAAAATCCGCAGGCGCGGGATGCACCTACTCCCTGCGCTATTACAAGGCAAAGGGCCAGTTCCATACCAGTGGACCGCAGCCGGGCGATCAGATCTTCTTCGGCACGTCGCTGGATAATGCAACGCATACCGGCATAGTGGAATCCGTGGATAGCAAGCAGGTGCATACCATCGAGGGCAATACCAGCGATCAGGTAGCCCGGAGAAATTACTCCCTCACCAACAGTCGCATCCTCGGCTATGGTCGGCCTGGTTACGACGGCGCTCCCGTGGAAGCGCCGCAGCCGGTGACGAAGCCTGAAACGGTACCGTTCCTGGTGCGGGTTTCCATCACAGACCTGAATATCCGCAAAGGACCCGGCACCGATTACGCCAAGACCGGACGGTACACCGGCAAAGGGGTGTTCACCATAATGGAAGTACGCCCTGGCCAAGGATCTGATTCCGGCTGGGGCCGCCTGAAATCCGGTGCGGGCTGGATCTCCCTCGATTACGCGACCAGACTGTAATATCATTTTCTTGGGCCTGTCGGCTGTCCTTCGGGATGGTCGGTAGGCTCTTTTTTTATGCGCGGCTATAAAAATGGCCGATTTGCAGGCATGGGATGGCAGAGGGATGGACCAGTTCCCTCGGAAGGGAGAACGAGAATATGCAAGTAACGAAGATCACATCCCCGGCTGAAGCGCCTGTGCCTGCTGCCCACCGGCTTACCGAGAAGCAGTTTTATGATGAGATCAATTATCACCGGGCTGAAAAGCTGACGAAGAAGATGCTGGAAAAGGGCCTCATCACCTCCGATGAATGCGACAGAATTCTCGCTGAAGCCCGCAAAATCTTTGTGCCGTTTTTAGCGGAAATACTGTGAGAATTGAGTTGCTATGTGTCCGGTTTAGAGCGAATATCGGACTGCGAAAGGAGGCGAGACCATGAAAACGATAACGAAAATCGAGCCCGCAGCGGCCCGGCCTTCGAAGGCCAAAACCAGAGTCGCTGCCTACTGCCGGGTCTCAACCGGGATGGATGATCAGCTGGTCAGCCTGGAAACACAGAAGAGCCACTATGAAGACCTGATCGGCTCCAATCCGGACTGGGTGTTCGCAGGCCTCTATTACGACGAAGGCATCAGCGGCACCAGCAAGGAAAAGCGGCCCGCGCTGCAGAGACTGATCGCGGACTGTGAGGCGGGCAGGATCGACCGGATCTTGACCAAGTCCCTCAGCCGTTTTGCCCGCAACACCACGGACTGCCTGGAACTGACCCGAAAGCTGCTCGACCTGGGTATCACGATCTACTTTGAAAAGGAGAACCTCGACACCGGGTCGATGGAATCGGAGCTCCTGCTCTCCATCATGAGCAGCCTTGCCGAAAGCGAGTCGGTTTCCATTTCTGAGAACAGCAAATGGAGTGTCCGGCATCGGTTTGAAAACGGGACGTTCAAGATCGCCAGTGCGCCGTTTGGCTACAGAAACAAGGATGGCGAGATGGTCATTAATGAGGAAGAAGCCAAGTGGGTACGCTGGATTTTTGAACAGGCCGTCAACGGTGTTGCGAGTCACGAGATCGCAAGGCAACTTCAGGCGAATCAGGTGCCAACCCGGAAAAACGGGAACTGGACAGCCACCACGGTTCGGGGGATGCTGAAAAACGAAAAATACATCGGCGATTGCCTTTTCCAGAAAACCTACTCGGATTTCCGCTTTAAGCGTCACACCAACCACGGCGAGCGCGACCAGTTCTACATGGAAGATCATCATGAGGCGATCGTCAGCCGGGAGGTCTTTGAGGCTGCTGGTGCGGTAATGGCACAGAGAGCCAAGGAGAAAAACATTCAGAAAAACGATCCGCGCTACACCAAGCGTTACCCGTTTACGAGCAAGATCATTTGCGGTGAGTGCGGGAACGGCTTCAAGCGACACACCAATTCCACCGGCAGTTCCATCTACCCGGTATGGGCATGCAAGACGCATCTGACAAACCGTAGTGCCTGCTCCATGAAGTCGATCAGGGCAACTGATCTGGAGTATGCCTTCACAACAATGATGAATAAGCTCATCTTCGGTAAGCAGGAAGTGCTGCTCGATCTGATCGACGCCGCCCGTGGAGAGACCCACAAGGACAAGCTGCTTCGGATCGACGAGATCGATCGGAAGCTGGAGCAGAATGTGGAACGGCGGCAGACGCTGACCACCATCATGACACGAGGTTACCTCGAACCGGCGCTCTTTACACAGGAAAGCAACGATCTCGCTGCCGAGGCTGAAGCCTTAAACGCCGAAAAAGAGCACCTGGTGCAGGAAGTCACCGGCAGCATCCATAAAACAGATGCGCTCAGCGAAATCATCCGGTACGTGACTCATGCTGACCCCAGCCCAGAATACAACGGAGAGCTGGCGGAGCGTTTCCTTGACCACGTGACGGTAAGAGCCAGAAACGAGGTAGTTTTCCACCTGAAGTGCGGCTTGAATCTTACGGAAAGGATCGGTACGAAATGAACAGAGGACATACACCTTACGGCTACAGGATTGAAAACGGCTGTGCTGTCATATGTGACGAGGAAGCCGAGCAGATCCGGAAAATGTATGAAAGTTACCTGCGAGGGCTTTCCCTGATTGCCGCCGCGAAGGAATCGGGCTTTCAGATGAAGCATTCCTCGGCAAAGCGTATCATGCAGAATCCGCGTTACCTGGGCGACGGGTTTTACCCAGCAATCATTGACCGGGAGACCTTCGACGCATTTGAGGTCGAGCGAAAACGCCGGGAGGAGGTGCTGGGTCGTGACAAGAGGGAAAAGAAAACGGTGGAGGCCGTTCCTGCGCCGACTTCTTTCCGGATAGCAAAACCGACGAAGACCTTCTCTGATCCGTACCGACAGGCGGAGTACATCTACAGCCTGATTGAAAGCGAGGAATAACATGGCAACAGTAACGATGATCCCTGCCCGGCCTACGGTCGGCGCAAGGAAGAAAACAGAGGATGCTCCAAAGCTCCGGGTTGCTGCCTACTGCCGTGTCTCCACGGACACGGATGAACAGGCAACCAGCTACGATGCTCAGATCGAGCATTACACAGAATACATCGAAAAGCATCCCGGCTGGGAGCTCGCGGGCATATATGCGGATGACGGTATTTCCGGCACGAACACAAAGAAGCGCGAGGAGTTCAACCGCCTGATCGAGGACTGCATGGCTGGCCGCGTGGATATGGTGGTTACCAAGTCGATCAGCCGTTTTGCCCGGAACACCCTCGACTGCCTGAAGTACATCCGGCAGCTGAGGGATAAGAATATCGCCGTTTTCTTTGAGAAAGAAGCGATCAACACGCTGGACGCCAAGGGCGAGGTTCTGCTTACCATCATGGCGTCCCTGGCCCAGCAGGAGAGCCAGAGTCTTTCCCAGAACGTCCGGCTGGGGCTTCAGTACCGCTACCAGCAGGGCAAGGTGCAGGTATGCGCCAACCGGTTCCTCGGTTACGATAAGGATGAGGATGGCAATCTGGTCATTAACCCTGAAGAAGCCGAGGTGGTGAAGCGCATCTATCGGGAATACCTGGGTGGTAAAAGCTACTACGCCATCGGGCAAGGGCTCACAGCGGATGGAATTCGAACAGCAGCAGGCAACGATTATTGGCTGGCCAGCACGCTCCGGAAAATCCTGACGAACGAGAAATACATCGGGGATGCGCTTCTGCAGAAGACAATAACCACGGACTTCCTGAATAAGAAGCGGGTGGCCAACAAGGGCATCGTTCCGCAGTATTATGTGGAGAACAGCCACGAGGCCATCATCCCGCGAGACCTTTTCCTGCAGGTGCAGGAGGAGATGGTGCGCAGGGCCAGGCTGGAAACCGGAACCGGAAAGCGGCGAGTCTATAGCGGAAAGTACGCTCTGTCCCACCTTGTTTACTGCGCTCACTGCGGGGACATTTTCCGCAGGACTCATTGGCAGATCCGAGGAGAGCGGATTCCGGTCTGGCGCTGCATCAGCCGGATCGAGAAAAGAAAAGCAGACGTGGACTGCCCGGCACGGACCATTTACGAGAAGGATATGCACGCGGCGGTCGTGACTGCGTTCAACCAGCTGATCGCTCAGAAGGACGAGTTCCTGCCGGGAATGAAACTGGCAATGGAACGGGCCATGCAGACCAGCAACAGCCCGAGGGTGACGGAGATCGATGAGCGGCTGGAGGCCCTGCAGAAGGAGCTCTTGAAGAAGGCCAATGCCAAGCAGGGCTTTGAGGAGCTGGCCGACGAGATTGACGCACTCCGGGAAGAAAAGCAGGACCTGCTGATCGAAGAAGCCAACCGTGCAGGACTCAAGCAGCGGCTGGATGAGCTCGAAGCCTTTCTGACGGAGCAGACCACCGAGGTGACGGACTACGATGAAGGGCTGGTCCGGCAGCTGATCGAGAAGATCACGGTTTACGATGACCACCTTGCCTTTGAGTTCAAATCCGGCCTTGAGACAGAAGTACAAATGTAAGCATTCAGCCATCACGCAGGCGCTCCTTCGGGGCGCTTGTTTTTTTTGTCTGCGCGGTAGAAAAGTTCACAGGAGCGTGCTATACTTATAAAGTCATAGGTTGATATTTGAAAGAGGTGAACGGATGCTCCAAAATAACATAGA
>ODAJ011579079.1_pt1 | contig 10869 bp, 4 predicted proteins | sample 1539241 | NCBI WGS metagenome assembly ODAJ01 (sample SAMN02144231, study PRJEB22623) | gut metagenome | biome: sheep rumen | host: Ovis aries | place: New Zealand
TAACTATCCACAACGGATTGCTCAACTCTATGCACAGTGAAGTAATTCAGCTGGACAGCGTGGGCGAGGCTATCTACAACCTGGAGACAGCACAGTTGCCTTATCTGCTGAAAGGCGACGACGCACTGCGCACCGTAACGATGACACTCGAGATGGACGGAACGCACTACGAGGCAATACCGCTTCGCGCGTACATATTAAATATTAGGGACATAAAGGGTGCCAAAGATATCATCAACCATTCAGTACCACAACTGGTTGACATCCTGCGCGACCCGCCAGGAGGAACATCCCATGCTACCATCAGCAAGGGCTCTACACTGAAATATGCTTACCAGATGGACATGAACTGGGAAGCAGGTATGTCAATGACCTTTGGCGAAGGAACAGGTTTCGACAACTTCCAGGGTATTGTGGGAGCACCAATGGGTAGTGGTGTCGTAGCCGGTTTCAACAACACCGCAGACAGCAAATTCGAAATGAGTTTCGACCTGGTATTCTCGGGTAGCGGTCAGCGAGCCTTCGCATATACTATGACGGCATCTGAGGACATCTCCACCAGCAGCGACAAGACTATGGTGGGTGCCGAAGCCGACCTCTATATCGGTTTGGAACAGAACATCATCCTGAAGCGTGCTACCGCCATCCGCGCCATTCCTGACAGCGTCTTCAAACAGGCACAAGGTCTGCTGGCTGCAGGACGTATGGTTGAGATAGCACAAGGTATGAACGAAAATGGCGACACGCTGCACCTGGTACGCGACGAGGTCATTACCTACGGACCGGAGGTGACATCGAACTTCGTTCACTCACAGAGCTATATCATCACACAGCTCATACCATCACTGAAGGACCAGTGTCTTTCACTGATTTTTACCGGCACCGAGAGCGAGGCACAGCAGCGTGCTGACGCTACAGGTAAGCCCGTATATCTGACGAATGTACCTGCCGACGACGAGAACTTCGGCTTTGACTATAAGATTGTTGTTCCTTCAGGCAATAATGAGCAGTTCGTTGACGAGGTGAAATACTACAAGGAAATCATGACAAGGTGGATGCTGATGATTGCACAGAACGAGAAGGAGAAACTGGAAGCTCGTGACCTGGTGCAGAACTTCAGCACCGACGGAGGTGGCTCTATAAGCTACAGCGAGACATTCTCGAGCGACTACTCTGAGATGAACTCGTACGTCAGCCCTGTCACTCCTATGACAAGCCAGTATTTCGACAACTTCCTGAAAGATGGTGCTACCAGCATAGTGGCTTTGGTAGGACCTACCGTTGCCAAGTTCCTCGCAAAGATACTCAGTGGTAATGACGGCAATCAGGAAATAACTTCCACAAGAGACAAAGACAACAATATAACAAAGATTGAGTTCAAGATGTTAGGTGTCCATACATTCATAAGCCTGGTTCCTGCCTTGAACTTCAGCGTGACACCAAATCATACCGAGGAGAAGGCGTACAGCCGACAAGAGAGCTTCACCATCGGTATGGACAAGAATAGCCACCTGGACTTCGACGTCTATCGCGTGAAGACAGCCAGCACAGGTCTTGAGGGCTACGACATACACGACGTGTTCCTCAGCAACAACTTCTTCCAGCAGGTTGACTACGACGAGGACTTCCTGAAGCGCGAGATGGATCTGGATGACGTCACCTACGCACACAGCTTCGTCTATCGTACACGCGGCGGAGCTACATGCCGTCCTTACGAGGGCGAGCGCATCTCCCATTTCTATAATCCAGGTACCGTCATTGACGAAAAGACAAAGAAGATTGAGAACCCCATCATAACGATGGACAAGCAGAGCATTAGCGGTGTGCCCTTCGGCGAGGCAGCACGCTTCAAACTCTATCTTGCCAACGAGAGCGAACAGCCCGAGGCAGCATACTATTACTTCACACTGTATCAGAACGAGACCTCGAACCCCGATGGTGCGAAACTCATGATTGACGGTATGCCGCTCACAGGTAACGGCAGAACGGTAGAGATTCACCCGGGACAGGTTACTGAAAAGACTCTCGAGGTATATGCCAGCGAGAAGTTCGACTACAAGGACCTGAAGATAGGACTCATCTCTATGGACGATATTGACACCTACCAGGAGATTCTCTTCGACGTGCACTATCTGCAGACGGCAGGAGGCGTGTCTATCACAGCACCTGGCGACAAGTGGATACTTAACTGCGACGCTCCTATGGAAGGCGAAAAGTGGTATATGCCTGTCATCATCAGCGGCTTCGACAAGAACCAGCATAACTTCGACCACATAGAGTTCCAGTACAAGGAATCTACACGTGGCGACGACTATTGGACAAACCTCTGCGGATTCTATGCCGACTCACTGCTCTACAAGACTGCCAGCGGCACCAAGGAGATGATTCCTGAAAACGGCAACATCTCAACACGCTTCTTCGGCGAGGGAGTAGTCATCGAGAAGGCATACGACCTGAGGGCGGTGCTCTTCTGTCGCAACGGCAACTCATTCCTCACCCACGAATCCAAGGTCCTCTCGGGTGTCAAGGATACACGCCGTCCACAACTGTTCGGCTATCCTGAACCTACCGACGGAATACTTGAGGTTGGCGACAACATCGTCTTCAACTTCTCCGAGGACATAGAATATAACTACCTGCGTGAAGAGGCTAACTTCGAGGTTGTCGGCGAAACAAACAATACCAGCATCCAGGATACTCCGGCGCTGCAGTTCGGCGGCGATGGATATGCTCAGAGCGAGGTACGCCGTAACTTCGCCGACAAGGACTTCACCGTAGAGGTAATGGTGAAACCTGAGGCTACAGGAAAAGATATGCCTGTCTTCTCACACGGACGCGACGGCAAGAATCTGCAGCTGTGGGTAACTGCCGACAGACACCTGCGCGCCGTTGTTGGCGACAAGATTCTTGAGGGCACTACCGAACTGAAGACAGCTACTTACTCTTTTGCTGCTCTCTCACTCGACTACGACCAGAAGAAACTGACTCTTTTCACCGACGGCGAAGAGGTGTCATTGGACAACGTTACATATAACGGTTACGGTCCGCTGATCTTCGGATCTACAAACCAGACCGACGTCAGCCAGCGTTCATTCTACTCTGGACGAATGCTGCAGGGTAGAGTATGGAACAGAGCAATGGATGTCAACACTCTCAACTTCTACGACAACAGACTCCTTACTGGTTACGAGCAGGGACTCACTGACTACTATCCTATGAACGAAGGTCGAGGCGAGATGGCTACCGACCTGGCTCAGGGAGCTCACCTCACACTGAACGGTGTCAACTGGGCACAGCCTGACGGTATGTCACTGAAACTCGACAAGAACGAACAGAAGGAAATCAAGGGTCTTAAGCTGAAGTCGGAATTCTTCGCACGTACAGCAGAACAGGACTACACTCTGATGTTCTGGTTCAAGACCAACGACGACGGTCACGGAGCACTCCTCTGTAACGGCTCGGGTAGGAAGACCGACGTAGGAGCTCGCGATAAGTTCTTCATCGGATTCGAAGGTCCTACACTGAAATACCGCACTAACGGCAACGAGTTCATTCTTGGCGAGAACTACAGCGACAACAGCTGGCACCACTACGCTATGACTGTAAACCGCTCACGCCAGATTGCTAACATCTACGTTGACCAGGCTCTCAGGGCACAGTTCCCCACCGACTCCTTAGGAGCTATGACGGGCGACTTCTACCTGGGTAACATGGTATGGAAGGAAGAAGGCAGCGAGAACGACAAGATACATCAGGATTATCCGCTGACAGGAAATATTGACTGCATCACGCTCTTCGAGAAGGCACTGCCAATGACTCTCATCAACCGCTACGCCCACAAGGCTCTCGGAGGTAAGGAGAAAGACCTTCTCACCTACGTTGACTTCGAACGTCAGGAAATGCAGCAGAGCGGAGAGCTCGTGTTGGTACCGTTCTCACTGAACAAGGTGGTTAAGCCCGGCGTCGATGGCACGGAGAATCACGACTCCATCTTCGTTGATGCTATTGACTACATCACACAGCGCATCGCAAAGGAAGAGGGCGCGCCCGTACAGGCTTACGAGGAACTGGGCAACGTGAAATTCAGCTTCGTAGGACACGACAACAGCGTACTCATAAACATCGACGAACCGGATACACGTATCAACAAACGTACTGTATATGCTACACTGAGAGATATTCCTGACCTTAACGGTAACCTCATGGCTTCACCGGTAACAATATCAATGTTCGTTGACCTCAACCCACTACGCTGGGCAAGGAAGACACACACTGCTTTAATCCGCAACGACGAGTATCATGACAGCAACTTTAATATCGGAATCATGAATACGAGTGGTGTGGCTCATACATACACCGTTGAGAACATTCCAAGATGGCTCTCCGTTGACACGGCAACTGACGTTATCGAGCCGAAGAGCGAACAGACTCTCACCTTCACCATCAACAAGGATGCCAACATTGGTACCTATGATGACATCATCTATCTTACCGACGAAAACGGACTCTCTGAGCCTCTGGCACTGAACATCACCATTGAAGGAAAGAATCCTGGATGGGTAGTCACTAACGATATGAAGAAACACTCTATGAGCATCGTTGCACGCGTAGATATCGAGGGTGACATCGTCACAGATCCACGCGACAAGGTGGCTGTCTTCGACAACAAGGGACGCTGCATGGGTGTTGCTAATATCAACTCTAACAACAGCCTGGAGGAGAACCTCGTTTATCTGTCCGTTTACGACAGCACGGCAGTAGCATCACCGCTGAACTTCCGCCTGTGGCACTACGAGACGGGTAAGGTAATGATACTGACACCTTCTCAGAAAGATGTAGTATTCGTACCCGAAGGCTTCCTGGGTTCTACAAAGGATCCTCTCCTACTCCACGCCAGCGATATGTATGTACAGAACATTACACTGAAGCCGGGATGGAACTGGGTATCACTGAACGTACTCAACGACAACTATCGCGACGTGAAGAAACTGATCGAGAACTACAATTGGGAAAATGGCGATATATTTACCGACGAAAACAACCACATCGCACTCTACTACCATAATGGACAGTGGCTGTCGAACAACGGTACAGCACAATACGGCAAGATGACGCTGAAGGTTTGCGACAGCTACCGTGTAAAGGTAGGGCACCAAAAGAAAATAGAAATTGTAGGCGCTATACTGAAGACGGAAGGCGACCGCACCATCACCGTAAAACAGGGATGGAACAGCATAGGTTACACACCTATTATCAACCTGCCTGTATCAACAGCTCTCGCCGACTACTTCGACAACGCTATGGACGGCGACGTAGTGAAGAGCAAGACTGAGTTCGCTATGTTCTCATCCGACTCTAAGGGCTCCGGCGACTGGAAGGGAAGCCTCGAATATATGAAACCTGGCGAGGGCTACATGCTCTACCGCAAACTCCCTGGCGAGGCTAAGTTCATCTATCCGTTCTACGAAGCTAACGAGACGTTCTTCGAAGAAACCAGTGACGGCGCCGCCAACGCTTATAGTGGCAACATGACACTCACCGCCGTTGCCGACGGCATAGACCTCGAGGAAGGCGACCGTGTCATAGCCTACGCTAATGCAGAGATTGTCGGAGAATGCATCATGAAGGGCGACAGAATATACATGAACATCGCCGGCGAAGCTAACGCACCTATCTCATTCGTAGTAGAACGTGGCGGCGACATCATCGCAGCTACCGACAAGGTGATGAACTACGCTACCGACGCCATCAGCGGTTCTTACAAAGAGCCTACGAAGATTGACTTCACAACATCCGGCAAGGACATGTTCTCACAAGAGGGATGGTACACCCTGCAGGGCGTGAAACTCGAGAAGAGACCAGCTAAGAGTGGCGTTTATATCTATAATGGACGTAAGAAGGTTATTAAATAAGGAGTAAATAAATATGAAACAGATAAAATTAATAATGATGATAGCAGTCCTCACCGTAGCGTGGGGCTGCTCATCAGACGACGAAGAGAATAATAAAGAGAAGTGGACAAACTCTATCTACGTGCCCTGCGACGAACCTACGTGGGCTGTAGATTGGACTGCGGCAGACTCCAAACCCAGTTGGCAGAATCCTGACCCAACACTCTACGACTCCAACATGTTCTGCCTCGTACAACTCGACGAGGAACTGAAAGAATATTCTTCCGAAAACGACATTATGGCTATGTTCATGGGCGGTAAATGCCGAGGAGTGAGCGCACGTAATCCCTTGTCAGACGGCAATGTAGCATTCCTGCTGCACGTCAAGGGCAAGGGCAGCGAGTCAGGAGAACCTCTCGAGCTGCGCTACTATTGCGACAAATTGCACCACACGAACATCCTGCCCGACATTACGACCTACGTGCCAAACAACATCACCCCTACACTTAAGATACTCCGCATTGAAGACGGCAGTTCCAAGTACCCCGTAAGTACAACCCTTACCGTCGTCATACCAAAGGAACTGCCCTTCACAGTAAACGACAACGACAAAGTGGCTGTATTCGTTGGCGAGGAGTGCCGCGGCGTAGGTCAAAGGGAAGCCGATATAAAAGACCGCTGGCAAATATCAGTATATGGCAAGGCTGGCGAGACAGCACAGATACGCTACTACAGCGCAGAGAAAAAAGGAGCATATACCCTCCTGAAAACTGTCGAACTGAAAGGCGAGCCCATAACCGAAACACTCACCTTCTAACCCCTAAAAATAATGAAACATTTAAAATCCATATTACTCTTGACGGCAGTCTGTCTCACAGGCTGCTCGTCAAACGACGATTCAGAGCCTAAGCTGAATGGTCAGACACCAAGACCAATGTATGTCGAAGTGTCAGGCGTAAGTCGTACCGCCGCACCAACAACCACAGAGACGTTGAACTCCTTCGCTGTGCACTACGAGGGCAACAGGTACAAATATATAAAAGAAGGTGAAAAATGGTCCACAGGTACATGGCCCACTGGTGTAGCCAACGACAAGAAGATAGACTTCTATGCGGACACCTACACCTATAACGATACTCACAGTACCAGCTACAACTACAATAATGGAAACCCCTATATCAACTTTACTGTTGATGGGAACGCCTCAAGCCAGCACGACCTGTTAGTATCCGAGTGTAAGCAGGTATCCTACGCCGAAACCGAAGGACACGTCAGCTTCCACTTCACCCATGCCTGTGCTGCTCCTCACTTTACCGTGCAGCTCGACGATGCCATATCCTCCCAGTATGGCGACAAACTTACTGTAAAAAACATCGTTCTCAAGAACGTCAATAATGTGGGTAACTATTACTACGCCACAAAGTCATGGGACGAACTCTCCGGCTCAGCCAGCTACACCCTCATCAATAGTCCTATCACCGTCACCACCGCCAAGCAGTCACTCTCCTCAGGCTATCTCTTCATGATACCGCAGACGCGCGCTGCCAACGGAACCGAGGGCATCTACCTGGAGATAACCTATAATAAGGGCGGAGAAGATAAGCAGGCAATAATCCCATTCGGAATCGACTGGCAAGCAGGCAAGTCCTACCCCATCAACATATTATTAGGAGAAACAGTAATAAAGTGACAACTATGAAGAAGAAATATATCAACCCAACGGCACAAGCCATCCAACTTGAAATCAACCCACTACTAGATAACGATCATAGCGTTCAACCTTATGATCCGCAACCAGGAACAAATATACCCAGTAAAGAACACAGCATCGGCAACGACGAACCCGAATACGACGAAGAATTATAGCAATACCCAATAAGGGTTAGTGGTCTTTTATTTCACTATGTACTTGCGTTCATTATTTATATAAATACCTTTTTTCGTAGGTTTACCGTTGAGTTTGCGTCCGCTGAGGTCGTACCACGTGGTGGTTTCCGATGTGGTGTCGCCATTCAGTTCACTGATGTCTGAGGTGTTGGTGACGGTATGGTCGTAGGTGCCTTCTATGTAGTAGCCGTGATTTATGTAGGCGAGGTCGGCGGTTTGGTTTTGTCCTGTCGGCACGAAGATGAGTCCTGTGGGCGGATTGTTGTACGGGCTGCCGTCGTAGGTCCACTTCAGGATACGACGCTTGCCGGTGAGAGTTTTTCCCATGACTTGCATGGAGGGCTTACTACCCCAGCTGCCGCCAGTGAAGTTTTCTTTTGAGTTCCATACCCAGATTGTTGCGCCTTTGTGTTCCGTTTCCAGGAATACTGACAGTTCGTTGTCGCTGACGGTGGGTATATATACGGGCAGTTCGTCGATAGGAGTATCGGACGAGGAGCCCTGACCGCCGTCATTCTCGGAGTCTTCTTCCTCGGTGCCGTCCCATTGGGGTTGTGTTGCCGCTGCGGGTGAGGATGCATAGAGGTAGAGTCCGTCCTCGCCTATCTTGCCCGGAGCGGGTGTCTTGTCGGTGGAGAGCACATAGACGCGCATATTTCCCTTTCCCGAGCAGCTGACGTTCAAGGTACCGTTGGTGACGGTGCGTACATCGCCCGTAATGCAGTCGGTATAGGTGCCGTTGAGGATACCTGAGAACGTGGCACCGCCATTTATAGTAACCAGCGCATAGCTGTCGGTATGGTCGTCGGTATAGCGGCGTTTGAAGGCATAGGACCCCGTGCAGCCACTGGTGGAGTATTGTCCTTTGCGCAGTGCTGGTACTGCGGCACGGATAAGGTTAAGGCGACGGATGTGCTGTGCCAGCGGGTGTGACAGTGTCTGTTCCACGTTGCCTGTGGCTGAGGAATACTGTCCGAAGTCGGTAGTGGTGACGTCGCCCTTGATGTAGCCACCGTAGTAGGCGCGTCCTGTGTTGCGCAGCGCGTCGTTAGTGCCGCAGTCTATCACCTTGCCCTTGCGGAACTCTATCTCGCTGCCGTAATATAGGCAGGGGATGCCGCGGAAGGTGAACATAAGGTCGAGGTTCTCTGCCCACGTGGATTGCGGCTGGGCAAAGCGCTGATTCTCGGGTGCTCCGTTGGGGGCATAGTCGTGAGAATCGACATACACCACATTCATGGTTGCATCATTATAATATTTGTCGCCCTGACGAATGCCCCACGCTGAACTGATGTCCTTGAAGCAATGGTGCATGGGGAAGTCGATGACGCTGAGTCCTGAGAACTGAGAATAGTCGGGCTGGTGGTAGTCGTTGCCATCAAGGAAAGCATTGTCGGAGGTAGGTTGCTGCGACTCGGTGCCCTCGTTGTTGTCGTGATACTGCTGCTCACAGCTCTGCATGTTGACGTGTTCGAAGTCGGTACTCTCGTTGGAGGGAATGCGCAGTCCGTTCCACGACGTGGCGTCATAGTCCCAGGGGTACTGTTTCCGCTCCTTCCAGGTGTAGAAAGGACATGAAAGGGCGGGCTGGTTGCGGTACCACCACGTGGTGAAGCGTGAACACACCTCGGCATACATGAAGAACGGAGTGCCGCCACGTTTCTCCTTAGCAGCCTCGGCAGCGGCATGAAGCTGTGGTAGGAAGTTGTTGTTCATGGTAAGACGGGCTATGTGTCCGCCGGTGTCTATACGGAAGCCGTCGGCACCCATATTGATGAACTGTGTGTAGCAATCTACAAGATAGTTGCTGACCTGCGGGTTCTCGGTATTCAGATCTACGCAGTCGCCTGCTATCTGTGCCCACCAGCGCGTCTCGTTGTCCCAGTTGAAGTTGCCGAAATGGTGCCACAGGTTATTGGTGTCGTAAAGACCAGTGTTGTTCTGGTCCTTCATCTGCGACAGTCGGGCATCGTACTGCTGTCCGCCCGACATGCTGGAATAGTTATCGGGCAAGCGTCCACCGTCCTTTTGTGTCAGCGGCACCATGCAGTCACTAAGGCTGCTCTGCGGCTTCGTCCAGTCACGTTCAAACAGCTTGCACAGATGTTCCTCGCCGAAGTTTCCCGTGTGGTTCAGTACAATGTCAATGATTATCTTCATGCCCCGTTGATGGACGGCATCGATAAGCGTCTGCAGCGTGACGTCCTCGCTCTCATAGCGACGATCTACCCTACTGAAATCCATAGCGTGGTAGCCGTGATAGTCGTAGCCCGAGGCGTTCTGCACCACAGGAGTTATCCAGATGGCAGTAAAGCCCAACGCCTTGATGTAGTCCAGTTTCTCAATGAGTCCTTTGAAGTCGCCGCGCCACGCTGGGTCACCGGCATTGCGTTCGCCGTTGTCCCAGCACTGGGTGTTGTTCTGCGGGTCGCCGTCATAGAAACGTGTGGGCAACAGGAAATATATTGTCTCGTCGCGGAAATCGGTCCTTTCGCCCCGAAACGTCTGGGCTCCGACAGGCAACAGCAGCAACATAAGGAAACTTAACAAAAGACATCTAAGCACGTGGTGAGCATAATTTTTCATAAACTATCGGATTATATATTACCGCTGCGAAGATACTACATTTTCCGTGAATTACGCAAGCATTTACCCCGAAATTTTCACCCCTGAAAGTGTTAAATTTCCCTTAACGAACGAGCCGTATTCTCGTCACCCACGAGAGCCGTTCTCGTCACCCGCGAGGCGGGTTCTCGTACCATTCAAGCCCTCGAATACTTTGTAAGGCAGATAAGAGGAAAAGCGGAAAGTGGACATTAATGATTTTGGGGGCGGAAGGAGGACATTACTTAGTAGGAGTTATTGTATATATATACAATATTTATAATATAATTATTACCATATTTATATATTTATTATTATACTATTATTATATATATTATTTACTATATTATTACCTTAATTAATACCTATTTTTACTATGCAAAACACCTTAATGTCCACTTTCCGCTTTTCCTCCTTTCCTCTTCTACCCTACTAAGCCTCCAAGCGCTAATAGGAGTTCGTAACGCACACCGTCGGCATAGTGGTC
>ODAJ012139564.1_pt1 | contig 10862 bp, 6 predicted proteins | sample 1539241 | NCBI WGS metagenome assembly ODAJ01 (sample SAMN02144231, study PRJEB22623) | gut metagenome | biome: sheep rumen | host: Ovis aries | place: New Zealand
AGCTCTTCTCTGGAAAGGGGACGGGGGATCTCTCCGCCGGGCTTGGAGGGAAGAGTGGAAGAGGAGACAGGCTGCATGCCGATTCTGGAACTCATGGCTGAAGCGCCGGCATGGTTGATCTGAACACCGATCATTCCGCCGTATTTGTGAACTGCCTCGGTCAGATTCAGCAGCCTGGGAATGTAGCAGTCCTGATCGATCCTGAGCTGTGTTGTACCGTTTGAGCCCTCAGGATATTTAATGCACACATTCTCGACAAGAATCAGGCCGGTCCCGCCGCGTGCACGTTTTTCATAGTATTTAATGTGCTCATCGGTAAGCTCTCCGGTATGTCCGGCCAGATCGCTTCCCATAGGCATCATAACTACACGGTTGGGGAGTGTCAGCCCGTTAATTGTGATGGGACTGAATAAATGTTTGTAGTTGTTTTGCATATTGCAACACCTCCGATAAGTAAAGACTCACAACTGACATTACAGCTAAAATAATTATACGACAAAGAATTGTCAAAGACTAATTCATAATTTCTTATTAATTGATAGCTTTTAACTATCATTGAAGGAAGAATGTTTTATCGAAAAAGAGGAGAGAACTTTCCTATATATAATATATGCAGAATGGACGCAGCATTGTAATATATGCAGAATGGACGCAGTATTATAATATATGCAGAATGGACGCAGCATTATAATATATGCGGAATAGAAGCGGCGCGAAATCAGCAAAAGTACATAGGATTGAGTGAACAATCGTAACGGGATTGAAAATGAAAAGTCACAAGTCACACCAGCACCAAACACTCCGCTGTTTGGTGCTGGGCCTAAAGCCCTGACAGGGCTCAAGGGCGTTTTCCATTGGCCGAAGGCCAATTTGGAATGGAAAACGCCCCGTGACTGGTCACGGTGTGACCAGTCACAACGAAAAAAAGCAGAAGGAAAACAGAAACATACAAAACATAGCCAGTTTGCGGATTTGTGTTATAATACGAAGGAAACACGGAAACCATAATACAAAAAAAGCATGAATAAACAACGGACAAGCGGCCGCAGAGACGGATATGCCCGCCTTTCCGGACTTGCGGATATTTGCGGGCGTCAGGCCATCGTCTTGTCCCGGGTATGTTTTTTGGAAACGAAAGAAGCGGATTAATATGCGGTTTGAAAGTATTGCCAGCGGAAGCAGCGGCAATTGTATTTATGTCGGATCAGACCACACCCATCTTCTGATGGATGTGGGAGTCAGCAGAAAGAGAACAGTGGAAGCCCTCAGGGGAATCGGACTGGACATGAGGGATATAGACGGGATTTTCATCACCCATGAGCATGTGGACCACATCACCGGTCTGCCGGTGATCGCGAAGAATTCCCAGATGCCGATTTATGCCACAAAGGGGACGATCGAGGCGGTTTTGCGCAGCAGCAAGTGTGCAGGTATCGATCCGGAACGCTTTGTGTGTGTGAGCCCGGACAGGCCTGTTACGGTCGGGGATCTGAAGATCAACCCTATGCGGATTTCGCATGATGCCGCGGACCCGGTCGGCTACAGGATTTATGAGGGAAATAAAAAAGCCTGCGTGTGCACGGACCTGGGCTGCTTTACGGATTATACGGCGGAATGCCTCAAAGACTCGGATGTCCTTCTCCTTGAGTCCAACCACGATGTCAATATGCTTCAGGTAGGACATTATCCCTACATGCTCAAGCAGCGCATTCTGGGGGACAGGGGCCACCTTTCCAATGTCAGCAGCGGCCGGCTGCTGAGCAGAGTCCTGAACGATCATCTCAGGGCGATCTTTCTGGGACATCTGAGCAAGGAAAACAATATTCCCGAGCTGGCCTTTGAAACAGTGCGGGTAGAAATCATGTTTTCCGAGTCCGGCTACAGGGCAGAGGAGCTCCCCATCCAGGTGGCAAAACGGAGTGAACCTTCGGCGCTCGTTGAGTTTTAAGAAAAAGGTATAGCGAGAGCCGTTTTTTCAAAACAAAACGTATAATACTTATGCATGCAGAGGCCGCCCCGGCGGACAGCTGCCGGCCCTGCCGGGCGGACAGGGTCCGGCATGCCTTTGAGGAAAGAGAAAAAAGAGACATCAGCAGTCCTGCTGAAGAGGAGGAGACAATGAAGAGAGCAATCATTACGGTAGTCGGAAAAGATACGATTGGAATTATCGCCGCAGTCTGTACCTATCTGGCGGAAAATAAAATCAATATTCTGGATATTTCCCAGACCATCGTGCAGGGATATTTCAATATGATGATGATCATCGATGTCACCGAGCCGGAGAAGCCTTTCGGAGTGATCGCGGATGAGCTGGCCAAGATCGGCGAAGAGAAGATCGGAGTCCAGATCCGCTGCCAGAAGGAAGAAATCTTTGATCTGATGCACAGGATCTGAAATCCGTTTTCTAAATATGACTCTGGAGGAAGAAGATGATCAATTTTTCAGAAGTTGCTGAAACAAATGCCATGATCGAGCGTGAGAATCTGGATGTGCGCACGATCACTATGGGAATCAGCCTGCTGGACTGTGCGGACTCGGATCCCGTCCGTCTGCGGGAGAAAATTTACGATAAGATCACGGCCAGTGCCTGCAACCTGGTCAGAACAGGTGAAGAGATCACTCGTGAATATGGAATCCCGATCGTCAACAAACGGATTTCGGTCACTCCGATCGCCATTGCCGCAGGAAGTGCCTGCAGGTGCAGCGATGACTTTGTCTCGATCGCCAAGACCCTGGACAGGGCAGCAAAAGAGGTCGGAGTCAATTTTCTGGGCGGCTATTCCGCCCTTGTATCCAAAGGAATGACACAGGCGGACAGGATGCTGATCGAGTCCATCCCGGACGCGCTGGCACAGACGGATGTCGTGTGTTCGAGCGTCAACGTAGGCTCTACCAAGACCGGGATCGACATGGATGCTGTCCGACTGATGGGCAGTGTGATCAAGAGAACCGCGGAGCGCACAGCTGACCGCGATTCCTTCGGATGCGCCAAGCTGGTGGTCTTCTGCAACGCGCCGGATGACAATCCCTTTATGGCAGGAGCTTTTCACGGCGTCACCGAGGCAGACCGCGTTTTGAACATCGGTGTCAGCGGACCGGGCGTCGTGAAGCGGGCTCTGGAGAAGGTCCACGGTGAAGATTTTGAAGTGCTCTGCGAGACAGTAAAGAAAACAGCCTTCAAGGTGACCCGGGTCGGTCAGCTGGTGGCCAGGGAGGCGTCCCGCCGTCTGGGCGTACCGTTCGGAATCATTGATCTTTCCCTGGCGCCCACTCCCGCGGTCGGCGACAGTGTCGCGGACATCCTCTGTGAGATGGGGCTGGAGTGCGCGGGGGCGCCCGGCACGACAGCAGCCCTTGCGCTTTTAAATGATCAGGTCAAAAAAGGAGGCGTCATGGCGTCATCCTATGTGGGCGGCCTCTCCGGTGCCTTTATTCCTGTCAGTGAAGACCGGGGCATGATCCATGCGGCCCGGATCGGATGCCTTACGCTGGAGAAACTCGAGGCCATGACCTGCGTGTGTTCTGTGGGGCTGGATATGATCGCGATCCCCGGAGATACCAAGGAGACGACCATCGCCGGCATCATCGCGGATGAGATGGCGATCGGCATGATCAACCAGAAGACCACCGCTGTCAGGCTTATTCCCGTGATCGGCAAGGGGGTCGGCGAGATGGTCGATTTCGGAGGACTCCTGGGATATGCTCCGATCATTCCGGTCAACAGATTCGGCTGTGATGAGTTCGTCAACCGCAGGGGACGCATCCCGGCACCGGTCCACAGCTTCAAAAACTGACGCCGTTAAATTGCACAAATAAACTCTTATCTCATAGGAAATATTTTGGAAATATATACAAACTGGTTCAATAATGAGCCGGTTTGTTGTATAATGACAAACAGAAAAAAGAACAATCTCGCAGGAGCCGGACTTCCGGAAGGAAGAGCGGACTGCAAATCAGAGAAAGGCGGATTGAAGGAATGGGTATTGAGAAAAAGTACGACGTGACAGCACTGGGAGAACTTCTGATCGATTTTACTCAGAACGGTCTGAGCGAACAGGGAAATAATCTCTTTGAAGCCAACCCCGGCGGAGCTCCCTGCAATGTACTGGCAATGCTGACCAAGGCAGGACGGAAGACAGCATTTATCGGAAAAGTCGGAAACGATATGTTCGGGCGTCTTCTGAAGCAGCGCGCAGGCGGTGAAGGAATCGATATGAGCGGCCTGCTGATGGACGATGATGTCCACACCACCCTTGCTTTTGTTGAGAAGCTTCCCAACGGCGACAGAGACTTTTCTTTCTACCGCAAGCCCGGCGCGGATATTATGCTGACAAAGGATGAGGTAAAGGCTCATGCCGACCTCATTGAGGGCGCTAAGATTTTCCACATCGGCACACTTTCCATGACAGATGACGAAGTGGAGAAGGCCACGAAAGAAGCGATCAAGATCGCCAAGAAGGCCGGCTGCATCATCTCCTTCGACCCCAACCTCCGTCCTCCTCTCTGGAGCAGCGAAGAGAAGGCAAAAGAAAAGATCGCCTGGGGCCTGGGACAGTGTGATGTCCTCAAAATTTCCGACAATGAGATCACTTTCATGACCGGAGAGGAAGACCTGGATAAGGGCATTCAGAAGATCATCGATGAATACAAGATCCCGCTCGTGTTCGCGACCTACGGGCCCGACGGATCCAAGGCTTATTTCAAGGGCATCGAGGCTTTTGAGCCCGGATTTATCAATCCCAACACCATCGAGACCACCGGCGCGGGCGACACCTTCTGCGCGAGCGCCCTTCATCACGTCCTCAAATACGGTCTGGATGGTTTCGACGAGGCTAAGCTTCATGAGCTCCTGACTTTCGCCAATGCCGCTGCTTCCCTCGTGACCACCAAGAAGGGCGCCCTCTGTGTCATGCCCACCGTGGATGAGGTCGAGGCTTATATCAAGGAGAGCGGAAGGTAATCTGACAGGGACATTCTTATGTTTTTTTATAGAGTTTCACAGGAAATTCATAAGAGGCATAAGAGAATCAGACAAGTATAAGAGAAGAATAAAAGAAGAATAAGAGAAGTATAAGAGTAGAATAAGAGATCAGAGAAGACTGGTCAGACTGATTATACTGAAAAAAAGAGGCATCAACCGGGATGAAATACTCAATCCGGCTGATGCCTCTTTTTTTATGGACCTCAGTTTATGCTCCGGAGGATCTGCATCAGAGGTCGACCCAGACATTTCCGAGCCGGTCGCTCTCCACGCAGGCGTGAACGAATTTCATTCCATTGAGTCCCTCTTCAATGGAAGGATAGGAGAGTCCCTCGTAGGGCTTTCCCTCTTTCAGAGCCAGCAGGTTCCGGCAGAAGGGACGGTAAATATTGCCGAAAGCTTCGAAATATCCCTCGTGATGGCCGGCGGATACACGGACCATGCTGTTGCTTGCGCTGCCCATGTAGTCCCTTCCTGCGGAGAACAGCTGAGTGGGGCCGTTGAGCTCTGTGTATTTGAGGATGTCCGGTGTCTCATGGTTCCATTCCAGGGCTCCCCTGGTTCCCACCACATAGATGTAGGGACTGCACTCTTTTCCAATGGCGATCTGGGAAGCCCAGAGGTCTCCGGTAATGCCGTCCCCCAGGTCCAGAAGGGCAGTGACATTTGTCTCAAGGGGAAGATAGGCCGGATATGTGTTGAATTTGGCCAGCACACGGCGGATGGTCAGACCGGTGAACTGCTCGACCAGCTGCTCCGCGTGTGTTCCCAGGTCCGCACTGCACAGGGATTCGCCCGCAACCTTGGGATCAAAGCGCCAGGGGAGACTGCCGGAAGGCTGCTCCGGTACAGAGGAGATGACCCAGTCCTCCGGATGCCCTGCGCGCAGATAGAGGATTTTACCGATGGCGCCCTCTTCGATCATGGTCCTTGCCTGGCGGACTGCCGGATAGGCAGTATAGGCATAGGGGACCGCGAACAGAAGGTTTCTCTCTTCCGCGATCTTTTTCAGCTCCTCTGCCTGCCCCACAGTCATTGTCACAGGCTTGTCGCAGACCACGTGGATATTTTTTTCCATGAAATATCTGGCGATTTCATAGTGGCTGGAATTAGGTGTTGCTATGGATACAAAATCGATGCCGTCTTCCCGGGCGGACTCACGGTCCGCCATTTCCTGATAGGAGCCATATACTCTGTCTTCAGGGATTTCCCAGGCATCCGCGGTCTCCATATTTTTTTCGCGATGCCGGGAAAAGCATCCGGCACAAAGAACGGCGAGATCATCCATCATCGCCCCGTGACGGTGCACATCGCCGATGTAGGATCCAAGACCGCCGCCAACCATTCCAAATCTGACTTTTTTCAAAATTGTGTCCTCCTTCCCAGAACTGCCTCAACAGGAGAGTATAATAATCCCGGACACCGGGATTTGGTTCAATGAGCAGATTTCCGGTTCCGTCACGATGTTACGCGTGGCAGGAGGTTCCGTCACGATGTTACGCGTGGCAAAAGGTTCCGTCACGATGTTACGCGTGGCAGGAGGTTCCGTCACGATGTTGCGCGTGGCAGGAGGTGCCGTCCGGGCATCCGCAAATTAAATTATAGCATAAAGAGAGCCTGCCGTTTGCGTAAAATGAAACGACAGGCTCTCCGCTCATATTGATTAAGTCTTATTTTCCATCGCTCAATATCCCCGGCTCAGGCCGCGGGATCCGCGAGCGCTTTCAAATAAGCATATTTCATAAATGTAAGCATTACTCGATGCGCATCAGCAGCTGGCCGCCCTTGACGGTGTCGCCCTCGGCTACAAGGATTTCCTTGACAGTACCTGTCATGCGGGCACTCGTCGCGGTCTCCATCTTCATAGCTTCAATAGTGATGACGGTCTGGCCTTCCTCGACACTGTCGCCGACCTTGACGTTGATCTGAGCGACGGCTCCGGGGATGGAGGCGCCGATTTCGGACTTGTTCTCAGGGTTGGCCATAGGCACTTTGACAATATGCTTCTGGGCTTCGGGATCCGGAACCTTGACCTCGCGGCGGATGCCGTTGAGCTCAAAGGATACGGTGCGCATGCCGTCCTTGTCCACTTCCCCGGGTCCAAGGTATTTGATGACCAGGGTGTTGCCGTCTGCGACATTGACCTGGTTGGTTTCGCCGATGGTAAGTCCGTGGAAGAAGACATGGCTGCCCAGTCTCATGATATAACCGTACTGCTCTCTGTTCTTGCAGAAGTCCTTATATACCTTGGGATAGAGCCCGTAGGAGAGGACGGAACGCCATGTCTGGTCCGAATGGAAGGTCGAGATTTCCTGGCGGAGCTTGTCGAAATCGATCGGATCAAGCAGCTCGCCCGGACGGCAGGTGATGGCTTCCCTGCCCTTGAGGACCACTTCCTGCAGGTCTTTGGGGAAGCCCCATGCAGGCTGGCCCATCATGCCGGAGAAATAGGTGATCGAAGAATCCGGGAATGCCAGATCCTTGCCCTTCTCAACGATGTTTTCAGGGGTCAGGTCATTCTGGGTCATGAAGATCGCCAGGTCGCCGACCATCTTGGAGGAAGGAGTGACCTTGGTGATGCCGCCCAGCATCTGGTCGACTTTCCGGTAGTTTTCCTTGACCTCGGTGAAGCGCTGGCCAAGGCCCATGCTCTCAACCTGGGGCTTGAGGTTGGTGTACTGTCCGCCGGGAATCTCGTAGCGGTAGATATCCGTGGCGGGACTGGTGATGCCGCCCTCGAACTTGTTATAGCGCAGACGCACATCTGCCCAGTAATCCGTGAGGTACTGGAGCTGGTCCAGATCCAGGCCTGTGTCTCTGGGCTGTCCCTGCAGGGCAGCGACGACAGCGTTCATGGACGGATTGGAGGTCAGAGACGACATGGACGAGATCGCGCAGTCGACGACATCGACGCCTGCCTCGGCAGCCATCAGATAAGTGGCCACCTGGTTGCCGGAGGTGTCATGTGTGTGCAGATGGATCGGGATGCCGATCTCCTGGCGGAGTGTGGAGACCAGCTTCTTTGCAGCGTAAGGCTTGAGCAGGCCTGCCATATCCTTGATGGCCAGCATGTGGGCGCCGCGGCGCTCCAGTTCTTTGGCCATTTCCACATAGTATTTGAGCGTGTATTTGTCATTCCGGGGATCCAGGATGTCGCCGGTATAGCAGACAGCCGCTTCCAGGATCTTGTTCTGGTTGAGGACTTCGTCCATGGCGACAGACATGCCCTCGACCCAGTTGAGGGAATCAAACACGCGGAAGACATCGATTCCGCTCTTGGCGGAGGCCTTGATGAATTCGCGGATCAGGTTGTCCGGATAGTTGGTGTATCCGACGGCATTGGAGCCGCGGAGCAGCATCTGCAGGAGCAGGTTCGGCGCTTTTTCGCGGATGATATCCAGACGCTCCCAGGGAGATTCGTGAAGGAAACGGTAGCAGACGTCGAAGGTGGCGCCGCCCCAGCATTCCAGGGAGAAAGCATCGGCCAGGATTTCTGAGGTGCCGTCCATGCCCTTGACGATATCGCGGGTACGGACACGGGTGCCCAGAAGCGACTGATGGGCGTCGCGGCAGGTGGTGTCGGTGATGAGAAGCTTCTGCTGCTTCTTGACCCATTTGGCGACTGCTTCCGGTCCCTTGGCATCGAGCATCTGTTTGAGACCCATCTTGCGGTTTCCTGTGACGGGAGGGAATCTGGGCGGCTCATAGATGAAGTTCTCACTGTTCTCGGCGATCGTGCGCTCCGCAATGTAGTAGAGCATCTTGGTAGCCGCGTCCTCACCGCTCTCGATCTCAAAGAGGGAAGGTGTCTCGTCGATGAACTTGGTGTAGCACTTGCCTTCCTGGAAGGTCTTGTTGTTGAGAACGTTGGTGATGAAGGCGATGTTGGTCTTGACACCGTTTACACGCACCTCACGGATAGCGCGCAGGGCCTTGGAATAGGCACCCTTGAAGGTGCGGTCCCAGGAGGTTACCTTGACCAGCAGCGAATCATAATAGGGCGAGATCGTGGAGCCTGTCCCGGCTGTCGCCTCGTCCAGACGGATACCGAAACCACCGGAGATCCTGTAACCGGTGATGCGGCCTGTATCGGGAGCAAAGTTGTTGGTGGGATCCTCTGTCGTCACGCGGCACTGGATCGCGTAGCCGTCCAGTTTGATATCATCCTGGCTCTTGATACCGATCCGCTCATCGGAAAGGGGAGCGCCCTCGGCCACTACGATCTGCGCGCGCACCAGGTCAATACCGGTGACCATCTCAGAGACGGTGTGCTCGACCTGGATGCGGGGATTCATTTCGATAAAGTAATAGTTCTCATCTTTGTCAACCAGGAACTCCAGCGTACCCGCGTTGGTGTAGCCGACATGCTTAGTGATCGCGACTGCGTCGTGATAGAGCTTTTCCTTGACTTCCTGGGAGATGGAGAAGGCAGGTGTGTACTCGACGACCTTCTGATAGCGCCTCTGCAGGGAGCAGTCACGCTCATAGAGGTGGACGACATTGCCGTGCTCATCGGCCAGGACCTGGACTTCCACATGTTTGGGGTTGACCAGGAATTTTTCCATGAAAATATCGTCGTTGCCGAAAGACTTGAGTGCCTCTGCCTTGACCAGATCATAGTTGATGCCGACTTCTTCAACATTGTCGCAGCGTCTCATGCCGCGGCCGCCGCCGCCGGCAGCAGCTTTCAGGATGACCGGAAAACCGAATTCCATAGCCAGCTTCTGAGCCTCTTCGCGGCTCTTGAGAGGATCTTTTGTGCCCGGTGTAGTAGGCACATCACAGTCAAGTGCCATTTGCTTGGCGCTGAGTTTGTCACCCATCATGTCCAGAATCTGTGACTTCGGACCGATGAATTTGATACCGGCCTGCTCACAGGCACGCGCGAAATCTCCGTTTTCTGACAGGAAACCGTAACCGGGATGGATCGCGTCGCAGTCGTGCATTCTGGCCAGCTCAATGATTCTGGGAATGTTGAGATAAGCACCCAGCGGGCTCTCATTTTTCCCGATCAGATAAGACTCATCCGCCGCTGTACGGAATGCCGCATATGTATCCTCGGCAGAATAGATCGCGACAGTCTGCAGCCCCAGGTCGTGGCACGCGCGGAAGATACGCATTGCGATCTCACCGCGGTTGGCAACCAGCACTTTTTTGAATTTAGCCATTGGCCCCTCCTTAAAAAAAGAAAAAGTTTTGCAGATGCCCCTTCTGACGACAAAAGTTGTTTGACAGCAGACTTTTCAAGATAATATATATACTGCCATACTTCAGTTCCATGATTTTGCATCACAATTGACGTATGAAAAAAGCTGCGCATTGCTCCGCGCCGCGGGCGCTCCCGCAATGCTCCAAACACTCGGATTCCGCTCATTTTGCATGCCTTGGCATGCAAAATGGCTCCTTCCTCGTGTTTGGGCGTTCGCCAAATGTCCGCGCATCCGGACGTGCGAGCACGTCCGTCTGTGCGGCCGCTTGGCTCACTGCTTTTTTCATATACTGTCAGAACAGGACAGCTGCACCAGCATTATTACCCGGATTAATACCCCTGTAAAATACCCCTGTTTTTCTCCGAATCCGGAAACGGAGAGACTGGAAAACAACAACCGGCAGCTTGTTTTGAATATCCTTTTTTGAATTATCTTCCTATTTATTGTTGATTATTTATTATGATTATGAAATACCGGAAAAGCCTTCTGAAACAACAACAGGATGAAGGCGGAAACAGACCGGTTTTCTGGAATAAGATCAAAATAGAGAAATAATCGGAAAAGATGTGCAAAACACGCAGCAGTGTTGTATTCTCTATCTGCAGATCTCTGACAGGAGGCTGCTGTTCTCCTGCCGGATGTCCGGCGGGAACGAACAGTGAAGCGAACCC
>ODAJ011822976.1_pt1 | contig 10858 bp, 13 predicted proteins | sample 1539241 | NCBI WGS metagenome assembly ODAJ01 (sample SAMN02144231, study PRJEB22623) | gut metagenome | biome: sheep rumen | host: Ovis aries | place: New Zealand
CCAAAGTTCCCGCAGAACCGACTCCACTCATTTCACCAATAAGCCCCACTACTATTATGCCGTCCCTTCTACAAAGGCAGAACGCTTTCCCTTTGACCCCAATACTGCAGACTCTACCCAGTTGCTGCGGTTAGGACTACAGCCCTGGCAGGTTCGCAACATCTAGATATTTCAAACTATTTTAACGTTGGCTATCATTTTTTATCTTTATTCTCCTAATAAGTCTCTATTAACAACTGCAAAGTTAATCATTAATCGACAATCATACAAATATATAAGACTATAAGATGATGGCTGTGACTTAGCTACTGGAATAGGACCACACCCATACCTATGTGATTTACGTTTTTTCTATGAATTGTTCAATTCATGTAGTCACCATCTCATTGGTCTGGAAAATTCTGAAAAAATTTTTGAGCAAGTCATGTATCCATGGGAAGGGTTTGAAAAAAATTGGCTGGAAAAATTTTGGGAATTTTTGTAGAGACCCCTTCCATGATATGACCCAATACGGAACACCAAGAATCCAGCCATTTCCAGACCCCACAGAGCGTTTACTGGTTCTGCATGGATAATCAATCACCTTGAGATTCCAGATGCCCACAGAGAGCAATCTAGGCATTTTTCTTCTTATATTCTCTGGTTAATCCATTTTCTTTTTTCCACGTCTGTAATGTCCTTATTTTAACATCTAATCCAAGTTCTTGCATCACCTCAATGTTCTGTTTGTCTGTAAGTAGGGTGTCGTAGAACTGACCAATGTACTGTTTCTTGTTTCTCACGTTACCCATCACCTGCTTTGGGGTCATTCCATATTTGGCACAATACGCAGGATTCACAAAGGACTTGTATCGTGGCTTACCCAGATTACTCTCATATATTTCTGCCTTCATCACATTCTTTGTAATTTCAAAAAGCACCCTTTTATCAATTACATTGCCGTCATTAAGGTAATAGTGTTCAAATTCCCATGTTAGGTTATAAAGCATGTTTTCAAAAGTAATGGAAGGAGTAATTTTCCTTCTAATGATGCCATTTTTGTATAGAGATTCACGCCTCCCCTCACCATCCTTAATTTTCCTTGTCTCTCCATTAACCTTTTTCCAAGGTCGGTTAATCTCAAAATAGTTGGAGGGGTATTGGATAATTGGTGCTTCATCATCATGTTCTATGGGAGTTCTTTCTATGTTATAGTAGTTGTTATGATACTTTTCCAAGAAATCTTTCCTGTGTAATTGATAGAAATCTTTCATGAAAGTGCAACTCAAACTAATATGCCCATCATTCCCCATATTGGTTTTACTTGCACATTTGGAGGGGCGTTTGTTATATGACTTATTTACAGATATAGTCTTTATATCTAGTACACTATCATATATGTTGGCGGTACATTTATAACTCCCATTCCAGTAGTGTTCCACCTCATATGAGTGCGAATCCACATGCGACATCTTCATTTGTTCTTCAAACGACCTACTATATTGATAATATTCATTGATATCATATATGGGTTCATTCAATTGATAAACTAACCTGTACCTATAATCTCCCTCACAATTGCTTGGTGAGGTATAACTGACAGTTGGTTTAACTTCAAGTTGGTCAACATATTCTTGCATTGGAATATCTGAATGGTCAATATCATACACCAACAATTCAGTATATAAAAAATTCTCCATTGACCTCCAGTTATCTTTCATCATTGCAGTAAATGTATAACCTTCTATGATTTTATCTACAAATTCCGTTATACAAATATCATAAGCCTTAAATCTCATTTTTCCTATTTCTTCATCAGTTGGCTTTGACTGATACGTAGTAGTACTAAGTAAAATATTCATATTCCCACCTTTTATTATTTTATTCCTCAGAAACACCTTTCGAAAAAGAATGGGAGGGAATAAAAGGTGTTTCGAGGAACCCTCCCAATCTGCTAGATGGTTTGCAAGTCCATCATATTATAAATATCAATTATTAAATATAAAATATAATTCTTGGGTTGTATTTTTCAAGTATTAGTTTATAACTCTGGTATATATGCAAAGATATGTAAAATATTCCGAAAAAACAAGTATTTCAGATAGTTTTTTATCCAGTTATCGAATATTTATATATGACTTTAATTCATACCAAGTCATTATATAAATATAACGATATAACAGAAAAGTATATGAATAACACATACGTTAATCAGACCTCAAAGAGACCAGATAGACACGGTTCCAACAATCCGATGTATGGTAGAACCCACAGTCAACAATCAAAGGAGAAAATGAGCCAAGCTGCCACCTTGAGGAATCAGCAGTACAAACAAGCACTGGATAATCTCAACAAGCAGCATATTACGATGGATGAATTTTTGAGTAATAACCCTACAGTAAAAGAGTACCTTACTCACCTAGTGAGGCAGCAAATACAGGAAATGCTAATAAGAGAAAAGGAGGAAAGAATATAAGTTACAGTGCCGTTCAATCGCCCTTATCAATATACTTGCAGTAGATGTATTCGACAAGGATGCTGCGAAGCACGCTAGCTACATTATGAGGTGAGTAAGAAAAATGCTTTTGCAGACTCTCGCAATAGCCCTCATAACCAAGAATGCCATTAAATACGTTGTAGTGAACCTCAATGGTTCCTTCGTTGCAGCCATCCTTAACTGACAGACATAGACTTGCATTGTTTTTGTCTATTTCGACAAACTCGATGGTACTGTCAAGGTCATTACCTTTTTTGTGGTCACCTTTGATATAGAATCTACCATCATTTCCTTTGCACCCTCTAACTATGCGTAAAATGGTCGTATTGGTTGCCCTACAAATCGCTAAGTCATTCAGAGTGTTGATGACCTCCAGCTTCTTTCTTGCCTCTGTTTTGCCAAAGAGAAACTTGTTAACATCTACAACTTTTTCCATAATCTCAGTGGGTTTGGAATTTGATGTTGCAAAGTTACATAAAAATCTTCTATAAACCTACTAATAACGAATAAAAACTAAAAAATATTAGACCTATGAAAGACAATGATGAAGAACCAATGATAGACCAGAAGTATATTGATATGGTCGAACGTTTCAAGCAGATACCAGCAAACAACCTTCACCAATGCGTAGAGCGCATGAAACTTGTTATGTTCCAGTATGAGCCTTGGTACAAGACACACAAAGACCAGCTTACTAGGGATGAAAGGCACTTGCTAAATGAAAACATTACTAGACTGGAGAGTGAAGAAGAAATAGATAGCGATGAAATAGAAATACCAGAACTCATTGGTTGGTAAGAGGCTCAATGTAGCCTCTTTATTTTTGCAAAACACTCACGCATGGTATTATAAGTGGAAAAGTCACAGTAAGCCTAGAAATGCCTATACAAAGACATTTCCACTGTTTCACCAGCAAAAACAAACGGATTTGTGCGTGTATCTTTAAACAGCACCACGAAAATTACAAAATGCGCACAGTGCGCAGAATTAATCTCAAATATTTGGTTATTTGAGACGAATCCAGTAACTTTGCGGTATGTTTACTCTTCCCGTTTGTCATTGCTAACTTTTGAGAGTTTAGATAATAATTTTCCTTTTCTTATTATGACCTTTTTATTTTCGTATGGATGTTCCTGTGACAATCCATAATTTCTAAGTGAAGCATAGCTTATTCCTACCTGTTCACTGGAAAAGAACTCGTATACGTTCGCAATACTACCAAAGTAATGATGCTCATTCGTAGACAAGAATTGTACATGAATAACTGTTCTCTCTTTCTTCATAATTCTGTTTTTGGGTGCAAATATAGTCATTTTATAGCAAAAGTTCAACTTTTGTCATAATATTAACTTTTATTAACTCCGAATATTTGCATATATTGAACTTTTGCAATATCTTTGCATTGTCAAACAGAAATAATAACAGTTAAAGGTAAACAACAATGGCAAAGACAGTAGGTACATACTATTTCGGACGTTACTACAGAAATTGGGGAATCTGGGTAGTCGTTAGCGTAGAAAACGGTGTAACAATGGCAGATAAGGTCAAGACCGTTAGCAGCTATGAGGATGCAGTTAAAGAGACCTACCGTCTGAACGGATGGGGTGAGCCAAAAAGAATTATCAGGAAGTTTTAATCATTTAAGTATAGGAGATTTAGTTATGAAGCAGATAGCAACAGTTAGCACCAGTGAGATTGCACGTTACGCAGTGAAGAACGTAGTAAAGAACAATGTGGATATGCTTACAGCCACCTCCAAGGGTATTGCCCTTGAGACAATGAAGAAACGTATGATGCGTGGTGAGTGTGTACGTTTTGCATATATGAAACTGGATGGCACAGTTCGCATTGCAGTCGGAACCCTACAGTCTCAGGCAGTAGAAGCCAACGTGAAGGGTACTGGAATCCCCAAGCGTTTCTATGGTATGTTTGCCTACCTTGACCTTGAGAAGATGGCATGGAGAGGCTTCAAAGAAGAAAGATTCATAGGAACTATCGAGAACTAAAAGGGTATGGGGTAATTCCCACCCTTTTACAATATTCAATTTCTTTATATTAATGAATATAAGTTGAAAATCAGATAGTTACAAAACGAATAAGAGGAAATACATTCAAAAACATAGTTAAACTAATAAAAAGATAGGATTATGAAGCAAGAATTTCACGAATACCGCACATCAAACGCAATGGAGTGGGACACCATGTTATCACTGGTGAGAAAATTGTACCGTGACGGTGATTACCGTATGTCTCTGCTAATTGGTTGTTCATCGTTTTTTGGAACCAGAATCAGTGATACGTTAAGCCTTACATGGTCAATGTTGCTCAATGATGAGAAATTTACCATCTATGAGAAGAAAACTGGTAAGAGAAGGGTTATTAAGATTAACAAAGGATTCCAAAAGCACATCAAGGCTTGTTATGATGCTTTGCATATTACCAATGAAGATGAAAAGTGTTTTTTATCGAGAAAGAAGATGGTATATTCAACTCAGCGTATCAATATCTTGCTCAAGGAAATCAAAGAACGTTATAATCTCAAGATTGAGCATTTCAGCACCCATACAATGCGTAAGACCTTTGGTTTGCGTGTGTTCCTACAAGCTGGCACTGATGCGCCAATGGCACTTATGAGGCTCCAGACGCTGTTTAATCACGCTAGCCCTACAATTACCAAGCGTTATCTTGGAATCACTGACAGCGAACTTGAAAGTAGTTATGACCTATTAGATTTTTGATTAATTGATTGCGCTAATTTGCGCAATCATTCTTCATTTCACCTTAATTAAATCTAAAAACATTCATTTTCGACACATTTTTGAATATAAAATTTGGAACTTATCGTTAAAAATACTATTTTTGTGACTGTTTATTAACTAAGATTAGTAATATGAATAGATTTTTATTCGTTGTCGTTATCTTGTTATCAGTATGTACAAGGTCTTATTCCTATGACTTTGAAGTAAATGGTATATACTATGGTTATAATACAAGTACCAGTACTGCATATGTCACATTTGGTGGTAAATATTATGGGAATGTCAACATTCCCACGTCTGTAACATATAATGGGAGAACCCTAAATGTAACCGAAATAGGGAGTTATGCTTTTGCCAATTGTGAGGATTTGGTCTCAGTTAATATACCTAATAGTATCAAATCAATAGGTGGGAGTGCTTTCTTGGATTGCCACTCATTAACTACTGTGAATATTCCAGAAATAATTACTGCAATCCCCCCCGCTTGTTTTAAAAATTGCTCTAGCCTATCATCTATATTGTTATCAGAGAAAACTGAAGTTATAGGTAGTAATGCCTTTGAAGGATGTGTAAAATTGGAATCCATCGTAATTCCCAAACATGTAATTGAGATTAGAGAAGAAGCATTTAAAACATGCATAAGTTTAAAAGTAATACGTATTCCTAGTAGTGTTGATAAACTATATAGGTGTGCTTTTCAGAATTGTACTGGTCTAAAGACTATAGTATTGGAGGACTGTGAACGTGGATTAACTTGCGATGCGGGCATATTCTACAATAAATATGATGCATTTTGGGGTACATCACCTCAATATTTGTATATTGGTAGGAATATCCCTGAACTTCTGTTTTATGGAAATGGAGGGTTTGAAGGTATTAATTACGATAATATTTCAACTATAGGCATTGGTCAATATGTAACTGGTGTTTATATTACCAATGTTAATTTGTGGGATTCACTAAAGACACTATACTGCCTATCTAATAATCCTCCAGCAGTATCATTTGGTACAAAAACATATGCAAATGCAAAACTATATGTTCCTACTGGTACCAAAGAAAGGTATCTAACCGCTAATGGATGGAATAATTTCTTCCAAATAGAGGAGTTGGATATTGATAAGATGTGGCATGGAGAAGGAGAACCTAATGCGGAGAATGATGATAAACAAAAATGTGAGAAACCGACCATCAGTTACAAAAATGGCAAACTGACTTTCAACTGCGATACAGAGGGTGCAGTATGTCATTACTCAATTACAGATGACGACATTAAGGCAGAAAGCAGCAATGAGGTGCAACTGGGTGTGACCTATCATATTAGTGTTTATGCTACTAAGGAAGGTTTTGAGAACTCCGAGACTGCCACCGCCACATTATGTTGGATTGATGTAGAACCAAAGACAGAAGGAATAACTGAGGGTATGCTACAAATGGCAGCAAGGGCAATAATGGTCAAGGCAGAAGGAGGACAATTGTCTATAGAAGGAGCCGAAGATAATTCAAATATTACGGTTTATTCCATTGATGGTATCCAAGTGGGAACTACCACAAGTCGGAATGGTGTTGCATCAATTATGACGTCAATTCCTAAAGATTCTGTGGCAATAGTAAAGATTGGCAATAAGAGTGTGAAAGTTATGATGAAATGATTCATATTCATTTTTGATTCTAAATGAATATTAGAACTACTGGAAAACCCTCTGTTTATGGGGGTTTTTCTTTTTGCTGAGGCTCTAATCATATCTTTTTATCAGGAATTGCATATTTTTGAATGCAAAAAATTTTGTAATATCTAACGTATGTGTTATCTTTGCAACAGATTTGTTAAAGTCATAATATATGAAACAGTATCAGATTGAGCGCATCAAGAATTTGCTGGAGGCAAAGGGTATGACAAACCAAGAACTTGCATTCAAATGTGATATTAGTGCCATGACTGTTAGCCGAATACTAACCAAGCCAGATTATGACCCATCAATATCTATCATTGAATCAATAGCCCAAGCATTAGGGGTTGAAGTCCAGTATATCGTTGAGAGTACAGCAACAGAGACAGAAACCAAATCAAGATTAGCGATAAACGGCTATGTCGAATATGGGGGCAATATCTTAGGTGTCAGGACTTTTAATCAATTGGAGAAAATATATAAAGGCATCAAGCATGATATAAGTGTGCCTAAACTGGCGAAACAACTAAGGGCAAAGGATAAGGAAAATAAGAAAACACAGACAAATACAGAGATAGACATTACAAAGATTGAGCTTTGCAGACAAGAGGAATACGATACATCTAAGGTAAAGACATGGAGTTTTTATCATACGGATGATGTGCGTAATGGTCATAGCATCAACATTGGCAACTTTAGCAGCGAGCACGGTCTGGAGATATGTGGAGAACACTTCTATCATTCTGAGAGTGCCTATATTGTAGGCTTATTCAGCCAGAACACTGAGGAAGCCATAAGGATTCAACGTGAAGTGCAGTATGAGAAATCACCGATGGATGCAAAATATACTGTAAGGGCAAAATACACCAAGCAAGGTAAGAGTAGAAAAGACTGGGATAGCTTCAAACACCAATGGATGCTATATGTAGTGTGGATGAAGTGCCAGACCAACAATGAGTTTGCAGAATTGCTGAGACTGACACCTAAAGATGTGTATATCATAGAGAATACGACAAATGAAAACAATAGCAAAAAGGAGGATAACAGTAGTAGCTATTGGGGTGCAAAGAACAGAGAACTGGAAGATGGTCACGACCTAATCGAGAGAGAAGTTGAGTTGGCAAATCCAACGATGCCAGCAAGGGAGTTGAAGAAACTGAAATCCATCGAGAGGAATAAGATAAACAATATTGGTGTGTGGAAGGGTATCAACTGCCTAGGAAAGTGCTTAAACATCTGCAAATACTGCCTAGATACTGGTACGACACCGCCCATAGATTATGACCTACTCCGAAGCAAGCAAATCTATCTGTTTGGTAAGCTGTTGACGTTTGATAATGAGCCGACAGTGCCACCAAGGATGTAAGAGAAATGGCTAAGTTGCAAGCATAACCAATACTATATCAATTATGAGTATAAAAGATTTCTATTTAAGTGATGATTACCTCAAACGTTATGAAACAAAAGAGCGTTTCTGGTTTGAAAATGGTGTTATTTGTTTTTGGTATAGATTTATAATAGGTTGCCACGAATATACAACTTGGGGCGATGACTGGTATACTTCATATACATTATATTTATTTCCTGATGATGAATCCATACACGAAAGCCGTAAAGATGACCTAACGTTTATGAAAATAGATTTAGATGCTTATGCCTTTAAATTAAGAGAACGGAAAATAAAAGGTAAGATTGATGAAAAGGTACTTGATAATATAGCGAACTCCATTGATATAATCAATGTTGAATCCCAAATCAAGGTACGTAAATATGAAAAAATCAAAGGATTGGTGAACGGTACAATATTCTCCATAGGATAAGAATACTGAGCCATTAAACTATTTGGTATGAAAAAGGGATTAAAAATAATATTACTGGTTTTCTCTATCAGTTGGCTACTACCCAGCTGTGAGAAAGAAGTTTTTGACGTATCACCAACAATGGAGGCATACTATACGGAATCTGTGCAGTTACCAGCACAAACACTGGATAGTGTGCGCTCATTCAGTTCAAAGGTAGAGGGCTATACCAGAATTTATCCAGAAGCGAAAGAACACCAAAAATATCCCCTAATATTGAGTAATATCAAGGCAGCTTCACTACGCTTGACCATAACCGTCAACGATGAATGGGCTGGTGACACCATTATTCACTATTGATGTGCTATTCCTTATGATGCCTAATACTCCAATCTGACGGAAACCTTCTTACTATTTCGTTTGAAATATCTTTTGATGTAACTATTTGTTCGCCTACTGGACTAACATTACATTTAATTAGATGGAACACACCTCCACGTTGCCAATACTCGAAGTATGTATTATACAGAAAATTAACCTTTTGCTTTATTTCTATTTTATATTTTTTATCACCTCTTTCTGTGACACCATTTGATGTCACTAACACACCAAGAATAATCGTATCGATGATTTTCTTCCTCTCAATATCATCGGTTATTGATTCTATAGACTTGTAATCAATTCTTGCCCACCTATCTTCACCAATACCATCAATTTGTTTTTTTATTCTTGTCAATGATTCTTCATAGTTGGTGATATTACCTTCCTCCTTTTTTATCTGTTTGTTAATCACCTTTATGTCTTCTTTGTATTTTTCTAATGTTAATTCACCAAGGTCATATCTATCACCTTTTCTTTCTTTTTGGTTTTTTAAGGATTTAATGATTTTCTTGGATGCTTCTACTTTTAACTTAGCAACATTCAATTCATCTTGTAATTTCTTGAAGTTCCTTTGACCTTGTTTAACAAGATACTGAGTATATAACATAACTGTTTCCTTCCATATAACATAATCTATCACGTTCATGTTTATATTTACAGAGGTTGGTAGAACACCTGGATTTGTTCTGTAAGAATTACGTGAATGACCGATGCACATAGCACACTCTTTACCATCATGTGTTAAATACTTGACAAGGCTTTTACCGTATGCAACAAATTTTGAAGTAGTTTTGGCTTCATACATTCTTTCTTTCTTAGCTTTTGCTACCTCATCAAACAACTTTTCAGTGATGATAGCCTTGTATTTTGTTTTAGTTCTATACCCTTCACGACCACAATATGCTGGCTGGCTAAGAATAGAACATATATAATTCTTTCCTCTATTTCGTGACCTATATGTAAAATATCCCCTTTTGTAGCACTCATCCCATATCCACAGAGTAGATTTTCCATCTTTTGCCCATTCAAAAATTTCACGAACCCTAGGAGCATTTTTATCTTCATCTACTTCAACATACCCATCTTTGTCAAACCTATAGCCATATAGTATTTTACCAGTTGGTGCTTTTCCTTCATTAGTTTTCCTTTCTTTCTCACGATTTAATCTGGCAATTTTTGTTTCCATTTCATATTTCGCAATTGCCATTGATACATCTACAACAAGTTTTCCGCCTGTGTTTACTGAGCCATCTTTGTCAAGAAGTTGCACCCCTTCGTGATACAATTTGAGATTTACCTTATGCTCTATCAAGAAATCTCTTACACTTTCTATCACGTCATAGCGTCTGCCCAGCCTTGAAATTTCCCAGCAGAACACGCAATTGATACTACTATCTTCTTCAATATATCTTTTCATATCTGCAATTCCTTGTCGGTGTTCTTCGTCAAGTTTAATTGCAGATTCTATATTCTCAATTAAAATACGTTGAGACTGTTTCTTATATCCATTGCTGATAGCATAGTCTATCAATTCTTTCTTCTGAGCAGAATAGTCTTGCTGTTTCGTAGAAATGCGAATCAGAATTATGCACCTTGCCATATTTTTCTTAATTTTGCAGCAAAGATACAAAAAAAAATGAAACCAACTATATTTTAGCACGAAATATTTACAAATACCGTGCACGGGGTGGTATCTATCGCCAGAAGGAGGACTTTGCCCGACTCTACGGTCTTACCGTCAAACAATATCGCGAACTGGAACCATACATCCGC
>ODAJ011973750.1_pt1 | contig 10856 bp, 14 predicted proteins | sample 1539241 | NCBI WGS metagenome assembly ODAJ01 (sample SAMN02144231, study PRJEB22623) | gut metagenome | biome: sheep rumen | host: Ovis aries | place: New Zealand
TAGCCCCACTTAGACCACCTCCTAATACCGTCTCTCCGCCAGCGCCTGCAAGTTGAGTTGCACCACTATCTGCCATTGAGCGCTTGGGAGGTGCATAGTAGGTTTTGGCCTCTATCGGTTCCTGTTGAGGTTGTTCCTGCTGCGGTTGGAACTTGACTTGAAGAATGGTCTTGCAAGAAGGACATGTGATTTGCTTCAGCGTCTCATTCTTTGAGTTCGTTACGTCAAGCACAGCCTTGCACTTTGGACATATTATTCTTTTTGTTTGCATATTAAGTTACCACTTAATAACGGTCATATCATTGTTGAATTTACCCCACATAACAGGATGTTGTTTGTTGCCAGAAGCCTCTATTACTCCTTTGTGAACAAAGTCGTAAAGTTCGCGAGCTGTAATGCGACGATCTTTGTTTACATCGGCACCACCTCGTAATCCTCGTTCCAAAAAGATGGTAAACATGCTGTTTTGGAATTTGGTTTCCATCGACGTTTCATTGGTTCGAGAAGAGAGGAATAGCATAACATTCTGGCTGTTGTAGCTGTTGGTCTGCTGTTGGGTTGTACGCATTTTGCCTGCATAGCACGCATCAGCTATAATGATTTTCCTTGTGGCCTTGCATCCTTTCAACATCTTGAAGATATGCTGATAAGTCAGCAGACCATCGTGACAGACTAACGCACCTGGTGTTCCATGCCCACTGAAGTAAAGGATAACAGCATCATCACTTTCTGCATCTGCAAAAGCCGTGTGCATAGTGCTGAGCAGAGCAGACTGAGTGGCTTCCTCATTGGTCAGCATATTGACAGAGGCATCCTTAGTCGCCTGAAAAACCCTGGCAATGGTCTTGGCATCATTATCGCTGATACGAAGATCGTTCTCCTTGCCTGGATAGTCAGCAATGCCAACACTAACAAGGTAAACTTTTGCCTGTAACTGTAAGCAGCAAGCGAAAAGTAATACAGATAAAATGCCAACCTTACGCATTATGCATCCAACATAGCGTCATTCATATAATCGGGCATATCAGGAGCTACATCAGGATTCTCCATTGATGCCAGTTGATTGGGATCGTTTGCATTAACGACTTCACCAACTGTGGCAGCGTTACCCTGATTGTCTACAATGATGTCGGCTTCACTCAACTCATGGTTGTCATCGACATCTATGATTGCCACATCTGCCTGTCCATCACCAGTCGTATCATAACCAACGGCTAAGTGTCCGTCAACATTGGCATAGCCTACGATATGAACATCACCATCTTGTTCAAAATTCTGGGCTGTCTGTTGATCCACGACCTGTACATCTTCGGTTGTTGTTGCTGCTTGATGAACTTCAGGTGCTGCAGGAGCTTCTTCGTGATGATAAACATGATGGACGACAACTACCTGAGGATTTGCATCTGTTGGAGTGGATAGTTCATCAGGACGTATCTCAGGCTGAACCTGCTGAGCGAAGTTATGCTTCTGCTCAACACTCATACTGTTCCATTCGTCAGCAGAATAGGTATTGTAAATACCACCATGCCAATGGAAAACTCCACCAGGACCTACTTCTGCACGGGCAGCAGCAAAAGCTTCTCCAAACGACATGTCATCGTTGACAGCAGCTACTTGCAGCCCATTTTCCAATGTGTGACTGGTCTCTCCTGGCTCTGGTGCTGCTACATCTTCGGGCTTTTCTTCTGGTGCATCTTCCTTGTTAGCTGCGTATGTCTGGCCTGCATATAACATACCGGCACCCATCAGAACACCAGATACTCCACCTAAGGTAACTTGCTTCCATGCACTACCTTCTTTCTTTGTGTCTTGCTGCTCGTTAGCAGATGGACGCTTTTCTAAAATCGTTGTCTCGTTCATATAGATATTGTTTTTGATTTTGTTGCAAAAGTAGTATAAATAGGTGATAGTTCAAAATTTGAAAGGGCTTCTTGTAGGAAATACCCTTTTTCCTGTACGAAATTACTTTTGATACTTCGTCTTGCAGTAAGGACAAGCATCACTCTGAGTTAGAATGTCGTAATCTGTAAAGCCCATAAAATGCCCACACTTCGGACAAACATAATTCTTTTGGAAGTCCTTATTCATTTCACGTTGCTGCCGAGGAACGTCTGAGGACTTCTGATAGGCCTGATAAGTAAAGGCTACTGAGATGCCAATAGCGAGAGCATACAGAATAAGATAAATAGGCCCATGACCTAAGATAATGCTACATGCGATTGCCAACATTGTGATAATACCAGTTGCGGAGCGTGCTGCATTGAATTTTCGCTCTGCTATTTGGAATTCCAAGCGTTGCTCATCATATCTGTCCCATATCTTCTTTAATGGGCGAATATCAACGTTTTCCACCTTTGGCTCCTGTAAAGCATCCCAATGAAATAGATAATGTGAGTTGCCAAGTTCTACCTTGTCACTCTCGGAAATGCTTTTGCTCTCAATGGCGATACCATTAACAAAGGTTACGTTGCGCTCATTCAGGTTTTTTATCTGCCATTTACCAGTGCCTACTGGCTGCAAAGAGATATGATGGCGACTTACGTCCATAGGAACGCTATTGGCTTGTCCATAGTTTCGCTCTACACCATCTTTGATGATGGTTAACTGCCGAGTACTTTGGTTTCTCCCTATAATAATTTCCATAATCAAATCAGATTTTTGCTTGTATTACAAGTTCTTTTACTGCTTTAAGTGCTTCTTTCGAAACAGGCATCTGGAATAGGAAATGCTCACAATCAGATAGCATCAGTGTCTGTTTTTGAATGTCTATCTGATAGATGTAGTTCATGTTAACAATAAATCGTTTTCCTATACGCATGAATTGATTGGCATTGCTCCCCAGCTGTTTAGCCAGAGCTTCTTCTGTATGGGACAGATTCATCGTGACACATACTTTTTGCTTGTTAGCGGTGACAATATAGGTATAATTGCCATCGCCTTCAAAATAGACAATCTTTTGGATGTCTAATCGAATGAGTTTGTCGCGCGAGTTGAAATATACTCTCTGTTGTGTCATTGGTAAACAATTTTAAAAGCAGCTTAGCTGACAAAATGTAACTATTATCGTGCAAAGATAACGAAAAAATATCAAAATGAACGCTTTTTAACATCTTTTCTACCAAATTGAAGGATATCTTTACTGATTTGACTGTCAAATACATTACTTTTTGGTGTTAGGGAAGCATAAATAACTATAGCGAGTCCGTTTCAAAAAATAGGCTCGCTATAGCTTAATATCATCCATATTATCAATCTTGTTTAGGAGGTATTGGGGTAGCATATACAGAATCTAATACCTCAAAGGTTCGTTTGACAGCAGGGACTTGACCATACTCATCACGGATGACTTCCAACTTCACGTTTGCCTGCTTCGCTCTTTTCTTCATCTCAAAGAATCCATAGCCAAACACCCCCAGGAAGACAAATACAAAGGCCATAAAGGTAAAGAAGTAGCAACCTGCCATGTGCTTGCCATAGATATATACTCCATGCTTATCTACTGCACTTCCCTTAATATTGCCCAATGTCTGCTTGATTTCATTAAGCTCACTCTTGATGGTATCTCCTGACTGATGTGAATCTTCTAATGATTCGACGACCTTATTATACAGGATAACGACCTGCTCAGAGACCTTTGCGCAGTATTCTGCACTGTTGTTATACAACTTGGTGTACCATCCTTCGCGAGTCATCTTGCCTTCTTCTCTCATCTTCTTATTGTATTCTGCCTCTGCCTTATACACGTCGTTGACGATTTTTCGCGCAAGAGTTTCGAACAACTCTGGGTCGATGAGAATTAATGGTTGGCCATCCCTCTGAGTAAATCCTGCGGGAATGTACACATTCCCCTTTGGGTCCTTTGGCAGCGAATTCTGGTTACACACTTTCTCGTAGGCTTCCTTTAGGCGTGCCTCAAACTTTTCTTCGACACTCTCAATCTGAGCGTCTACATACTCTTTATCTGTCTTGTTCATTATCTTCTAAATTTATATGGTTTATAATTCTCGTTGTTATTTTTACGCTTCTTATCATCATCATTCCAACCACGACTGTTGGTGCTACCGCCACCGACACCAGTAGAAACGTTCTGCTGATGGGGCTGCAAGGCCAACTCTACTAATGCATCGAGGCCAATACTGATGACTTCGGCTACTCCTTCTGCTACAGCAAAAGTCGCGTTGAGGGTTTCCTCTGTAATGTCGTGAGTCAGATCCTGGACAACATCGCCAAAATCTTTGCACAGTATTGGGTAGCTGGCATTCAACTGCGCTCCAGCCAGATGTCTCATGCCTTCAGCAAAGGAAATACCCTGTACCAGATGCTTGGCTCTATGAAAATAGATGTTCATAGTGATGCCTCGCTTTCTCAGTTCCTTGTTGAACTCTTGCCAGTTTCTCGATGTTGAACGTGCCTCGCGGATACCATCCTTGATGCGATAGCGAGTCTTATCTTTACCCTTAAGCCGATGGCGTTTGACCTTTTGGTCTCTCTCGCTGCTGGCTATATGTAGTCCATATTCAACAGTTAGATCATAGGCAATTTTCCGGCTTCGATGGTAATTGTTGCTATCGCTTATGGAGTTTCCATCGTTGTCAACGCGGTTATAAACAATGTGGCAATGTGGATGTTCCTTGTCGTTGTGACGGACAACAATGTACTGGGTATTCTGTATTCCCATACGTGACAAATACTCTTCGGCAATCTTTGCCATGAAGTCATCGGTCATCCTGTTGGCATCATGAGGTGAGAAGCTAAGCGAGATGTGCTTACATGGATTTCGCACTCTTTTGTTAGCCGAAGCCTGTGCCTCAAAGCTGTCAGCAATGGCTTGGTTATTCACTGTGCACACATCCTTGTGTGCGATAATTCGAGCATCCTTTTCCTTGTTGTTGGTATAGTCTGCCAACACTGCGAAGGTGCGATTTGGATTAATTTTAGCGATCATAATTCTCTTATTTTTTTAAGTGATGTAATAATGATAGTATCTCAGATAGGGTGTTGGTCGCCTGAGAATAGATGTCCGACAAATGACCAATATTTGCCACATAAGCAATCTGATTTACATTGTTGGCCATGCCCGATAATTTCCTAAGAGCATCGAGTTGATCAGGTGTGAGAACGGGACTAATCTTGTTGTCGAGAGAGGCTTCCCGACAATATTCTGACACACTAATTCCTGCCTTCTTTGCTTTATATTCTACCAGATTATATTGGCCCTTGTCAAGGCTAATCTTGACAATAAAACTCTTTTTCTGGCTATCTGCCAGACGTGGTCTACCACCTTTTCTTGTATTTGTTTCCATTATAAAATCGTTTTAATAAGCCCCACGTTTTCTTGCTTCTAAGAGGATTTTCAGGGGGTCAAGTGACTGACTCATGGGGTAGAGGTCAGCATTTGGACTGCCTATCGGCAGGCGTTTTGAGGTACTCAAAACATACACTTGCAACCCCCTGAAAATATATATGACGCGTAACGTCATTGGTGTCCTCCAAAAGAAGGTGAACGGATGTGCTCTTCATCCTCGCATATCTCCAGATTGAACGTGTCAACAAGTAGTTGGACGGCATGGTTCTTCCTTATCATATCTGCAAGAATTTCGTGAGCCGTTGGCTTCATCAAGAAAAAGTCTGCTACATCGAGGCCTTTCTCCCTTTGTTCTTCCGTAGCTATCTTCTCAATGACATCGGACATGATGACTCGCTTGCAAATGGACTTCAACATCTGAGATTTCTTCTGCCATTTCTCCCACCCACCAAGGTCTGGTATCAAGATAACAGTTCTTCCTCTCAGAACTTGAACGGCATTCTCGTTAAAGCAGCCATCCTTTCCACCTGTTGACAGCCATAAGAGATCTGGCATGAAATGGGTCATGATGATGGCGGTCTTTTCACTCTCAACCAAGGCGACAGTCATTGCTGGCTTTAAGGGAAGAAGATGTTCACCAAAAAGGCACTGCACAAGATGGAAGTCTGACATGCCCATAACCGAGTGTGCCCAAGTCACCTGCTTAACTGGTTCTTTGATGCGGTGGCCAGTATCAGGATTATAGCCCATGAGTTTACCGGTCCTGACTTTTCCGTTGATGTCAATCTGCCAGAACACAGTACATCCATTCCACTTCTTTCCTGTTCCAACCTGATAGAGTCGGAAAATACGTTGCGTTTCTTCTACACCAATGATGCCGCATAAGTAACGATAGAACGGATTTGTGTCATACTTAGCGAGACTTTTCTTCATGACCTCAACAGGAATATGTGATGGAGTAACAGGCTCAGGTTTTCCTGTAGGTTTGTTCACCACCTTATTATATATAATAGGTGTATCGTCTTTCCAATCCGCCGGTTTCTCATCAGGATTATCATGAAAATAGTCCTTAGGAGTGTAGTGATAGCCGCAACTGTTCTCATGATCGCATCTGCCTACGTTGTTGGGGAACTTGATTTCCCCTTCTTCATCAACGTAACGTACGAAGCAACGGGTCTTCTTACAACTTGGACATGTAAGCTTGCTGCCCACGTGGTATTTCTCCAGATGGAATCTATAATCACTCATCTTCACCTCCTTTCTGTGCATCACTTGCACTCTGCACTTCTGCACTTTGCACTTTTGCCTGATCGCTGGTGTCGATAGATTTTCCAACTTCTGATTGTGCAGTTGTGCATTGTGCAGTTGTGCAACTCTTCACTATCTTTTGGTATAGACCTTGTTTTAGTCTTATAAGGAATGGCGGTTGAGAATTGCATAGTTTGTCGAGTAGGTTGTAAACAGTACGTCGCGAAATACCCATTGACTCGCCAACCGTCTCTGCATCCTTTGACGTGAAAGTGTCGTTGAGTTGAGTCATAAAATTCTCATGTTTTCCCTTAATACATCCTGAATCTGCTACAACCTGTATTCGCTTATACGAATCCTCATAATAATCGATCAGACGGATAGCACCCTTGACTGACTCAATGTCAATGCTATCTAACTGGCATTCGCCCACAGACCATCTCATTACTTGAAGGATAAGGGACAGACGGGCAGCATTGCCGTTCAGTTTCATCGTCCGACTTTCCACTTCGTTGTCATCCTCAATACCATTGACCGTTTTGATGATGTCATTGTTCCATGTGAAGAAGTATGTCTTGGCTTCTTCTGAAAACTCCAATTCCTTGGGGTTAATTGATCCATTCTCTTCATTGATGGATAAGGGAAGGTCGATAACTTTTCTTATGATAGAAGTCCATCGAGCCATTGTGTCGGGCCGCTGCTTCTTGTCAATGCCGAGCTGCCATTCAGGAATCTTACTGTTCTTAGGATATACGAACAGGAAACGATCTATCAGTCCGTTAGAAATGTATTCTTTTGTCATAACCTCATAGAGCAAGCCAGTTTGAATCCCTCCAATGATGTTGATGCAAGGAATGGGTATCGTTATAGGGAAATCTTCAGTCTTTCTAACAGCCTTTAGCTGATTGCCACTATAGGCAGACAATAGATCTTGTATCAGGTTACTCTTGGAGTTATACCGCTTGACTGAGTTGAAAAGGGCAACAATCTCGTCAACAACTAAGGCTACACCACGAGGATTGTCGTAATGTACACTCAGCATAGCCTCTTGTGTGAAGTCTGAGATGACGGTTTGAGCCAGACGTGGCTTCTCCATCTGCTCAGGCGAGCCTTCTTCTTTCTTCCCAGCCTGCAATTGTTTGTACTGCTCATATTCTTGGCGTGTTTTGTCGAGTATCTGCTGGTCAAACTCGCGGACAGGGCTGTACAAATAGTTGAGAGGGGGAGTCTTTCCGAGTCCAGGTCTGCCAACCAACATCATGTAGATTCCACAACTGGCCACCCACTTCCCCTTGATGTTCACTCGATGGGTATTTCCAAGAGCTGTAGCAAACACGGAAAGAATCACGGAAGCCGTGTACTCTAAGTTGAAGTTTTCGTAGGTAACCAGTTCGTACACGATTCTCTGAATCTCATCAGGGAACACGTCGAGGGGGAAGCCTGTCTCGGCAACCCCTTCGATGTCTGCATGAATCTGATTAGTTAGGCGATCAATGTCAATCATCATAGTTTACCCCCTTTCATCTTCTTGCGATTAATGAACTCGCCAGCTTCGCGCTGCAATTCCTCGGTACTCTTTCTGTGCCCTTGGTGCAGCCAGTCATCAATCTCCGACTTCTTGAAGGTTAATTTCTTAGAAGTCTTATAATAAGGTATTAACTTGTCATTGACCCAACCATAGATGGTCTGTTTAGCAGGATGAGACGGAAGATACTGACGCAAATCGTCAATGTTCATCCATTCCGGCTGTTCAGGAACATCTTTCTGGATGCTCAACTCGTTCACCATCTCTTCTAAACTCTCTACCTTTGAGATAAGGTAATTTAATGCCTGAGGCATTTCTTCTAAATTGCTAATCATTCGTGTCATTATTTTAAAATTTAAATTTTGACACAAAGGTCGGCTTTATTTCAAAAGTGCATATCAAGTGTTAATATGCACCGCCATTGCACCAGTTTATTTAACGGAGATTAATTGTACTCTCCTCAGAAAATTATGAAATCGATAATCAATCAAGGGAACAATTGCCTTGATGACTGGAAAATCTGATAAAAATGGATAAGTAACGAGAAAAATGGTGGTGCAAACGATGGTGGGAGGTGGTGCAAACCTGCTCCACACTCCCACCAAAACAACGCTAACTCTCAGAGAATCAATGACGTGCTATTCTTCTGGCTTGTTTTTGTCGAGATTTTCAATTGTAATGGCTTTTGCAGCCTGTTCTTTCTTGGCATCTACGACTTTTGCATAGATTTGTGTTGTCTTCACATTGGTATGCCCCAACATTTTGCTAACAGTAAATATGTCCGTGCCGTTAGTGAGCTGAAGGGTTGCATAGCTATGCCTAAAGCAATGGAAGGTTATATGTTTGGTTATTCCTGCAGCTTCAATCCATTTTTTTACAGGACGATTAATCCATGACGGATTCATAAGACCTTCAAACACCAATCTGTCTGGATCACGTCTCTCGCCACACATTTCGTAGGCTTGGTCTGATATAGGCGTGTATTCGACACCATCAGTTTTCTCTTGGTCGAAGTTGATGCGCCAGGAGTCATTGTGTCTAACGATTTGTCCCCATTTGAGTTCCTGAATGTCACAATGGCGTAAACCTGTCAGAATGGAAAAGAACGAAGCCCGTCGTAAGACGTTATTACTACAGGGTGTGTTTGCCAGCTTGTTTACCTCTTCTATGGTGAGAACTTCACGACGACTTTCCTTTGTAGGGATATTCTTTACTTTCTCGCTGACGTCAACAGTAAGATATTCGTCAATGAAAGCTTGTTTGAGTCCGGCTTTAACGATGGAGAAATAAGTGGATGCTGTGTTTTGTGAAACGGTGCCACCTTTCTTACCTCCTTGTGGGGCTGTTAGCATATACATCTTTAGCTCCTCCAATAGCTTTACATTGATGGTACTGAAGGGCATAGGTTTTCCTTCCGTGAAGAGTCCAAGCAGTACGCCAACTCGTTCCCAGTTGATGATGATGGATTTTGAGGCATTAGGATGGCGCGTATAGGTAATCTTCTTGAAATACTCAATGAAGTCCTGTTCCGAACGCTCATTTTGTGCAGCAATCTCACTTTCTTTATCAGTATAGAGAGATTGGTTGTCGTATTCATGCTGCCGAAGTTTCCTCACGTTGTCAGCATAGATACATGATTCTTGGTCAAGAGTAGAACGGCACATGATGATGCCGTTGATGTCTCGCTTGGGCTTATAGCCTGATGAGCGGGTAGTGGATGACTTGTCCCAGATGGGAGTGGTAATACTCCTGTTGACTGATTCCACAATTCGTTCCACTTTATTACCTGCTGAAACAACAGGGTAGGCTTCAACAATCAGATACCACTCCTCCTTGTATTGTGATTTGCGGAGTTTAACGGTGACTTTGGTATGTGATAATGGTTTCTTCATAAGCTCTTATAAAGTTTGTCGATTTCCTTTTTGGGCACATAGACATAGTTGCCAATCTGGCGAGAGGGGATAGAGTACTTCCTGATATGTGCCCATACAGAACTATCGTTTAGTCTGTACTTCTTACAAATCTCACCAATGGTATAACAGTTCTCTGGTTCCATATTATATAATGGTACGAGATCTTTGCCTTTCTTCGGTTTCTCGAATCGCTTGGGAAACATCTTATCTATGTCTTTCCTGTTAATTCGGGTCAGTCTGGTACCGAGATTAATGCTTTGTATTTGGCCCACACGAATAAGGCGATACAAAGTATCTCTACCAACACCATACATGGCTACGGCCTCAGGTATGGATATATAGTCGCGATAGTCAGACACCTGATCCGCTATTGCTTTAAGCCGTTCTTGCTTTTTCTCCTCATCCTTTCTCCGTTTCCACGCAACCTTCATGCACTTCTCGGAGCAGCACTTGGAGTCGAGTGTCTTGGCAACGAAGATGCTGCCACAGACTTCACACTTCCTTTTGATTTCAAATTTCAATGCTGGCATATCTTTTCTACTATTAAATTTGTCTAAGTAGCGACAAGTAGGCATAAGTTTAATCTTTTCTACCAATAAGTCGTGTCGCAAATATGATGCAAAATTACAGTAAAAATCCGAAACCAGCAAGAAATGAAACAAAGTTTAACAATACGAAAAAGTGGCGTAACCGCTTGGATTACACCACTTTCCTTATAGGTTCTTATTTTTACTTATCGTTGTTTTTGGAGAATTATTTAACCTCCTCGAAGTCAGCGTCCTGGATATCCTCGGCCTTAGAGCCGCCGGCCTGCTGGCCTCCGGCTTGCTGACCACCGTTGAACTGGTCGCCGCCGGGCTGTCCG
>ODAJ012113973.1_pt1 | contig 10856 bp, 6 predicted proteins | sample 1539241 | NCBI WGS metagenome assembly ODAJ01 (sample SAMN02144231, study PRJEB22623) | gut metagenome | biome: sheep rumen | host: Ovis aries | place: New Zealand
TGGCCCGCACGTACTCCTCGATGGAGTGCCCAGCGACCTGGCAGATAACCTGACATCCCCTGTCGCGGACGCCCTGCAGGTACTCGCCGTATTCGGCGACGAAAGCGCGGACCCCAGGGTTCTGAAGGCCCACGGAGTTCATGATGGCTGCCCCCGGCAGTTCTGCAAGTCTGGGCGCCGGATTGCCGCTCCACGGCTCTGCGGCCACGCCCTTGCATGTGATGGCGCCCATCGTCGCGCCAACGTCGTAGAACCCCTCGAACTGCCATCCGTTGCCGTAGGTACCCGAGGCGGTATTGAGCGGATTGCGCATGCGAATACCGCCCAGATCGACTGCCATGCTCACGCTCACCACGCCACCTCCTTGGCATCGAACACCGGACCGTCCTGGCAGCAGAGCGCGTATCCGCCCTGAGCCAGCTCGACGTTGCAGCAGGCACAGGCACCGAAGCCGCAGCCCATCATCCGCTCCATCGAGACCTGGCAGGCAACGCCGTGCTCGTCGGCCAGACGTGCGACCCCCGCCATCATGGGCGTCGGACCGCACGTGTAGACCTGTGCATACGAGCGCTCCTGCAGCAGCTCTGCCATCGCGTCAGTCGCATAGCGGGCTACCCCACTGGCGTCGGTACCGTCGTCGGTGGTATACGACATCACGCGGTCGGGATCGTATGTGGGCGCCTCATCTCCGACAGTCTCCTGCCCGAATGACAGTGCCTCCTTCGATTCCGGGTACACGTGCATCGACTGCGTCCGCGCGCCTACCACGAGATCGAAACCGACGCCGTGCTCAGCCAGCATGCGAGCGGCCGCGAGCATGGGCGGCAGCCCGACACCACCGGCGACGAGGAGCGCACGACCCTGCTGTGCAGGCAACGCCCAGCCTCTGCCGAGCGGCCCCAGTAGCGTAGAGCGCTCCCCCACCGCCATCTGGGAGAGGCGCCTCGTGCCCTCGCCCACCACCGCATAGATCAAATCGATGCATCCGGCGTCTGCGTCCGCGCGGGCGAACGAGAGCGGAATGCGCAGGATATGCGCACCGTCGCCGGGAACGTGCAGGTTCATGAACTGACCTGGGGCAATGTCGCGAGCCACATCCGTCTCGATGCGCATGCGCCAGATACCCTCGGCAGCCTGCTCGTTGAGCACGACCGTATAGGTGCGCTCAGATACGGCGCCTACCTTCATGGCCATCCCTTCGTTCGGTCCTATTGGTACTGAGGCAGTGATGCTCCGGCGTGCATGCAGCCCAGCCGCTCTTGCAGACCTCCCAAAGGCCAACAACGCGCCATCCACCGCGTCATCGTCAAGGTTGCAATATAGCAGGGGGCGCCTTCAACAGGTCGCCCGTCTCGATGCATCTGCCACGCGTGGCGTGTGCCCTCAGCCCTCCGTGCCTTGGCAGAGGGCACACGCCCATAATCCGTGAAACCTAAGCAACGACCCCGTCAATCAGGGTGCGCTTTCCAGCCATGAGAACATCGGTCGCACAACCGGTGAGATGGCTCCCCAGGAAGGCGGAGTTCTTTGACTTGCCTACGAAGTAGTCCTCGGTCACGTCGATCTCGCGCGTCGGGTCAATCAGCGTGAGGTCTGCCTGCGAACCCGCCTCGATCTTGACGGGGTTGCAGCGCAGGAGCCTGCGCGGATTGATGGCCATGACCTCCACCAGGCGCTGCCAGCTCATCTTGCCGGGCGTCACGAGGTTGGTGAGCATCAGCGGAAGCGACGTCTCCAAACCGATGGTGCCGAAGAAGGCGATCTCCCACTCGCAGTCCTTCTCATGCTTCGCGTGAGGCGCGTGGTCCGTGACGACACAGTCGATCGAACCGTCGATGATGCCCTGCACCATGGCCTGCATGTCAGACTCCTTGCGCAGCGGCGGATTCATCTTGAGGTTGGTGTCATAGGTGTCCGTGATGTCCTCGTCGTTGAGGAAGAGGTGATGCGGGGTGACCTCGCACGTGACGGGCAGACCCTCAGCCTTGGCTGCCTTGACCATCTCGAGGCCCTTGGCCGTGGAGATGTGGCAGATGTGCAGAGCACAGCCTGTGCTGCGGCACAGCTCGATGTCGCGCCAGATCTCGAGCTCCTCGCCCAGCGGAGGCCAGCCAAACATGCCAAGGCGCGTTGCCGCGCGGCCGGAGTTGATGACACCGTTCTTGGTCAGGCTCTCCACCTCGCAGTGCGCGCACACCACGCGGTCGAACTGGCTCACGTAGGCCATGCAGGTCTTCATCATGCCGGCGCTCTGGACGCCGTGTCCGTCATCGGAGAAGGCGCTCGCGCCCTCCATCACCATGTCGCCGATCTCGGAGAGCGACTCACCCTTCTCGCCTCGAGTGAGCGAGCCCATGGGGCGCACGTGCACCAGACCCGCACGGCGGGCCGTGTCGATCTGGTAGCGGATCTCGGCACCGGTGTCGGTGACAGGATCGGTGTTGGGCATCGTGGCCACGTCGGTGAAGCCGCCGTGAGCCGCCGCGCGCGATCCGGAGGCGATGGTCTCCTTGTACTCGAATCCGGGGTCACGGAAGTGAACGTGCATGTCTACGAGGCCGGGCACAAGGTACTTGCCCGCACCGTCGATAATCTCCGCACCATCCGCCTCGATGGACTCGGCCACCTCGACGATCTGCTTGTCCTCGACGAGCACGTCGCACACGCCATCAATCCCCACCTGCGGGTCGACGACATGGGCTCCCTTGATCAGATATGCCATTGCTATTCTCCTCCCAGCAGCAGGTACATCTCAGCCATACGGGTCAGCACGCCAGCGTTGACCTGGTTCAGGATCCGCGAGCGCGGGCAGTCGGCGACCTCGGCGTCGATCTCCATGCCGCGGTTCATCGGGCCGGGATGGCAGATGATGGCGTTGTCCTTCATGCGGGCCTCTCGCTCCAGCGACAGACCGTAAAGGCGGTTGTACTCGCGACGGCTGGGAATGGCGGCACCTTCCATGCGCTCGAGCTGTACGCGCAGCATGTACACCACGTCCATGTCCTCGATCACGTCGTCGAGGTGATTGGTCTGGTTGCAGCCGAACCAGCTGGGGTCACCCACCTGGAAGGTGGGAGGCGCGACCAGCGTCACGTCGGCACCCATGGTCTTGAGCGCAGGCGCCAGCGAGCCGCACACGCGGCTGTGCGCGAGGTCACCCACGATGGCGACCTTCAGCCCGTCGAGGTGGCCGAAGTGCTCGCGAATGGTGTAGAGGTCGAGCATGGCCTGCGTCGGGTGCTGGTGCTTGCCATCGCCGCCGTTGATGACCACCGCGTCGGTGTTCTCGGTAATCTTCTGCGGGGTGCCGGCGAGCTTGGCGCGCACGACGAACATGTCGACGTTCATGGCGTCGATGGTCTGGATGGTGTCCGCGAGGCTCTCGCCCTTGACCACCGAGCTCGTAGCGCCGCCCATCGAGATCGAGTCTGCGGAGAGGCGCTTCTCCGCGAGCTCGAAGCTCTTGAGCGTACGAGTCGAGGGCTCGAGGAAGAGGTTGACGATGGTGCGGCCGCGAAGAGCCGGGACCTTCTTGATCGCACGCCCGTTGACGATCGGGTCGAACGACTTGGCCGTGTCGAGAATCTGCGTGATGTCGTCAGCCGTGAGGCTCGTCGTGTCGATGAGATGTTTGACGGAAAGCATGGCTACTTGGCACCTCCTGCGGTCTTGTCGATTCCCCAAATCTCGACGGAATCCTGCTCGTCGAGCGGCATCACGCGCACGCGGACGTCCTCCTCGTGCGAAGAGGGCACGTTCTTGCCCACGTAGTCAGCACGGATGGGCAGCTCGCGATGGCCACGGTCCACCATGACAGCCAGCTGCACGCTCTTGGCACGACCGTAATCCATCAGCGCGTCGAGGGCGGCGCGGATGGTGCGGCCGGTATAGAGCACGTCGTCCACCAGCACGACATCGACACCGTCGATGGGGAACAGAATCTTGGTGGCGTGCAGGACGGGGGCGATGTGACTGGAGAAGTCGTCGCGGTAGAAGCTGATGTCCAGCTGGCCAATCTTGGGACGAATGCCCTCGATGGCCTCGATCTTGTCGGCAAGACGCTCGGCCAGGGGCACGCCCCTGCGCAGCACGCCTACGAGGGCCAGGCCATCTGCACCCTCGTTGTGCTCGATGATCTCATGGGCGACACGGGTGAGAGCGCGGTCCATAGCCTGCTCATCCATGATCACCGCCTTCAGCGTGGCTTGATCCATGGGTCTCCTTCCAAAAAAAGACGCCTCTACGCTTGCGCGGCAGGGGCGTCCGGAAGGATCGTTGCATGAGTGCGACTATGTGGTTCGTCCTTGCCGGTATCCCGTACCGCGCTTAAAGGTCGAAAAGAATATAGCGTGCCTCGTAGCCGTTTGCAAGCTTATCACGGGAGGCCCACAGGCTTATGGACGTGGGTGGCATCTCTAGCAAACGCAAGCGCGATACTTGTCATTCGAGCGTTGTCACCTGATGCGGAGCGCCCGCAGGCAACTGCCTGCGGGCGCTCTTATACTGCAGTGGATCAAGAACTGGAATACATGCAGATACCTACGCGAGCGACTTGCCGAACCATCCCCACTTTACCTTGACGACCTCGCCATAGTAGTCGATCCAATCGAGCACCGAGATGGTTCGGATATAGCCGATGTTGTCCATGACCATTCCGTTGCCAACATAGACGCCGACGTGTCCCCAGATCGATCCCGCCCAGGACTTGTTGTGACGCCCCACGGCGATGATCATGCCCGGTTTGAGCGAAGGGAGGTTAGCGCTCTTGCAGAACCAGGCGTACTGGTCGCGCGCGTCACCACCCCAGCTGCCGATGCCCGCACGTTCGAAGACGTTCGTCACCCACATGGCGCACAGGCCGCCACCTGGAGACGGAGTACTCTTGGCGGCTGAGATTGCCTTCTTTTGCCTGGCTGTGAGCGTGCCGTCGCGGAGCACGCTTATCGGCTTCCAGGACTGACCGGCGCCGTTCGCCGTTTTCGCCATCCAGACATTCGCACCCTCTGAGGCCCCCTGTCCTGCGGCGTAGAGGGAGGTCTTGCCGTTGCTCACGCTCGTGAAGCCAATGCCACCACCATCGACGATATGGAGACTCCACTGTTGGCGCTTGTTGGTGCCACCACTTTTCTGCGTGACGTTCGCGCCCCACTCCGCAGTCTCGGCCGTCATATACAGCCCGCTGTAGACGCTTTGTACCGTCCACGCATGTCCGTTATTCGCCAGTTTGAAGACTTGTCCCACGGGTCCCGTGGTCTTGTTCACCTGAACGTTCGCACCATTCGTGGTCGAGGCACCCGCGACCGTGAGGTAGCGCGAGCCACCGTTGCGCAACATGTAGACACCAGGCTCAATGAGATTCACGTTCACGAAGCTGAAGTGCTGGGCATCCTTGCCCGAAGGGGCGGCGGTCACGATCTTGGTGCCGCTAGCTGTCTTGCCGGCAGACAACGCAAGCGCCTTGCCAGTGAACACGTTTACGAGGCTGTACCAGCCGCCCTTGAAGGTAACCTGCCACGTGTTGGCCTTCGTCTTTGCAGTGCTTCCCTTGCCAGCCTGCTGGACACCGGTCGTGGTTCCTGTGACCCAGCCGCCCGACGACGCCGTACGGATGCGCCAAAGATCGGTGCCACCTGCGGAGACGAGCTCGAACCGCTGGTTGAGCGAATTGCGGTCAGTGTAGAGAACGAGATTTGCCGTGCCACTAGAGGCGGCGTTCTTGACATCGAGCGTCACCTTCGAATTGGTCCGAGGATGGATCTCCACAATGCCTGCCGCAAGCAGAGGCTTGCGCCCGAGCTTGAAGCGCGTGGTCTTGTACCCATCGTTGCGCGTGGCAACGAGGTTCGATCCGTTGGTTGATCCGGCGGCCCCGAGCGCAAGGCCTGTCGCCTTGTTGACAAGCGAGTAGGTCCCGTCGCCGTAACTGCGCAGGGCCCACTTCTGGTTGTCCTTACCCGTGTGCGCCCACTGGATGATATTGGTTCCCGGTATGAGAGATGACCCCTTCACATCGAGGACCTTACCCGTGCCGACAACCCAGGCCGTATAGAAGCCCGACGCGTCACGCTCGAGATAGATACGCTGGTTCTTCGCATTGGTGTCGGTGCGTAGCAGGACATTGACACCGTTGTATGCCTTGCACACACTGGCGCCTGCGGTAATCTTTCCGTTGGCCTGTGGGGTTATCGCATAGCACCCCTCGGTCACCTTGGCGTCCGCAGACACCTGCGGCTTGGTGTCGACGAGGTAGTAACGACGCGTATCCCGTGCGGCAGTGGTCGACGGAGTCGAGAAGATGAGCTGGGCTCCCTCCGCTTTGCTGTTGTCCTTGATGGCGAGCAGTTTGTCGCTCATGGAGCGGTTGACGAGATTGAACCACGAGCTGTTGGCGACGAACGCCCAAAGCGCACGGTCACCGACCATCTCTGGGTAGAGCAGTTCCAGCGCTTCGGAGTTCCTCGCCTTGCCCAAGGCGAGCTCGCGCGTCGTTCCCGAAAGCAAGATGCGATACCAGCCGGTGGCTTCGTCAAGTCTCACAATCCACTTCTGGTTGTTTGAGCCCGTATACGCCTGTGACGTCACCGCCGAATGTCCATCGGGGGTCTTGTCGCTCACTCCCAGCACCATGTTGTTGGCGACATAGGTCTCGAAGATGTACGTGCCCTCCTTGACACTCTTGGCCCCCTGAGGCAGCGGAGTACCCTGGTCCTTGACGGAATCACCCGAGCCTCCCTCGTCGGTGGCCTGCGCCTTGACGACCGTGTCGCCAGACTGTTGTGCGGGGGTGGCAGGCTCCACAGCTGGAGCATCCAGTTCCGAGGTTTTGTCTACGTCCTCGGTCTGATCGGTAACGCCGACCGCATCGGCAGCGCCGCTCTCCGCATCGCTCGTGCCACGTTCTCCAGAGCTGTTTGCCACGTCGTCTGTGAGTGCTTCCTCTGACGTCGCTGCATCCTCGCCGCTTAGCTGGTCGTTCAAATCTGCTGGCTTGACGGGTGCCTCTTGCGAACCACCCTCCCCGGCTTTCGTTTCGGAATCGGCTTTCGCAATGGCGGACGGCTGGTCAGTCACGTCGCCTGCATCAGCCGCCTCATCAGCCGACGCGGCCAGAGTCGTTCCATCGAGAGCTGAGGTCGCAATCTCAGGCATGTCAGCGAGAGTCTCGTCACCCTCGTCCGCCCACGCGCGCACAGGGCACGTAAGCGCCGCAATCAGCGTGACCACGAGGATGTGGACCGCCACCCCGCACATGGGGCCGCGTAATGTACGCATACGCTCAGTCCCCCTGGCGACTTGGCACCGTCGGTTCTTCAATTCGTCCAAGGTATACCTCATTCGCTCGCACAATCTGCTTATAAAAATTCATTCAATCACAATCGATTACGTCTCGAATTGAGACTCCGTGAATACCACAATGCTGCCAGAAACACTCGCAGTTACTATCAAGCCTCCCCGTATGTTGGAGATTCGACACGCGGGGAGGCATTGTGATGATCTATGACACTGATTTCGTGGTCATCTCATGTACCACGAAATGATTCAGCATTTCAGCATGGCATTGACAAAGTCAACGATGTGCGTCGCGTAGCTGGGATCCATCGCCCAGGTGCCAACAAGCCCCGCAATCGTCGGAGCACAACCTCGATCGACATAGTCGAAACGCTTGTCGACACAAGCCTTGTTCAACGCCTTGGTAGAGGCGTACGCCTTGAGATGCTGAATCTGCGCGCGCACGCCGATGCGAGCGTTCGCAAAGCTGTTTCCCGAGACACCCGAGCCCGTCACGCCAAGGCCGGCAAAGTTATATTGCTCAGGCTTTGCGTTGCCACCAAACTGGAAAATGCCCGTCTCCTGGAAGGATTGTGCGATAGCAATGTCGGCACGTACACCCTCGGCGGCAGCCTCCTCCCAGAAGTACTTGACAATCGACTCAATCGTTTCGCCATCATTGCACCACTTCTTGGGAAGGCTTCTGCCGTACTTCGAATAGTTCGCCTTGATATAGCGCACGGCCTGCTCCTGCATGACCTGGCTTGTTCCCATGATGCGCGCATTCTTGTTTATGTTGGCGATAGGTTGGGTTATGTTCCACTGCTGGTTCTTCCCCGTCCCGCTCGCAAAGAGGATCACCTCATTGGTCGAGTTATTGGTATTGCTCTTTTTGACGTCGAGGTATTTGCCAGTCGAACCGCTGCGGATTCTAAAGCAGCCATTCGAATTCTTGACGATAACCCAGTTATAGGCCTTCGATGACTGAACCAGCTTGCCATTCTCGTAGGCAAGCTGCAACCCGCTTGACTTGCTCTTGAGGTGCACATAGCCATAGATGTCATGTGAGATAGTCCAGAGCTGGTTGGCGCCGTTGCTTACGCTCCACAACTTGACGCGAACGCCGCTCTGCTTGGAGGAGTTGGGGACATCGAGCACTTTGCTGGTATTGAGGCTCGTCCGAATGAGGAAGGTCCCATCAGCCACATCACCTAGGTTCGCGAAATGGGCAGGAGCCTTGGTCAGCTTCCATTGCTGCGTAGCGGATGTGTCAATCGTGGCCAGCGCAGTGGCTGCAGCAGATTTTGCGTTGCTGACCCCCAGCACAAACTGTTCCCCCGTGAGGGCGGACGCAATGGTGAAGCTGCCGTTCGGGTTCTTGGCAACGATCCACTTCTGGTTGCGCGCATTCGAATTCCGAGTCCATTGGATGATGGATGTGCCACGAGCGGCTTTGGCGCCACGCACGTCAAGTGCCTTACCTGAGCGCACATTCACGAAGGTCACATAGCCCTTGCTGTCATGCGTGACCTTCCAACCCTGGCCCGTCTTGGCTATGTTCTTGTACAGGATGGCCGTTGCGCTGTTGTCGTAGGAATATCCCTTGACCGTAAGGATGAGCGCCGAATTGGCGGAATTGGTCACGTAATAGATTCCGTTTGCCAAGTCGTTCTTATGGGCCGCAGCCTGAGCATCCTGTATGTCAGCCGTCACGGAGATTCTCCAGCGCCTATTTGCGGCGACTGATTGAGCCTCAAGATACGAGTAGCAGGTGTTACCAGTCTTTGCGCCCGTGCCGCCACTTACGACCAACACGCGGTTGAGGTCTGCCGCCGAGACGAACTTGTAGAACCCAGCCTCCTTGCAGACAATCCAGAGTTGACCACGCTCGGATGTCGACCGAGCATTCTGCACGACATAGAAAGCCTTGTCGTTGTATCCGCCCTGGAGATACTTGTCGCTGTTGACGCTTCTGATCGTCACATAGCCATTGCCGACGTTCTTGATCACCCAGCGCTGGTTGTATGCGGTCTTGCACTTCCAGGTAATAACCCGCGCCCCATCGTCTAGAGAGGCATTCTTTACATCGAGAGCAAAGCCGGTTCCCAAGCTATTGGTGATGGCGTAGGTTCCGTCGGCAATCGTGCCTGCGTGCTTCAACGCAAAGGCATCTGCCTCCTTTACCGTGCTCTGGGCTTCCAGAATGGCTTCATTGTCAGCCTGTTTCGGCTCCTTGTTGCGCTCTTCGATTGCCCCTTCATCAACTGTCGCAGTATTCTGCTCGACCTGGGCCGATGCTGCCACGGATTCTCCCTCAGTGGGCTCCGGCGCCTCGGCGATTTGCTCGCTCTGTTCGTCATCGCTCGCATGATCGCTTATGGCCGGGTCAGTCTCAGACGGCTCGTCTGCTGTGGGAGCAACGTCTGTCTTGTCCACCAACGACAACTCGTCCTCATCGGTGGAATCGATTGTCTCATCTGCCGTCGATGGCTTATTCGCCTCGGTGGCATCGATGATCGTCTCCGTAGCTGACGACTCTTCCGCCGTGGGTACTACATCTGTCCCGCTCGTCGATACATCGCCCACCTCGTCACTCCACATCGCGACCGCGGCAGAGGCTTCTTTCTCGATGCCACTTTCGACAGGCGCTTCTTCGTTCTCGGGCACAGCAGCCTCGACCTCAAGTGGGACGCTCTCTTCGTCGAGCCCCCGAGCGACCTGCGGTGCATACGCTACCACGGCAAGTACCCATGTGAGCATTGCAGTTACGACCGTGCGGATACTCCCCCGCATGCTGACCCCCTCATACGAAGACGGGGGACTGGCATTACAGTCCCCCGTCAACCTGTTGTGTTATTTGTAGAGCGCCTGTATTGCCGCAGCGTCAATCTGCCCAAGTTTGGTGGCGTTATTGTTGATGATACTCGCATCTCGAGAATTGGTGATGAAGCCATGCTCGATGATGACGCCGAACATACCATGTCGTCGGGCGTAACGTACGATGCCGTAGTAGTCAGCGTATCCGCCACCCGGATAGTACTCAGCATCTTCACCCGTCTCGGCAACTGAGTAGTTACGGATCAGCGGTCCCCTGTTAGCAATGCCCACGCCGCTTTTGATGCGCGCCAGCACGTCCTTGCAGAAGACAAGTCCCTGATAGTAGTAGTCCTTGAAATAGGAACTGCTGTTGGGTACGAGCACCTCAGCACCGGCTGCACCATACCCATCTGAAGCATTGATGTGCATGGAGAAGATGGCGCAGCATCCTGCCTTGTAGGCGCGCTCGACGCGCTCCTTGATGGTCGGAGTATTACGCGAGCTGTTCTTGAACTCCGACTGGGTCATGGTCATGTAGACGTCATAGCCAAGCGCCTTGAGCTTGTCAGCACATGCCTTGGCGATGCGCCAGTTGAGGTCGCATTCGCGAAGGCCGTTGCCCACAGCACCGCTGTCGTCTGCCCCATGGCCAGGATCGATGGCAATCTTAAAGGGAGTTGCCTTCTTGAAGGTCCAGCTCTGCCGCTTGTAGCCCGTCACCTTGTTGGCGAGGACCATCGTGCCGCTCGCTGACTTGCCCGCGTTGAGGT
>ODAJ012129695.1_pt1 | contig 10856 bp, 11 predicted proteins | sample 1539241 | NCBI WGS metagenome assembly ODAJ01 (sample SAMN02144231, study PRJEB22623) | gut metagenome | biome: sheep rumen | host: Ovis aries | place: New Zealand
GTCTATGCGCAAAGAACCTTCTACATACTTGCCGTTTTTCACAGCCTCGATTACATCACTGTTGATTTCAATTTTCTTAATCATTGTTCTGAAACTTTAATGTGAGAAGAAGCAAGTGCTGAAATTTGACGTCATTTTCACTCGCGAGACTTCCTTCACTCACATCTGTCTCAGTGTTTAATAATAGGGTTAATTAAAAAGTTGTTATTGTTGTCTATGTTGTCGTTATTTATTCTTTGTACCTTAACGAGTTATACTCGTTGCAGTTCGTTCTTAAAAATGTCACTGATATATTTCACACCCTTTGGTGTCCATGTCATGTAGGTCTTCATCTTAGGCTTACCCTCCAGACTGAAAGCCCTGAAGGTTCTGTCCTCAGTCAGACCAATGTCAGCATAGTTCCTCTTTAGGTGATACCTGCCATTCGCCCAGTATTGAATATTCAGGTCGCAGAGCAGATGGTTAAAGTCATTCACCCTCATGCCGTAGGTGTCAGCCAGCTCTTTCGCAGTCAAGCAACCATCAGTGCACCTGTTAGCCTCCCTCAAAGTCTTACCTACTATCCTGTTAGCCGTTGCCACGATTTCCTCGTCAGTCAGCCTCCTGCCCTCAGCATCGTGTGTGGGGATGTAACCACCAGTCTTTCTTATCTGAGGCAGCACCTCTGATGTCACCCACCTTTTGAAAGCCTTAGCCTGAGGCAGCTTTGAAGCAAACACCAAAGAGTAAAGACCTGATTCGTTGATGACAGTAAAACTTTGTTGACCACCAAGGGTGTCACATTTCGTTACCCCCTTGTCCTCATTATCAATATGGTCCGTCATAGCCTTGCGTGGGTTGCTGTACCCCAGCGCCATAGCCACGTCCCTGCCTACAAAGAAGGTTTCGCCCTTCTCGTCAGTCATTGTTCGGATGTCACCGAACGCTACATGGTTAAAAACCTGAATCCCCGTAGGATTCTTTTCTTTCTTTTTTGTCATAATACTTTTGTTTTTAATATTTAATAAATAATGTACGTTTAGGGAGTTAGAGGGAGATAGAAGAAGATAGAGGAAGATAGAGGACATTACCAGATACTAAGTTACTAAGTACAAATACAAATCAGTTGAGGTCTCAACTATTGTCTTCTAACTCCTTTTAACTCCTTCTAACTCCTTTAACTCCTAAAAAAAATCATTTTCATCGTATGTAATCATGTCAAAGAGCACCGTCAATCGATTGTTGACGATGCAAAAGTACAGACAAAAAAAGACCCGATGAACTTTTCATTCATCGGGCTAAAGTTTGGCAAAGTTTTTCTTGCGTTTAGGCTAAAGTTCCAAAGTTTTCAGCCTCCAAACACCTCAAAAGCCAAAGTTTTGCAAAGTTTTTTCCCTTTTAGGCTAAAGTTTTTACTTTCGGGCAAAAGTTTTCTATTCTATTTCAATAATCCCATTGTCTTCTGTGCTATCAGGACATAGTCATTAAACCTCTTTCCCTGCACAGGGGCATAGCCGTCACGCCACTCAGCAACAGGCTTGGCAAACGACTGCACAGCCATACAGCTGATTTCCTTGCCACTATTAGGCAATTTCTCATGCTCAGGCACAGCCTCTCTCACCATCACCACAAAGTCGCCATAGCTCTTCTTGTCTATCGCACTTGCGTCCTCCAACGGTTTATATACGGAATACCACTGTCTGACATTCTCCACCATGCCAGCCATATAGCGTATGATATCAATCACCTGCTCACGTGTAAACGCTTTCTTTGCCCTCTCCGCCTTCAGCCATGCATTCAGTTTCTTCTGACATAGTCGGGCAGGCATTTTCTTTACATCAGCCTTAAGTATCCTCGCCACCTTGCCTATCACCTGCGGACTATTCTCCTCATTGAGCGCTATAGGGTTGTATTTATCGTTGGCAGGCAGCAGCCATGGTCTGTCTTCCATATCGCGGAAGAAACTCTTCACCGTATATTCACCCCCATTCAGTCTCGCCAGCACTACGTCGCAATCATTTATCACAGCCCTTGTGTCTATCCACAGGAAGTCACCCTCCTCCACATTGCAGTCTATCATCGACTCGCCCATTGCTGTCACACCAAACTCAGCACCAGCATCCCTGAGCATACTCGGTGTCTGCATCATCACCTTCTGCACATAGCCCAGTTCCGATGGAGAGCCACACTTTACCTTCACGTCATACAGAGGCAGACTGTCGTCTATCTTCACAGCATCATAGCCAGCCTTGCGCAACCCATCTATTATCTCTTCTATATCAGTTAAGCGTTTCATCGTTTATTTTATATCTTAATTATCTTTATCGGCTTACCTTTACTTTCAGCATAGTCTATGGTTTGCTTAGTTCCTCTTGACTTTCCATCCCAAAAGGCAAGCACCTTGTCGCAATCATCTATTATCAGTCTGTTCCTCACCAGTGGTGCAACTCTTCCATACTTACTATAGTCAGGTAGGTGTTCTATCAACCTTATGCCCTTCTTTATTGCAAACTCCCTTGCATAGGTATCAGCACCCTTCGCCCCACCTGACACTATAGCATCAGGCATCTCATCAAGGTATTCTTCTATGTCAACAGCAGGGCAATTCCTGCTGCCGATTATGGCGAGAGTCATAAGAGGTTTATTTAATCGTTACTTGACCATTCATTAGTAGAGGTAGCAGTTCATCGCGCTGCTTAGACAAGTTCGATATTACTTCTTGTTGCTTGACTATTTGCTCAAAGATTGGCGATATACGTTTCTCAAACTCATTCACAATGTCTTTCTTGTCAGGAATAGCAATAGTGCTTTGTTTTAGATGGTCTTGTGTTATATGACCCATCGTCGTTTTTCTTGCTTCTGCCATCATCTTAAATACAATCACATAATCCAATAACTGATAATAATAGAATGATTTGGGGAACCCATTGGCAGAAGTGACCTTGAAGATATGCTGATTTAGACCACCATATCCATAGGCCCATAACATAACTTCAAGTGAAGCTGACCATGAAAACAAAACATCTCCATTATATACCTTCACAGATTCAGGGATATTTTGTGTAACTTCTTCCGTATCTGCAGTAAAGCCATCGTGCATTTCTCGTATTTTAATTACGCGCAAGGCTTCCTCTCCTTCTTGTGGTCTGTACTTCTGACAAGCTAAGCCATTGGTAAATGTTGCTATTTCAAAAAGGTTGCCACAATGCCAACCCTCTGGAATGTCACGTTTTAGTTTCTCATTCCACACCATCTTACCACCACTTGATTTGTATGGCTTGCCTTCCTCATTTGGAAAATCAAACTGAACAAACCAATAATCGTAGAGTTGCTTGGCGAGTGCTTCTAAATTCTTATTTATCGCATGATTAAGAGTTACTTTCTTATCAAGCAATGATAGATATTTACCGATTTTCTTCTGTGAAACCAAGTCAGGTATCCAGACTACACATTCTTTTATCTTATCAGGGGATGTGTGACGAATTTTAGTCTGCTGTGCAGTAGCACTTAATTGCTGTCTAACTAATTGAGAAGATATAAGATAGTAACAAAAATTAGCATCTATCATATTATCTTTGCATCTAATCAGCGCTACATCCTGACTTTGTATATATTTATTGCTTTCTGGAATACGAGCAGTGGTGCCAAGTAAACCTATGGACTGTTCTGTCAAAGGTGTTATTATGTCTCCCTCAGAAAGGATGTATTCTTCTTTTACAGGACCTGTAAAATATATATCTGATTTTGATGTGTTCTCCTTAAAACCTCCTCCATTTTGATTGAAATTACCTAAAGTTAAGCGAATAAACTCGCCTTCTTCTGCATAGTATTCACCAGACAGACTTGCACCACGGGTAACATCTATAAGGTCACCTAATTTATACTTTGTAAACTGCATGTTATTTTCTGCTTAATCTTTTTTGAAGAAATGTTTTCTTTATATGAGTTTCTCTTTCCTGAAAACTCATTGGGAAACGAAAACTATCATTTAGGGCTTCCCATTCATCTTGCAGGGCATTTCTCTCATTCCTTTTTTGCCTTTTATATATTGCAATCGGAATAACAATCGCAGCTAAAACAGCGCAAAGCGAAAGAAAACCTGCATAGTCATTCAAGCGTTGTATTATATTAAAAACACTATCAACCATTTACTTATTAAATTTAAGTTTTTCAAGTTGGTTCATGATTTCTTGCCCTAACTTCTGGCTTTCCTCAAATTGAGTGAAAAGGGTTGTTCTGTACTCTGATATTTTATTTTCAAATTCTTCTTCCGTTATATCAACATACTCAATCTTGATGTCAAAATAACTACCAGCAGAAAGACTATAGCTCTTTTCCTTTATTTCGTCTTTTGTCACTACAACAGAGAATTCATCTATCTTCTCTTTGTCACGGAAAGTATTTATAATCTGAGCTATCTCCTCTGGAGTTAGGCGATGTTTTTTGAGTCCATTCTCCTGATAGTCTTCTCCAAGTTTTGATGCATCAATAAGAACTGACTCTTCAGCCCTTTTCGTTTTGTCAATTATAACGACAGAGACATTCGTTCCTGTGTTGGCAAATATGTTGGAAGGCATAGATACTACACCTGCACACCAACCATTATCTACTATGTGCTGAATTATTTTTTTTGCTATGCCTGTCTTTGATGTGATAAAACCTGTAGGCACAACTATAGCAGCCTTACCATCATCTTTCAAACTATACAGCAGATGTTGGAAGAAGCACAGATATATCTCCATCTTCTTCTTATCTACTGCAGGTATGTTAGGGATGCCTGCAAAGAAGCGACCTTTGTATGGGTCAGCCTTAAGGTCTGCATGGTAGTCTGAGAAATCCAACTTGAAAGGAGGATTAGACACTATGTAGTCAAATTTTCGCAGGTTATTAGGGTCATTATCTGCTTTATGGAATGGCTCAGTGAGGGTGTTACCATGCACCACATGGTTAAGCGAGTGAGCAAAGCCATTAAGAATCATGTTGAGCATGAGCATGGTAGAAGACTTGTCACTGATGTCCTGAGTATATACTGTGCAGTTATTAGCCCCTATAGCATGTGCTAATGCTATAACCAAAGTTCCAGTGCCTGCAGAGGGGTCATAACATGATACTGAATGAACATCATCATCTGGATTGACCAACAAGTTAGCCATTATCTCTGCTACAGCATGAGGTGTATAGTATTCTGCATAGGTGCCTCCACCATTAGCATTATAGTCCTTTATAAGATACTCAAAGATGGTGGAGAAGAAATCGTAGCCACATGAGAATGCAGACTCAAAACTAAACTGAGATATAGCCTCAATAAGTGACTTGCAGAAATCATTCTTCTTCTGTGTGCCTCCGTTTATCAGTTCTGCAATAGGACGAAGGATAGGCTCTGTTGTTCTGTCTGCATTCTGTATGTAGAAAATTTCCTGATTAGTTTTCGCAATATCTTCTAATGCAGCGTCAAAATTTGTTGCGAAATCTGGTTCGTTGCGCATCTTTGCCAAATAAGAAATGAGGTGAGTTCGACGAAGTTCAACCACATCTTCCATATTATCACACATGGTGTCGTAGTCATCTTCTGACATTTTTTCAAAGAATGTCTGTTCGTCTTCTGCTTCAGCAAGTCCTGGTGCCCACTTCTTAGCTTCGTAGATAAACTTGTCATTGAGAAATTTATAGAGGAAAGTCTCTACAAGAATGACATACTCATTGCCACCACCTGCAAGTCCAGCATTGAAAGTGATGGCTTTCAATCTGTCAATAAGTGCTATGGTATCATTTTTGATTTTTTCTATATTTCCCATTTTTATTTAGCTTATTTTTCTTTCGTTTTGATATTCTCTATTTATTATTTCTCCTATATAATATCTGACAGGTCGTGTAGAGCCTATGTTTTCACTTGTGAAAGTCTGAGTAATGAAAGTGACAATCTTTCTTGTGAAATAGTCGGCATTTGCTGTCAGGTCTTCATTATGCAGATAACAGTCGTCTGTCTTTTCTTTTATAGACAGTAAAACATTATTTAGTTTCGTTTTGTTCTTCGACCATCCGTAAGGGTTAGGAGAGGTGGTTTCCTGTTGTTCTTTCTGCACCAGACGCTTGTGGATGCGAGCAAACTTCAGGTCGTTATGATATTGCAAAGAAAGAATACGGTCTTTCTCATTCAATATGCGTACTCGCTTTAATATGTCATTCAGGTTGTTTACTCTGTCTGCCATGTTAAACTCAGTAGCTTCATTGATGTCTTTCTTTTTCAACACTCGCTTAAATTCCTCCAATAAAGAAATAAACTGAGGGTCTTGAGGGTCAATACACTGATTGAGTTGTTGCCTTGTGCTTTTGACAGTTTCCTTAAACTGTTGTTGCAGGACGAGCTCGCTCTCACTTTCTTTGTAGAATGAGAATGAAATCTTCTCCAATTCCTGATTAAGCATCTGCATCAGGCTTTCCTGGTCATCGGAATTCTGTTCGTAGTTTACCCAATCCAGTCGGCGAGTAACAATCTTCAAGAGGTTTTTTATCTCTTTTATGGTCACAAGTTCTGATGTGTCAGTACCTTGTGAGATAAGCATATTTTCCAAATTTCGAACATCTTCTAATGCGTGCTCAATATTGTGTAGAATAGTCTTATCAGAGATGAGGTTTATTTCTCTTGCAAAGATGTCAAGGTCATTAACACTGTAGTCCTTTAAAACCTCATTGGCATCTTTCATGCGTTGTTCTGCCTCTTCTGCTGTGACAAACAGATTTGTATAGGAATCTCCATTTCCACCTGTCTCATCCTCCAGCTCTTTCTGGTACTGGGCATTCGTCTTGTTATATTCCTCCTCGATGTTTTCAAAGTCCACCAGATAACCATAAGGTAAGGATAAATATGGACGATTTACCCTCGTCAGTGTCTGCAATAGGTTGTGTTCCTTTGCCAATCGCTTCAGGTAGAGTTTCTTCAGTCGTGGAGCATCAAATCCTGTCTGGAGCATCTGATAAACAATAAGCAAATCTACCTTACCCTGCTTGTATAGGTTTATCCACTTTTCACGTTCCTCCTTAGAACCTTCCTGATAAAGTATGAGTGCAGCTCTGAAACACCCCTTTGCTATCGGTGTAGTCTTAGCATCTATCTCAGAGGCTGAAACTGAAACATAATATTGCTGACCGTCTTCTGCTGTTTCTGTCCTCCTTTCAGATGGGTCGGCATATTTTTCCAAAAACAACTTGAACATGAGCTGAGCCTGAGCAGAGGAACTGCACACCATCATACCTCCCACATTTCTGTAGTCCTGACCTCGTGTTCGGAATGTTTTCAAGTCATCCATTATATAGTCAAGAAGAGGTTGGACGTAGCTCTCATGGCTATAAATATCTTCAGGCTTAACAGAGTTTATCTGCACCTTGATTTTCTCCAATACCTCTTGCATCCTAATCTTGAAGTTTGATTCTATATTCTCCCTCATAAGACGGAGTGTATAGCCATCTGCGATTGAGGCATTGTAAAAATAGGTGTGTATATAGTCTCCGAAGATGTCCTTTGTGTTATATTCTCGCGAAACAATAGGAGTACCTGTAAGGGCTATGCGGATAGCATTACGGTCTGATGCCATCAGGTTTTTGAGGAAACAACCATTTACGTTATAGTCACGATGTGCCTCATCTATGAAGTATATGCGCTTCTTTTCAAGGTTATAGTCATTCTTAGATGTTGCCCTTGCATCAGAAGAAAATCTCTGAATATTGACAACCGTTATTTCTCTTTCGCCTTTGGTGTTTTGAGTGGTTAGGGGAGAAGATATTATTTTCTTAAAGTCGTCTTTATCTTCTGCCACCCTTACTCGTAGCCCTCTTTTCTTAAATTCAGAATGAGCCTGTTGCAACAAGTCAAGACGGTCAACAATGAAAAAGAATTGTGGAGAAATACCCTTCTTGGAATAGTAATCTGTCAGGAATTTTACACAATAATAGGACAGAGCAGTTTTTCCACTTCCCTGTGTATGCCATATTACGCCTCTGTCTGCACCTTCTTCGAGTTTTCTTTCAATAGCCTTTGCTGCGAATAACTGAGGATAACGCATTATGTGTTTCTGTAATCCATTTGGTTCATCTACATAGGCAATGCCATACTTCAAAAGGAAATAGAAACGCTCAAAAGTAAACAGACTATTTATCATTCGCTTAGTAGGACAAAGAGTTTCCAATAAACGTATGAACCAGTCGGCACTCTTGAAAGAGTGCTTGTTATTGTCAGAAAGGATGTACTCTATCTGTGGTTTTGGTATTGAGGTGACGACCTGAGGTATTGGAAATGAGTCCTGTCCTTCTTCACGAAAGAGGTTGTACTTGGTATTGTGTAAGCCTGTTGTAGCATAGAAAGCACCCTGAGTAGGCACTACGTTGTCAGTGTCATATTCCATGTCGTTTGAGAACATCATTATTTGTGTGATGTTGATAAAGCGACGGAACTTGCTATTCTGGAAGCGCACCTTCATACGTTTTGCCTCAGCCTGAATACCTTCATGATTATTGTCTGGCTTTACTTCGATAAATGCGAGCGGCAAACCATTTATAAAGATTGTAATATCAGGACGGAAATTGTCATCATTCCTTGAACCACAAGTCATTTCTGTGGTTACTTGAAATGTGTTGTTTTCTATGAATGCCTTTTCAGAAGAGAAGTCAACGATTCTACCCTCACCAGGCTCCATCAGTATCTCGTTATAGAAGTGCCTGCCAAGGTCATTATAACTTAAAGAAGTCTGAATATCAGATAGCTTCTTTTCCGCATCTTTTTCTGTCAATTTAGGATTTAGGCTTAAGAAAGCACTCTTAAACTTATCAGTAAGGATATTTGTTAAACTATCGTATGGCTCTTGCTGGTCTTTGGGCTTAGCAGAGCTATTTGAGGATATGTAATCATATCCCATACCTACAAGGTGAATGAGAGCTGGAAATTTTACTCTGCTATCTTCTGAAAATTCACTCATATATTCCTTAAGGTTTTAGTTGTAGTTTTTCTTAGTCTTTCTTTTCTCTCTCCCAGCTGCGGAACACGATTCCTGCGACTGCTCCTATACAGAAGCAGCCGATACAGAGGTCTATAACCTGAGCAGTAGTTAGATTAGTAGGTAATAGTAAATCCGCTGCAATCATAGCTGTGGGGCTTTGCTTATCTGGTTTACTATAGTGATGGAATCAAGGCTGATTGTATCCACCTTCAGGGTGTCACGATTTGTGACATCCTTGGCTGCCTTAGGTTCTGTGACTGCCATTGCCGTAAGGGCAAGAGCCATAATAGAAAGTGTTAGTAGTTTCTTCATATTGTTATATTATAGAGTTCAAGTCGCACTTCGTGCTGGTTCAAAAGTTCAAGCGCTACGCTGGTTCAAAAGTTCAAGCACACAAAAATAGCATCCTACGCTGCTGAGAGCATAAGATGCCGATGGGATAGGCGCATAGGGGTATGCGTCTGAAAATATGTGATTTGTTTTTTAGTCTGACTGGGGGGGGTATTTTCTGCCTTCTCACTCAGATGCTCAGCGAGCATAGAGGGAGTGATGTCATGCATCAGGGTGAAGGCAAACCATTTCTTGCCAAGGTCCTTGATGCTGGCGCCAATGTGATAGACCTCATCATCGACACGCAAAAAATGCGTGTTGATGTCTTTGGGCTGATACATCACTATTTCACCACTATTTTCTTTCTTCATAGTCATATTCCTTGTAAAGGTACAAAATAATTAGCAATTAGCAATTAGAAATTAGTAATTATTTTTGCCGAGTGCAAAAACCTTGCCTCCTAAGAGACCAAGGTACAAAACGTTGCTCTCCCCCGCGAAACGGGGGAGATGTGAAACGGAGGGGGTATAAAGACTATTGAAGCATACTGCAAAATAATTTTTTTATTCCTATCATTGCGTTATTGTCGTCAATGTCGTCAATGTCGTCATTGTCGTCAATAACCTTAGATAGTTGGTAACTTATAATTGACAGTTGACAATTGATTTCAATAAAGCTACATAAAATGACTGCTCTAAAAAGAAGAGAGAAACCATTAAAGGAAAAGAGATATCTATATTATATAATATATATACGTGCACGTACGCAACAGCGTTGACGACATTGACGACATTGACGACAATGACGACAATGAAAACCTGCTGAAATGTTAAAAACGGAGATGCACAAAACGGTAAAAGTGTGCCAAAAGGCCTTGTTTTCAAAAAAACGCCATTTTACCATCTAACTTACTGATTATAAGCCTCTTATTCATTAAATAAATTAACTCTTTGCAGAAGCTATGCTTCTAGCTGCAAAAGGGCTGCTTTTGCACGCAGAAGTAACGCTTTTAACACCTAAAAGTAATGCCTCTGGAGAGGGAACCTCTTACAATGTTAAAAACGGAGAAAAATTTGCTCATGTTAAGTTAAAGTAGTACCTTTGCATACAGAAACGATAACGGGAACGTTAACGTTAACGAAACGCCCTGAAGGGCTACGAAGACGAAAACGAAAACTGGAATCGAATCGAACGGGAACTACTTTCAAAGGCCACGAAAGGAAGTCCCAGAACGCTCAAAATTCATTAACTAACTAAATTAACTAACTAACTAATTATCAATTTTCAATTATCAATTATCAATTAACTAACTAACGACAATGAAGATAAAGAGATGAAGGGATAAATAAAGACAACCATAACAACATGGAACAACATAAAAAAAAGTTGTCTGAGTTGTCCGAGTTGTTTTCTTAGAACTTAATTATCAATTATCAATTGTCAATTTTCAATTAACTAAGGAAAGGAGATTTAAATTATGGCAGTAATTGTAGATGTTTATCAGGACAAGCGTAAGACTGGCAACAACCTCTGGTATGGACGTGCATGGCACCCAGG
>ODAJ011535333.1_pt1 | contig 10853 bp, 6 predicted proteins | sample 1539241 | NCBI WGS metagenome assembly ODAJ01 (sample SAMN02144231, study PRJEB22623) | gut metagenome | biome: sheep rumen | host: Ovis aries | place: New Zealand
GGAGGGAAGAGTCTTGCAGTGGAGCTGCCATAAGTGGAGTTCGAAGGGGCGCGGCAGTGCCCCGAAGGACGGAACCAAAGCGAGTGAGCGGAGCTTTAGAGTAGCGAACTGGCTTTGACCGCTTATATTCTACAATTAGACACTAGCGGCGACATTATTCATTCAGCAGAAGTCATCGAACACATCACAACCTGTCCATTCGCGGCCGAGGGCTAAGGTGAAGTATTTTTCGGCACCGATCTCTTCAAAATAGGAGTGCTGATTCTCGTGGATGTAGTAGCCGTCCTGATATGTGATCGTACATAGAACATAGCCGCTACTTCCTTTGATGTGTTCGCTTGTCGTGATTACGGCGAGCGTATTGCCGTCGTCTGAGATGTCGGCCTTGAACACTATCGATTCATAGACATCGTTGTGGCAAAATACTTCACCAACCTTGAGGTTTGCCAGATAGTCCTGAAGGGGAGTAGGTGAGTGTTGCGCCGGACACAGAGGGAACTCTGACGGGACCTTCCAATTGAGTTGGAGCGCACCGGGGGTCAGCGATTCTTTAAGACCATATTGCTCTTCGTAGATACGCCGATTCATCTCCTCAATCTCTTCCTTTTGCCTTTGGTAATCAGACTTGTATTCTCGTGTGTGCCAGTCTTTATCCCAGGGCTCGCCGAAGCCATCGTCTGATGCCTCTTTTGGGGCGTCGAATATCCATTCTCCAAGTCCTTCTCCGTTCCCTTTTGACCTCTGCTGTTCTTGCGCCTTATCCTCTTCTGCCCATCTAGAGAGGTTTTTCAGGCACTTGGTGGCTTCTTCTTTTGAGACCGTCCTCATCCACTTAGTATTTGGTTCAGAGGCGGATTCTCTAAGCTTTGACGGATCTTTTAGGAAGTTCTCAATGCTGCTGCAAAGCATTTCAATCCTGCGGCGCGTAATGGGGTTATTGAGGACGTTCTCCAGGCGTGTTACCCATCGAAGATTCTCCGGGCGATTGTTGCAGCGATTGGTGTCGATGTGGTCGATGATCAAATTGGGGTCCTCTGGTGCTCCGTGAAAAGCGGTAGCCACAACCTGATGAACACGGATGTTACCTGTGAGAATCATATAGCCAGTTCGTTCGTCCTTGGTGCCAAAAGTCCAGACATTATCCCACTTGCTGAGCCGGGAATCCGGTTTGGGAAGACGAAGAATGGAGCCATTGTCTCGGGCCAGATACTGACGGTCCTTGTATTCGCACTGCATCTCGCGGTCGAATACCTCAAGCAGATTCTGGTTTTCCATATTACTTTTTCTTCTGCTCGTTGGGGATCAGATCCAGGTGGGCATCCAGGATGACGCAGATGCGGGAGAGGATGTCCACGCCGGTGGAGTATTTGCCCTGCTCGATGCGGGAGAGGTTGGCGGCATCAATGCCGGTGAGGAGTGCCAGGTCACGCGCTTCCATCTTCTTGGCCTCACGGAGTTCCTTGATGCGCTTGCCGATGCGGACGCGCTCGGCCTGCCGGTTGCCGGAGTCCATGCCCATCGACGGCACGGCGTTGAGAAGAAAATCGCGGCTGATGCGGTTTACCATCTGCTCCTTGTCGTCGGAGAAGTTCCGGTCGAAGATGAATTCAATCAGGTGGAGGACATAGGCCTTGTACTCGTCTCTGTCGTACTTGGCAATGTCGGACATGATTTTGAAGAGCTCGCCATCCGGCGTCTGCACCTCGACAAAGTATCTGTCGAGGATCTGGGCCCGAGACCTTGTCTCGGTCGCCATAAACTTTTTGAGATTTTTGTCCATAATCTTCCAAGCGTTTTTAATGTGGTGCACCCCACGGAAAATTAAACTTGAGACAAATGTTAGAAATATTCTTCTGATTGGCAAATTTACCAATCGGAATTATTTCGAATCAATCAGAATAACGCGATTTACTGCTCGTGTTAATGCAACATATAAATGCATTAATCCATTATCGTTTCTGAATAGTTCAGATGGCTTTATAAGCAGAACAGTGTCGGCCTCCAGACCTTTTGTAAGAAGCGTAGTCCCGATGACTTTTCCATATAATCTCCGTCCTTGGACTCTTGCAAGATCACGCCTGCGTTCTATTTCCTGCCGAACAGTTTTGCCGGAAGTTTCTGATGATAAGATCGCAGATTTTATATCTGCCAGAAGTTCAACCCTTTGAACATTCAGTTTTATTTCTCTTGTCAGTATGCTAAGAGCCTCAATAATAGCATGCTTTTTCGATGGCAACTTGACTGCATCGTTCAATTTAGTTGACAATGCGATATCCGTGTGCTTTGCTACAAGCCGATTAGGTTTTATCCAGGTCTCCAAAGCAGTTTTACTTGTTCCTACAGCTATCATTATATCATATACGATAGACTCGACAAGGCTTCCGTTCTTGAGATCTTCATCAATCTTTGCAGCAACATTATAGAAGTCAGGATGATCAATACTCTCAATAAGCCGGAGTCGATATCCAGTACTTGCGCAGATTGATCCCCTTGCCTTGATATTGTTGGCGTGAAAAAGGGAGTGCAATACAAGGATTGAGGAGGAATTATTGACATAGTAATTAATCTTCATTCGGACAATATCTGGCGTATCCGAGATATATGTAATCCCCGGGAGCTGTGATAAGTTAATTGATTTCAGCCCCTTAGTGAGTGCGTCCTGAATAGTCTTACGCCAGACAGGTACGAACCGTTCAAGCGGAGAATTAGCATTTCGCCAACGATATGGGATATCCAGCCGAAATAGTTTCTCCGGTGCTCGATTTTGACAGTTTCTTTCAAAGTCAAGATAGTTAGGATGGTTTGTTTCGAAGTCGAAGATCGTTTGGAGAGGATCTAATAGCATATGCACACAAACCTCCCACTTGCAAAGCACCTTTACTATCTCATACTGTGGTCTATTGCAATCCTGAAACTCATCCACAAAAATATGCTCGTAGGAGTATTCAAGGACCGTTTTTAGGATTGTACTATGCTGGAATAAGTCCAATGCGCACTCATACAGTTTTGTATAGAAGACGTCACTTTCATTCCCATCCGGCATTCTTTCTTTTGATAGAGAATGAACTATCCGTTGTAGAAAACCGGCAATTGTACAAACAGTAACTCCATTCTGCGGGACCGATTCTTTTTTGAATTTTTCTCTGATTGATGTGATTCCTGCATTTGTGTGGGTGAGGACAAGGATTCTATTAACGCCTTTTGCACGTAAAGCTTTAACTGAACTGGCTATGGTGTGTGTCTTACCATATCCAGCAGGCGCCATGAGAACGTTGGGCGAATTACTGATAAAGGTATCGAACTCTTGTTCCGTCATACACCTTCAGACTTTATCCAGGAGGATATCTGTTGGATCTGCTTGAACAGGCATGATTCCTTATCAAGGTCATTAAAATGCTTGAATAGATACTCTCCCAATTTACGACCACCTCCAACGTTTTTGAACCATTTACCTTCTTTTGCCATCTTTGCCAAATCAGTTCGAGATAGTTGTGATGCGCCGGCAATGGAGACCTCACTGAGCAAATGATGATCCTTCATCAATTCATCGAGCGTACTTTCCGGCGCATCTTTAAAAAACTGATCTTCAATAGCGTTCCCTTGTTCGCAACAGCACAAGATAGCCGAGTCGCCGATATCATTTTTTGTTTTCTCAACATCATTATCGATGAAACATAGACAATCTGCACTCAGTTCTTTTAATGCACTACAATACCGTGGCGTATTGGTGCCATTCCCTAAGATTGGCGATACTGAGTATGAGGAAATGGCAGCACCGGCATCTTTACATAAGAAACGGTCTAGCTCAAGAATAAAACCATATTCAGTCTTCCCTTCGCATACTATCACTTTATCGAAGAAGAACGCATCCGGGTTTGCCCGAAGAAGATCCTGATACGAGGCATCCAAATGTTGAAGGGACGTATTGTTCTTTCTCAACAAGAAGAGATCGGTGGCGTCTAATTCGCAAAGAACGTTATCCGAGTGGGTCGTAATAAAGACCTGCCGTCCAGAGTCTTTCAAAGAGCGGACAATTGTCTTTGCCTTGTAAGGCTCTAGACCTTGTTCTATTTCATCGATAAGAATGATGGAAGACTCTGCTTTACTCATAGCAAGCTGTAGGGCAAGAGAAAGCTGACGACGGGATCCTTTCCCCATTAACCTAACAGGGACTGAATCAGCATGGAGGCCAATTTGATTCCCTCGCAGGAGTAACTCTGCAGTAGGAACCGCCAAGGTGTAGTCATGCTTCTCACCGCCTAACAGTGCCACTTTCTCATTAATCTTTTCCGAAATGCTGGAACCAACTCCTTCTTGGATATTCAGTTGTCCCTTTAGACTCCGGATGAGATCGATGCCAATATTATTATCGATGACGTCCTTACCATCAATATCTGCAACGAGGGCCTTCAGTAACGAATACTTGGACATGTTGAACTGGGTGTCGAGGTAGTCGTCAATCATCCTGATGTTGAAAAGTGCGCGCTCTTTATTTGAGATTGCATGGTACTCGTCAGCATTGCGATTGTGAACCTCCCAGCGTGGATTTAGTTCTTTCTCTATCGTCAGGACAACTTCCAAGCACAACTCTGCCTGATTCTCTTCATCAAGATAGAAACAATGAAGCCCAAATCTATCCATTGTAAGAAGATCCTTGGGTGGGTCTTCAATAATCCCGCGTATACATATCGGAGCGGAAACATCAAGATTGAAGAAATCATCATCGCTGATAGGAATTGTCCAGTTGGTCGAAAAGAGAGCTGATATAGCCAAAAGGACCGTGGATTTTCCGGCGTCACAATGACCGATCAAGCAGCACATATTAGAATCGGAGAAATCGCATTGTAAATCCTTGATCCCTCTAAAGTTCTGAATATGTAATGAAACCAATCTTGACATAAATTTATGGTACAATTTGTTCTTGATGGAAACTATTATGAGTTGTCTCCTGCAATGATCTCATTGATGATATTCAGCATCTGACGACCATTTAACTGCGTTCGGAACTTAACATCAAACCCATCTTCCTGTAATTTCTCGAAAAACTTTTCAGCACAGTTAATTTTGATTTTTTCTTCCCCACGGAGTTGGGTCTTATTCTCAACATCTTTTGTTTCTACGACCAGATTGAGCTCCTTATCGCCATTCTGCTTCTTAACTACATACATGAAGTCCGGGCTATATGAGCTGCTACCAATAGTCGGGATGGCGATACTCTTGCGTGGAATCTTTCCGTACACGACAACACTTTCGGGCTCAGAAAGGATATTCGCCTTTTCAAGAGGGGAGTCATATGTTAGGTTATCGTACAGATATTTCTGTGGAACTGCTGCAGTTTTGTCGATATGAACGCCAATGGTTCCTTGTACAATTTCATCTTTAAGAGAGCCATCAGGATTAGTAAGGCTGGTAACGACTGTCTTGTAATCCGCTTTCTTATAGTTCATCCTGCCAAGTAGATTGTCCGCACGCCAGTCCATAAACTTCTGAATGAACTGTACCATTGATGCTTCGTTAATTAACTTGTCGCTAAACTCGGGATGGCTAGTAGCATAGTTGCTGATTGCGGTATGCAAAGACTTGATAGGAATTGAAGTCGCTCGGTTTATCTTCTTCAAAAAGCTGTTATAAGGCATTGGTTTGCCGGTGACGGTATACTCAACACCGCTTCCAGCGATACTCTCCATCTGCCCGTTGGCTGCTGATATAATTGAACGAGAACTGGTGATTGTCCTATCTGTAAAGGTGTCATCTTCTAACAAGGATGGTAGAGCATTTTCTATCATGGCGTCTATCTCATCATCCAGGAAGATGACATACTTCTGATTAATGCATTCCCAAAGACTTTTAATCTCATCGTACTGCGCCTTGCGAATCTTGACATAGGTCTTCTTACTCTTATTCCTATCCACAATTTTGCCGGAAGGAAGGGTTTGAGGCGTAACGAACTCAGGATAATTCTCATAGAATTCGTTAATCAACTCAGTGTTGATGGTTTTGTTTGTATCAAGAATGTATTTCTTGGTATATAGCTCAAACATCAGAGCCATGGCCTCAGAGTTACGTAAAGCCGCGACCCTTTTCATTTCTTCGTCAGAGATTGTAAGGATCTGAATCGTCTTAGGAAGGTCACCGTTGATTTCTTTTACGAGTTGATTGGCGAAATCAGCTTCCGTGAAATCAACTATGTAGTTAAGCATAAAGTCACCATCATCTATGCGTACTCCATTTTCGTCGACAGGAAGACGAAGACCACGGCCAACTTCCTGAAGCTTGCTATTCTCACTTCCGCTGGAACGCAGTTTGGCAATAGTAAAGACATTAGGATTATCCCAACCTTCCTTGAGAGTCCATTTTGAGAATAAGAAACGCCGAGTATTCCACGTGCCATCAGGATTCCTGAAAGATAGAAGCTGTTTTTTGTTGTGCAGTATATCATTTACTTCCTGCTCGATTGCTTCGTCTGAGTCAGAGTTATCCTGGGCAAAATACCCGGCACGGCATGCTGCAAGATTCTGCTTGCTTTGTGCGAGAAAATCATCGTAGTCGGCGCTGTTGTTCTTTTGAAGCTCCTCTTCAAGCTTCTCTGCCAGAAGCCGGTCAAAGGTGTCTCGTAACCACGCCTGACCCATTTCATTGCCACGATATGATTCAATGTTGTCAATGAAAAACAAAGCAAGAGTCTTGATTCTATTACTTCTCTCAAAATTAACTCGCTCCGTCTCAAAATGACGCTGAATGGCCAGCTTGATCATCTGCTCTTGGTAGGAAGTAGAATAGATATCTACCATGAATTCCTCCCCGGAGTACTTAATCTGACCATTGGAAAGCTCGATGAAATCTTTACCGATTCCAGAAACCGTAAGCCCTGATAGCTTGTCGCTAATAATACCAAGTGAATCATTCACTACGAGACGATGGTTGACGGATCCTGAAGATGAGATGTAATTGATAGAGACGGATTCTTTGCTGGTTATGGAAACAATCTTTATTTTCTCTTGCTCCTGAGCGTCTTCATTGAAGTGTTCTTTGCTGATTCCCTTTATAAGGTTCTGGCTAAAAGAGTCGAAGGCCGTGAGATTATAAAGGACATTTTGATAATCAGTAACGGTTTGTTTATTCCGACCTGTACCAACGGTCTTCTTCGGGAAAGTAGCACCAAATCGGATGATACACTGAGGACAGATTTTCTCCTCAATAATTTTGAAGGTTTTGTCTTCACGAGAAAAACGATGCGGTTCGTCAATAATGACGAACGGGTGAGTAGATTTAATAGCATCAAGCGGCGAGTAAAAGCCCTGTACGCCAAAATCATAGTCATCCCGAGTCAGCAATGTGCCACTTCTAAGAAGACCCGTATTAACAAGCAGTACACTAATTCTATCGGTATTGTAACGAGACGCCTCTACGAATGCCCTAACTACGGAAGGAAAATACTGTTTCCCTTTCTTTTTCTTTGCTGCCTTAAGAACACCTAGTTCAATGGTGGAATCATAGTTGCAGGTGTCCTCAAAATGCTTCTGAACATAAGGATCCGCAATAAACTGTGCTGTCCCAGCCTTAATTGGCAGCGACGGGACACAAATCACAAACTTATTAACTCCATATTGCTTATGAAGCTCATAAATTGTATTTGTGTAAACATACGTCTTGCCCGTTCCTGTCTCCATCTTAATGTCTAAGTTGAGGCAAGAGGAACTGGGAAGAGTCACTGACTCAGCAATCCCGTTGTATCTATTAATTGTGTCTTTCAGTGTTTGCTGTAGAGCTGTGGACGAGAAATCAATCCTTGGATTCTCATAGGGAGACAAGGAACCGGAATCGGCCCAAACGACTCCACTGAAAACGTCGCAGATAGCTTGGACAGGCTTTTCCTGATGACTAAGTCCTTTCTGTAGAATTAGTTCCATAATCAGTAACGGACGTCTATGTTCAACTTGCGCGTATCCTCGCCGATTTTTACACTGCGGAGATTCTTCTTGACTAGTTCAAGATTGTGATAGACAAAACTATAGCCAAACAAGACAATAGTACTTGGAACGGACGAAGGCACTCGGTTGAAGAGATCCACTAGCTCAATAATGTCAGCTTCTGTTAAGCCATCATCAATAAAGTACATATGCTGTCCACAGCAATATACATTGTATGTGTCGAGTTTAATGGTCTCAAACGGCGCATTAAACCCATAGCCATCTCGAACTAGCCACGTGGTTAGTATGGACGGTACACCAAATTGATCCTTGATATTCAGATCATCAGTAAGAACATTAGGATCAAAGATGTCCATTTTGTCAAGAGTGTTTTTAGGAACTTCTTTAAGAGTATAATGCTTGAATCCAATATCAATGCTATGAGGGGTCGTGACTTCTTGTTTGACCTTTTTCCCCGCCTCAATAATTCTCTTTATCCCGATCTGGTCTAGAGTCTTAAAGCCGGCTTCTTTCGCCTTACTCCCGTCCTTACACTTTTCGTCAATTTGAACTAATATATATTTACGGGCTCCACCATCCTCAGCATTTAGTTGCATTATGGCATCAGCAGTAGTTCCGCTACCGGAAAAGAAATCAAGAACAACCGAGTCCGATTCTGTCCCAATATTCAAAATAGTTTTAATATACTTACTGGATTTGGGATAGGATGCGTAATCACCTCCAAGGAGTGCCTTTACCTCTTGGGTCCCTACCTGATTGTTGATATCCTTAGAAACCCAAAGAGACTTTATTTTTCGTGTGCGCTCTTCATCATCCTCACGCACTAAGTAGTCCTTGACAAAAATGTCATATTCGTTCCTTCTGGCAATTAACTTAGCGACCAAACGATCCTTTTCGTTTGTGCATTTGTCTTTTCCCCACATCCAGCGTCCCTCTCTTCCATCGGATTTCTTGGGAATAGCTTTATCCCAGCCCTCAACTTCATCGATAGATATCTCCAAGGTAGAGGGATTAACATATATTGGGAAAAACATATCCGGACGATCTTCCCTTAGTGAAGCAACGCCCCTTTGACGTAATCCCAGTAATCTGTATTTCCTGCCGTCACCATCATCCAAATCGTACTCTGCCTTTTGTGCATCTGTTAACTTTTCACCAAGCAGAGAGGCTTCAGTGATGTTTTTTGCATAACAGATTAAATACTCATGAACAGTTGCTACAAATGTGTCGGATTGACGTCCTCTAGGATTGCTTTGAACAATAATCTGAGATATTCTATTTTCCTCTCCAAAAGTAGCGTCGCAAAGTAGTTTAAGGTTTGCTTGTTCGTTGTCATCTATAGAAATAAAGATAACACCATCTTCAGATAAAAGATCCTTTGCCAACTGCAGCCTAGGCGCCATAAATGTAAGCCAAGCAGAATGGGAAGTAGATCCTCTTTTTGTTAAATCAAGAATCTTATTTGCCTGCTCTTCGCTGATGCTAAGTTTGGTGACTAAGTCATCCTTTGTAAAAGAAAACTTGTCATTATAAACGAAATCATCAGAGCCAGTATTATAGGGTGGATCAATGTAGATGCACTTAATCTTCCCTGTGTATGATTTAAGGAGTTGATGAAGAGCATCAATGTTGTCTCCGCTAATATAGACATTCTCGCTATTCTTATTTTCCGCTTTTGAATTGTGCTCTTCGTCTGGACAAATAACTGTTGTGGTGTCCATTGAAGCAATTAGTCGGGCATAATCTTTCCCAAGGAAATTAAGCGCGTAACCTTCCTTTACAGTATCGATAGACCCTTTAATATGTGCTTCGAATAAAGCAATATCAAAAAGGCCCTCATTGGTAAAACATGATGGGAAGTAGCGGCGCAGCACAGCCATTTCATTAGCATTTGGAGTGGCCTGAGCATTGTTGTTGATGATGTCTTTTATCATAGCAAGATGAGTAATCAATTATCAAATAAACAAATTTAGCGATTTTTATCGATATTAATGGAAGGAATCAACAGCTAATAACGCAAATCATTGATTCAATGGTTTTTGGTGGAGATGTATGGCCGCAGTGATGGGAAGGAGGTTCCCGGGGGCGTGGCCCCCCTCGGCTACGGGAAGAGGGAGGGGCCCGCCGGAGACAAGTTCTCGCGTAGCGAGGACGCAGGAAACGGTGGGAGGGTACGGAGTGTAGCGTAGCGGAACGGAGCCTCCCGGGAATCTCCTTCCCATCCGGCGGCATAAGAAATTCCATCAATTGCCGGAACTGATGGAAGCGAGGTAATGATGGAGCGAGGGAGATTATCGCTTCAGCACATAATTCACAATCCCCTCAACGTGCAGCGCAACAATCGCCCGGCGTCCTTCGTCGGATTCCAGGAAGAGGCAGTCGTCGGAGTTGTCGTGGAAGAGATTCTCCGTCAGAACACTGCTGCACAGAGAGTATTCTTCAGGATGTAAAAGTCGCTTTCCCAGTCGGGATCTCCGTCGGAGTAGTCCTTCCTGAGTTTGTGGCCGGGTAGCCAGAGCGCAGCGACGCGGTAGAGGCAATCGGCCAGATGGTCGCCGGCAGTCTGGCCAGTGGATGTGTAGCAGGTTCAGCCGCGGGCAGGCATCCACTGCTTGCCGTTCCCGGCAGCGTTGGTATGAATGGAGACCAGGCAGACATTCTTCTTGTCCAGCTGCCGGCTCCAGGTGTTCACACGTTCGGTGCGGCCCCGGAGTCGTATTCTTCCGGAGTGACCAAAGTGGCGTCAAAGCCCCAGTACTGGAGGTGTTTGACTACTGCAGCTGCGATTTCACGTGTGTATTTGTACTCCCGGAAGAAAAGGAAAATCATTTTCCGATGCAGCAAGACATGTACTTCCCAAAGTTATTTCTGCACATGATAAGTGAGATTGATTATCAATAAGTTACAGGGGCGATTTGTCAC
>ODAJ011709610.1_pt1 | contig 10853 bp, 15 predicted proteins | sample 1539241 | NCBI WGS metagenome assembly ODAJ01 (sample SAMN02144231, study PRJEB22623) | gut metagenome | biome: sheep rumen | host: Ovis aries | place: New Zealand
TCAGGGTCTTGAATTCGTCCGGATAGGTGTAGCACTCAATCGTGGCGCCAAATTCCTCCGCCGAATACAGGTTAAGATACTTAATGTTGTCGGCCCAAATAGCAGTGGGCTCTGCGCCGGAAGGCGACTCGCTAACCGAAGACAGACCGTTCCAGACCACACCGTTGTCATAAGTGTTGGTGGTCGCATTAAGCGGGTACAGAACACCATGGTCAACACCGGTTTCATAAAAACGCTCGCCAACGTTATCCCATACAAGTTTACTCATAATTCTTTTCCTTTCAATAAAACTTAGTAATATAAATCAAACACATCATGCGACAGATTGTCTGCCGTATAGAAACGATCGTGCATGCACATCGGAAAATGATCCAACATTTTATGGGCCATTTCGAGATTGTCGTCCGGATCTCGACTAATAAAAGTCACCATATATCTATCGTTCTTGATATACGGCATATTGTCCGCTCTAAAAGATTCTACCCGTGATCTGTTATACACAAAGCACGGGTAGCTCATTTTAATGGTTGCGGGAGGCTGAAAATATACATTTCGAGAACCGAGCAGCGCCTCAAGCTCGGCCTGAAGCTCACGCTGTCTCGCCATTGTATAAACCTCCCAAGGACAAAATTAGCCGAGGATACTCGACTTCAACAGAAGTAACATTCCATACGGCGTTCATCCATCTAACGTAGCGAATTGCGAAGAAGTGGTTGAAGCCATACGGATCCGACAATATCGAAATTCGATTACTAATCGCAATGTCGTCGTTCGCTCCGGTTCCGGTTTCGTTTCGCTTGGAATTTCTCAGGATGTCGCCTTTATAAAGAACTTCGTTCACTGAATGCTTCCAAATACCACTTCCGGCAGGGTCCTCTACGTCTTCAATAAAGCCAACTTCTCCGCAAAATCTCGCCATTTTGAATTTTCCTCCAGAGCGAATTACTTTCCGCCACCGTCGCCAGAGTCATCGCCAGAATCATCGCCGGCGTTAGGTTCCTCCGCAATAGCCCAAAAATCAATGCCATCCTTAACGTTTAGCGTAGCATAAAGGAAATGCTCTACTCCTTTAGAATCCTCAACAACTCTATAGCCAAGGGGACGCATAAAAATTCCGGAAATCCCAATAAGTAACGCGCCACTAAGAAATGCTCGATAAACGATTTCCGGATCCAAATATTCAGTATATTTTGGATCGCCATAAAGTACATTTCCTTCAGCACTATCAATCGTGCCATACACAAAAACGGCGGCAACATTTACATCATCGGCCTGCTTATAAATCTTTTCCATCCGCAAATCCTCCTACTCGGATTACGCTTCCGGATCAACGGCGATTTCGCATTCAATAAACGCCTTTGCATCAGGCTGGCCATACTCAGTATTCGGTACGGCAACCCTAACCGTTCCGCCACCAAGCACAGTCATAAATGCCGGAGCACAAAACTTGCTGCCGACGTCATTCGTAATCAGAATTCGATGGCATAAAAACTGGCGCTTAAATTCCTCGACGTCGATGAATTCCGTACAATCTTCGTTAGCGTATAAATAATACGCATCTTCTTCACTCTTCATGAAATAAATGTATGAGCCAACGTGCTGATCATCGGCTTCCTCATAATATTTCTTCTCAATTTTAACTTTCACTCCAGGTGCTGGCATAATTAACCCTCCAATCAAGCGTCCGGATCAACGGCGACGGTCCATGTAACAAAAGGAGCCGCGCCTTCAGCATAGTCCCCATTAATTGTTCCGACAGTAATACCGGTTTCACTAATGGCGTAGGCAACTGGCGGCATATCCACGTAGAAGTTTGCCAATGTGTTGACGACAAATCTTACATAAAGTCGATGCTTATCAAAAGCTGACTTAAACTCATCAGCGTTCAGATATTCCGTCTTTTTGGCATTCGCGTACAGCTTATGGGTATTCATGTCTCCATAAACAACGAATCCCGCCACATGCTGATCATCGGCATCTTCATAAATCTTCTGCATGCTCATCTGTCTCCCTCGGAACTCACTCATTCACAACCGTGGAAGCATAAAGCACGATTGCGGAATAGGGCTTAATCAGAGCGCCAGAGCAGCGAGTCTCAATAAGATACTTCTGCTGGTTGTAATCAATGTCGAAATCGTCGAACATGTTGACAGCACCGCCCTTATCGGCACCGTAGTTGTAATCAACAGGGTTCACAATGATGCCCAGCAGCGGATGCTTAACGCCACTAATCTCGACAGTGGCACCCTCCATAACCTCGACGGTGACGATCTCCTTAACACGCATCTTGGTTGCCAGCTTAGCCTCGGACTCGTACAGGTCATGGCCCATCTCATCGGTGATCAGAAGCATCTCGGTGAGCATGTCCTCGGTCGTCCACAGCGTGGGCGTGCCGCTTCCCTTGTAGCTCGAACGCGCACGAATGGCGGTCTTAATCAAATTCTTTGCGGTAGTGCTGGCGGCAACGTCCGCATCAGCATCGCTACCAACCGTAACCTGCTTCTTGATGGAGTAGAAGTCCTCATCGGTGGCGATCGGGCGAATGTGATCCTCGGAGATCTTGTCCTCATCAGCGGTGGATCTGCCATCACCAATCAGGGCAGCACGAGCGATTTCCTCATCCAACATCCCCCGCATCTCGCCCTTCAGCCAAGCGACAACATCGAAGTCGGTAATATCCAGAACATCGTCACGATGCAGCTTCTGCTTCTTGTAAACGGTCTGAGGATCAGTCGTTCTCTTCAGCAGAGTGAAGACCTCTTCCTTCTTATACTTGCCCTTGATGTAGCCTCTTGCGCGGGCCTCGTCGGCCGTGATGTTGGCGAACATGCTCTTAACGCGGCTGAACGGAGTGTGGTGAGAAGCGTTCATGAACTTGCTGACCCAGGTCGTATCACGCTTAATAAATTCCGGAGGAACGTTCAGGTTCTTGGCGTCCGGGAACAGCCAGTCAATGTTATCAATGCCGTACTCGGCAGCATGCGCCAGGAAAGACTCCTTCAGGCTGCCATGTCTCTTCGCGTCCGCGATGATGGTCTGCTCCTCTTCGGCGGTCATGCCGTGAACAAGGACTTCGGAATCGTCAGTGCTATCAAAAACGTTGTGTTTCATATCATCCTCATCTTTCGTATCTTTTTTAGCGTCTTCCATGGCCATGCCAATAAGTGCGTACATGACCTTTCTCTGAATATCTGTCATGCTATCAATAACGTCTTTTACAGTCTGATCGCCATCGGCATGCTCCAGCTCGGTATCTTTTTCGTTTCCCATTGAATTGTTATCTCCTTCCTGAGATTCTTCGGGTTTCTCATCGGAGTGCTCGATTACGGGTTCGGGCTCCTCCGTGTTGGCTTCTCCAATCGAAACTTCATACCCTGTGTAAATGGTGGCCTCTTCGGCGTCGGCATTATCGCCATGAATCATGACTGACTCGATGTATGCGCCGGGATTTGCTCCGGAAAGAACAAGCGACACTTCTCTAATAACGCCATGGAGAACATCGCCGCCCTGCTGCTTAAGACCGTTTGCCCAAATACTGAGCATCTTGACGTCGCCATTTTTAACAAGCTCTTTTGCCGTCTTACCAGATTCGGTATCATTAAGAAAACCATAGGCATAAACGCCTTCTCTACGGTTTTCCAAAAGCGCATGACCAATAACATTCTCCGGCTCATTGTGCTGATGCATCCATACAAGCGGAACTGTCATTCCATCATTTCCGGCAAAGGCATTCTCGCGAATTGTCCTGCCGTCAGAGCATTTAAGGTTGTTTCGAGTAGCCCAGCCACTAAAGTCGCATTTAATTTTCAATGACTTGGTCCTCCTCTGTTAATTTTTTAGCCTCATTTTGAATTTCCTCCTTGGGCATGCTTAGATTCTTATTTCTAAGCTCGTCCGCCTTCGGATCCTTCGAAGGAAGCATGCCAATAACCTGTCTGATCTCGTTACTCGACATGATTTCATTACGAGTAAACTTGTCAGCAATCTCAGAAACGTTAGAAACAGGAACCAATTTAAAGGGATCTTTAAAGAAGTAGATAGACTGTTTCTGCGAAATAGCGGTTTGCGTAAGAAACTTTCGTTTCATGGAATCGGTGATTGCCGCAAGAATCGGTTCGATCGTCCGTGCATTATACGAAGTCATAGCCTCTTCCGATGCTGTACCGTTCATGATTTCCTCGGTGATTCCCAACTGGCTGTAAAGCATTCTCGTTAGATACTCAATCTGGCCCATGAGCTGGTTGTCAACGGATCGGTTAAGCTGCGTAATATGCTCGGTTGCGCCAATGTACGCAATTCCATAAGTAGAGTTTTCAAGCTGCTCCACTATTTCATTTCGTCTGGTTTCGGCTTGCTGCCTGCGAACATTTGAACGAGTATCGTAAGGAAGCTGGATGATCAGATCCAATTTCCCAGACCCGTTCTGTTCATCAATCGCATCCAAGAGGCTCAGTTTTCTAATAAGTCTCTTGGCGGTAGAATTTGGCTCATTCATCACCGCGTAAAACGGATTTTCGATGATGGCCACCTGTCTTTTTGGAAGAATAATGTCTTCCTTTTTACCAGTTTGCTCGTTATAGACTTTAATCTTGACATGCTGCGGATACCATTCCAAAATCTTTCCGGTGCGCATGGACAAGATGTCGTAAGAACTCGAACTACTGGGGTTTGCTGTGGTATCAGTTGGAACTATTGCGACACAGCCTTCATCGAACATGGACATCGCAACGTCCTGAATAAACTCGCGACCTGACTGATCCAGATTTGCCTCAAGAGTTAGGCATCGATTTAATTTGGAGTCGATTTCTTCCTTAAACCTTCCATTTTCGTCGAACCTAACGTGTTTAATGTTCACGGCTGCAACGTCTACGGCCAAACGATTGTAGACAGCCGTTACAATAGTTCGTTCATTGCCTCTACTAAAACGGGGTCGATCCGGTCTATAACCGTACGAAACACCGACGTCTCGGTATTTGATTACTTCTTCGGTAGGATCTCGTCCCATGAAAGCGTTCCAGGCGTGTTGTAGCCTATTAATAAATGTTGGCATTGCTACCTCCTATTTAACGATAATAGTTAATTGTATCTTGGTAACTATTAAAAAGATGGTTGGAAGCGCGGCCATTAATATCTCCGCCTAATTCCTGATATCTTCTTACACCCCATTTCTGGCCTTTAATACCATGATGGTAAAGCCTCCTATAAACCCAGGCGTTTTCCAAAGTTTGGTTCATCGTTCTCTGAAAATCGGATACATCGTTAAACATCTGCTCCATGGTCAGCGGACCAGAGTCATACTGAGCAAAAAGATCATTAACCGTCATTCCACCGCTTTTTCTAACCAGCTTTTCGATTCGATCATAAGATCGCATGAATCTGTCAGCATGCTTGGCGGCGCGCATGTACGTCGTTCCGGCTTTTTCCGCAGCTTTCTGTCTGCTAGATTTTGTAAATTTCCGTCTAGCTTTTGTCGCCTGACGATTTGCTTTGGAATACAACTTGTTATACTTGTCATAAGACTTCGCCATTCTTCCGAGCTTTCTTCGTCCGGCCGCAGTTAAAGACCCATCTTCGTTTTGGTATCTCCTAACGCCCAATTTCTGGCCCTTAATGCCGTGATGGTATAGTTCGTTTGCTGCCATATCTTATCTCCTATCAAGAACATCCTGCCTGTAAGCAACTCGCCCATTATTCCACACACCGTTTCGAACCGTGTTCATATCGAACCCTTCATCAGCCAGTGCCATGTGAACGCCGAGCTCTCCTCTTTTGGCAACAAACTGCACAACTCGCCCCGAGGGGCTTCGTACGTCTCCAACGTTTCTATTCATGACTTGAGCCATCTCTCTGTTAAACGCATTAATGTACGATCGCCCTCTAGGAAGACCCTCAAAACGGGGATTAAGGGTGTTGTCGATGTAATCGCTTAATTCCTGATTTGAACGTCTGTACGTTTCTCTATAAACTCGTTCGCTGTTCTTTTTAACCCATTTCTGATCCGCTTTTTCTAATCGCCGTCGCCCAGCAGGGGTTAGCGATCCATCCTCATTTTGAAATCTGCGAACGCCCCACTTCTGGCCTTTAATGCCATGGTGGTAAAGTTCATCGCTATGCATAGCTATCTCATCTCTTTCATTTACAAACGTGTCCAAATTTGCATTGTCACTGCTCAATCTGAACACCGAAACAGGTTTACCGTCGCGCATTAATCTAGCAGCGTTGTTTCTAGTCGCTCCGGCGCCTCCGTTATCTAGAACAACGGTAAGCCCTTCGGTTGCTTCTTTAGACATCGCCACGTCTTTGGCGGCAAGCCATTCACTTGAACCTTGCGGGGCATTCGACGAAATTAGTCGCACTCTCCAATTGGGATTGGCAACGTATCTGGCTCCAGAATCAACGCCGAACACGACAACGTTGTTATAGTTTCGACTGTTTAAATAGTCCTGAACTTGCCGATCAACTCCGGGCGCCTCGCCAACGATGATTTGCTTTTGATCATGCATGTACTCATCAATTTTGTCTGTGATCTGACTTGGAAGGCTCGATCTTTGATAAGGACTTCCGGATTCAGATGTCCGCCACGAACCAGAAATGAATACCGTTCCGTTCCGATTTAGCGGGTAAGGAGGGCCGTTTCTAACACCCCATCGCTGACCCTTGGTGCCATGGTGGTAAAGTTCATCGCTGTGCATAGCTATCTCCTTACATAATTAACCCATCGGCCATCGTCAGAATAACTTGAAGGATCCAACTCAAACCCGAGTGATTCGGCGATTCTGATGGATGCGTCGTTGTCTATTCGAACGCCCCACACAGCCGGTTTGTTATCAAGACGTCCTTTATTGTTCTCATACCAACTCATACCTCGACGGGCGGCTTCTGTGGCATATCCTCTACGCCTGTACTCTTCGCCGGAACGAGTTCCAACTGCCAGATTGTAATGATCACCGTCGTCGAAGACGTCAAAAAACGAAACTGGTGTGTCGCCGTTTTTAAGAACCACACGCTTAACGACCGAAGCGCCATCTTCGCGAGTTAGGTAATCGCCGCTTTCATGAAGCCCTAGTTTAGCTTTTTCTTCTTTTGACATTGACGAGATGATTTCGTCGACCATTGGCTTTGTTTTAAAAGCCAATGAAGCTCTGTTTCGCTCGGCAACCCTCGCTCTTCCTTCGAGCGTCAATTTTCCGCTTTTGTCTTGGTATCTGCGAACGCCCCACCGCTGACCTTTGATGCCGTGGTGGTAAAGTTCTGAAGCATACAATTTCTTACTCCTTTACTGATCGTCAAAGTCTTCAAAGTGCGCTTTCCACGCAACAAACGCGTCCATCAAAGCGGCGACAGCGTCGATCTTTTCTTCGTGTCTCTTCTTAAACAGCTTTCTGTTTCCGTTACTATCCTCTTGGACAACACAGTTTCCCATGGTGAAAGTCATGAGCGATTGGTCAAAAATAAGAAGCCGCTCTTCGGCAAGCTTCTTTAATTCGCCAAGAGGAACCGTCTCCGTTTTTCGTCCCTGGATTACTTTTTCAACACCATAAGGTCCGTTTTCAGTAACCCATCGTGTTATGAACTCGGTAGCATTGTACGGATCGTAGCCAAGGCATCTAACGTCGTAACCGCATCGCTGAATGTACTCGTCAACGTCGTCGTAAACATCGTTCAGATTCAGAACGATGCCCGGAAGAACAATCAAAGAGCCTTCTTCGATAAACTCCTCGTATTTAATTCTCATTGCTTCATGTAATTTGGAAAAAGTGTGTTCCGTAATGTACGCAAGCGTTTTCACACCGAAAGATTTATTAGCCAAAGGAAACAGAAACGTGAAAGAACAGAAATCGTCGCCCTGAGATAAATCGATTCCAAGAGAACACCCTCGATTGTAAAATTCGCATCTTCGATGAGGAAGTGTCTCTTCATAGGTAAAATAATAGGTATACCCTTCAAGGGGAATACCAAATCGTTTTGCCAGGATTTCGTTTCTCGACGACGGAACTTTCTCAGCGCGTTCGACTTCAAGCTGGTATGCTTCATACGATGTCGTTTTTCCAAGATTTGGATTAGCCTTAACCCACATGTTTGGATTAGCAACTTCGTCAACGCTGTCCAACTTGTAATACCAAATCGAGACGTGGGGATTAATATAATCGCCCTTTAAGATCGACTCGAGTTCGAGTTTCATCGTGTCTCCGATTCCATTCCGTACGGTTCCCTCCGAACTCGTAGCAATGATAATGTAGTCGTCGACTTTTGATGCGCCCTGTTCAATGGCTAAGATCGGATCTTCTCTAATCTCTCCCGAAAGCCATTCGTCAACTGTCGCACATTTAACTCTAAGACCCTGGAGTTTTGAGATGCTCATGGGGCGAACTTCAAGAAGCGAGCCCGTGAGAAAATTCTGTATCCCAGCTTTTGTAGATGCAAGTTTTACACGATTGGCTTTAGACCCTGTCGTGTTCTGAATGGATCCTTCAGTCAAGAATTTAAATAACGGCCCTCTACTTCTTACTATAGAAGTTCTAATGGCAGACATAACCTCGTCGGCCTGCTTCATGGTCGGGGCAGTAGTGATCTGATGAGTAGTAGACGTGTCCACATTTAGAATATAATTCTGAATGCAAGAGTCGTAGAGCGACTTTGCCGCGCCTCTTCCGACAATCAGGTATTGACGATGCGTCAAACGCTGCTTAATTACTTTCTTAACATAACGTCCTCTTGCGCCGTTCTTCCCCGGAACAAACACGCTCCTCTCAATGAAATAAAACCATGAGAAGACCTGCTCCCCCCACAGTTTAAAAGTGTCAAGAAGCTGAAGGTCCGATCCGTCTGTTAATGTCAACTCGTTTTCGCAAAACTTAATCCATCCATCAATGGCTTCGTCATCGTAATAAATACCCGGATTAGCAATGAGATCGTCAATCCGGTTCATTTCCATCGAAATTTCCTTACATACCGGAATATCACCATTGATCACGGCCTCTCTAAATGCCCCGTAGTATTTTGGGACAGCGGTGTTGGACAAACTCATTGGTGTGCTCCTTAAACGAGTTAATTAGTAATGCCTGTTGAGCTGTCTTACAACTTCCCCAGAAGCAGGACCAAATGATTCAATCTCACCGATATTCATTCCTGTGAACATATCGACCACGTTTTTTCCAACAGCTTGACCAACAGCATTAGCTGCTCCGCCAGTAAAAGATGAAAGGGTATTTCGCCCAACTTCGCGAAGAACGTTTGAGGTAAATGACTGGCCTGCTGAAGAATCCCTCATTGCTTGGCGATAGGCATTTTCTAACCTAATTCGTTCGGTGGCTGCAACAAGCTCTTCGTTTGTCATGCTTTTAGCTCTTCTCATTGTAGGGCGATCCTGACTAATCCTAGACCGTCTTTCTCGACCCTTATACTCGGATTTTCTTCGAGCCAACCCTAACGGGGTATAAGTTCCGTCCTCATTCTGGTATTTTCTAATTCCCCATTTCATTCCTTTGATTCCGGAATGAAAAAAATAATCATTTCTCATATCTATTCCCCTATTACGTAATCCGACGCATTATAGCTGGCCTGAACTCCCGCTCGCCAAAACGATTCGTTTGCTAATTCTTTAAATGATTCAACAACAAACGACGATGTCGGAGGATCGAATCCCAGACGCGTTCGATAATAAACATATGTCTTGGCGTTCTCTAAATTTAAAAAGTTATTTCCAAGGAATTCGCCCCACGTTTCACCATCCCCGGTTATTCTAAATCCCTGCGCCGGGCCAACGCCGTTTTGGCAGAGTGCCGCTAATGCGGCATTAATAAAAATAACCAGTTCTGTATCAAAAGAACCGCTTTCGGCAGCGCCACCAAGCATCCTCTTAATGGTTTCTAAAATACTGTCTTCCAAGTAATCACCTCTTCCACAAGCAAGTATCGTTTGGTTTACGTTCGATAGGCTCCGTGCATAACTGGTAAAGGCAATTTCCCCCGTAATGAATTGCCTGATGAGTCTCATAGCTCACACAAACCAAATTCTCAGGATCTAATAAAGCCGAAAAGTTCTGGTTAACAATATCCTCATACTTTATTGGGTTCATGTGATGAACGTAGATTTTACCGTAAATGTCCAATCCCTCAAACGCCATGTCGCAACCCATGTCACGTACGATTACCTCTCTTTTTACTTTCTTCCACGCCTTGTCATGATAAAACTTTTGATTCAACCAGCGATCAAATCCGAAAGTCTCCTTTCCAACAGCGCCAGAAAGTTTAAGGTACGTGAATCGACCCGCATATGTGGGTATTGTGATCATTTCGGAATAGCTTCTTTTGTTGTCACTCATCGTCGTCACCCGCTTGTCCGCTGTATTCTCGCATGGCGCTAAGCGCATTGGCGTAAAGCTCTTCGACTCTCTTTTGCGACTGAAGTGCTTCCGTTTTTGCCGAGATTAGCTCTTTCTGCTTCGCCAATATCTCTCTTTCGATGCGATCCTTAGACGAACCCAGCTTCAGGTAATGAGTAATCACTTGTGCGGACGCAGTTCCGTCTCGAAGCTGCTGTTCAGCGAGGTCTACGGCCAAAGAAATCAATTGTGACTCACGAACCTCTGGATCTAGAGACGGCTTTGGTCGAGTTACAGACATCTTTGCCGTAGGTTCTTTAGATTTTCTTCCCATTATTAGCTCCTTTCTTACTACTTTGCGCTTAGATTTGATGGTCTTTGTTAGGCGTATGGATGGACCAAATCAACTGCTTGAAAAAATATTCACCAAATCATCAGAAAGGAGAAAAAGAATGACCTCACATGCGCGCAACACCCATACGCCTAACAAAAATATCAACCAAAATCAACCCCCGGAGAAATTTTGAAG
>ODAJ011898885.1_pt1 | contig 10847 bp, 9 predicted proteins | sample 1539241 | NCBI WGS metagenome assembly ODAJ01 (sample SAMN02144231, study PRJEB22623) | gut metagenome | biome: sheep rumen | host: Ovis aries | place: New Zealand
TTCGGTCACCGAGGTGATCGCTATGCCGTCCTTCTGGGCGTTCACGATCTCCCAAAGGCCGGAGATGTCGGTGTTCACCTTGTTCTCCAGGGCGGTGAGGCGGCTCTTTATGCTGCTGAGCTCGCTTTGAATCTCGCTGTCGTCGAACTGTATGCAGGATGAAACTGAAATGATGGCGAGAACCGCCGATACTACTGCTACGAATCTTTTCATGTGTCAAGTATGTTATGGAACAACACTGCAAGATACCAAAAAAAAGAATAGCAAAAAAGCCGTATGGTCAATGTGCCGGAATAATGATCGCCAGCAAGGCTATGGGGAACCCACGGCTGCCTCAACGGATTTCCTTCCCGAACGGGAAAACCGAGGCGATTGCCAGCCTCAGATGCTGGAGCCCCCAGGGGATTCCGACAATCGAGACTAAGAAAATCAGTCCGAAGAACAGGTGGAGAACTGCGATTTCCCACCAGCCAAGCAGTATCCAGACAAGATTCATTATCGTTGACAGGCAGCCCGGCTCGTTGGGGCCGTTGACCAGCTCATGTCCGAAGGGCCACATGGCGTAGGTTCCAAGCTTGAAGAGCTGCACGCCAAAAGGAATGCCTATTACCGTAAGGCACATCAGGAGGCCTACTATGTAGTAAATCAAAGCTATAAGTATGCCACCCAGAAAGAGCCAGATGATATTTCCAATCGAGTTCACTGTTCCAATAATCTTTATCTGCGCAAAAATACAAAAAATTAGGAGTAAAATAGCGTGTGTCCTTTGTCAGCATAGTATAAAGCCCCCGGAAGGCTTGCAAGCAACAACTGAGGGCCCGTGGTGCAGAGGTACGCGAAGTAGCCGGCGCACCGGGTCCGGCTGATAAATGGTCCGTTTGACACAGGAAGCAAGGCACGCCAGCGTCAGGAGAAGCCATATGTTGTTGTGATCTTAATGTTGGGGCTCATATACGAGCGGACTTTGGGCGAAATAGGTTTCGCCGCTGTTCTGTAAGGTGCAAAGATAATAAAAACAGGGGAATGTGAGATTTTTTATATCTTTGCAAAAAATGAATACCCCATGAAAAAACTACTTATTGCCTTCGCCGCCTTTTTGGCACTCACATCATGCAACATGCTTGACGACGACAAATGGACCCCGGTCAGCATTCCATCCTCCATCAGCAAACAGTGGATTACTGAAAACGAAGCCTCCATGCCAGGGTCGCCGGTATGCCTCTGGGATTTTACGGCAAAGAGCGGGCATTTGTTTTTTGCGTTTTTTATAAGCACTGAAGCTTTGGTCGCGAATCCCAGTTATGAAGCCCACCTGAAGGACCTCTATTCGGTAGAATGCTTCAAGAAAGGAAAGACCTACCGGCTTGCGGTCTCAAATGAGAACGGAAGTAAATTCGTGTATTATTTCGATGATATTACAGCAACCAGTGCCACTATCACAGGACACCCATACGATGTTTATGACGGCAAGATAACTTACCAGAAAACCGCCACCATCAGCCCTGTAAAGGCAAAGCCAATCTATAAGTGATCCTGCATGACTGGCCCGTGGTTGTAACGGGCGTTTGCTGCTCACACCGGTCCACCGGTCGGCACCCATAGACTCAAAAACAGGGCGTTTTGTAGCCTACCCTGCCACCTGAGTGGACCGGTATGAGCGGTTTGGTGTAAAATAGGAGTAAAACTAATCGCGCTTATAGATTATCCGTTTCAACTTTTCGACGTATGCCTCAACCTTTGCAATATAAGGCTCAACATCTTCCTGCGTCTGTTAATGGCATAGACTTATTCCTTCAGATTGAATGTTCTTGTAGAAAGGAGTGATGCTGCGCTTGTGCCAGTCCTCGCATCAGCGCCCTCTGGCAGCACCGGAGACGCCTCCTTATTTTGGCTTTATCACTCATTAGATGAAACGTTTTTCATCTAATTTGCATAAAAGTCAATAAATCAGCAAATTACAAAGGATTTACCAACCAGAAATGTCTATTATATCAGTTTCTGCCTAAAACAGAAATATCTACAAAAAAGAAAAGAGCCGGCTTCAAAAGCCAGCTCTCGTGCGGTAGGTGAGACTCGAACTCACACAGGCCAATGCCCACTACCCCCTCAAAGTAGCGTGTCTACCATTTCACCACTACCGCAGTTATTTGGGACTACAAAATTAACTATATTTAGCAGAATCGCAAAAATTTTTTTAATATCTTTGTACAAATCGCGTCTGAATGTTGAAGTTAGAGGTTCCCGGCGGTGAGTCCGGAGTGCTGCTGCACAGTTGCTGCGCCCCCTGCTCGGGTGCGGTGCTTGAGTGTCTGCTGGCCAACGGAGTGCGTCCCGTGGTGTTTTTCAGCAATTCCAATATCACTCCATATTCCGAGTACGAACTACGCCGCGCCGAGCTTGCCCGCTACTGCGAATCGCTCGGCGTCTCCATGATTGACGACGACTACGACCACGACGCCTGGCGCGAGTTCGTGCTGGGTGACTCTCCGGCCGACATGGCAAATGCTCCAGAAAGGGGATCAAGGTGCCTGAAGTGCTTCGAGTTCCGGTTGCGACGGGCGGCTGAATACGCCGCGGCGCACGGCCTCCACGTCCTTACCACGACCCTCGCCTCCTCCCGCTGGAAGAGCCTCGAACAGGTCAACGAGGCCGGCACGGCAGTGTGCGGAGAGGCTGCCGAAAAAGGTGGCGACGTGTGCTTCTGGCCTCAGAATTGGAGAAAAGGGGGTCTTCAACCCCGGCGCTCGGAAATCATTCAGGAGCAGCACTTCTACAACCAGACCTGGTGCGGCTGCGAATTCTCTCACAAGCAATGACAGCAATCAACAAAACCATGAAGATGTCCGAACTGGTGGAGTCCAACTACCACCTGCTCGGAATCATATCCCGCCTCGGCATGAAGGGGAGCTTCTCAGAGAAGAGCGTGGAAGAAATCTGCGCCCGCTACTCCATGGACGCCGACACCTTCATCCTCATCTGCAACGTATATTCGTCGGAGGATTTCAGGCCCACGGACGAGATGCTGCGCCGCTGCAGTGTCAGCGACCTGGTCCGATATCTGCACAACTCCCACGACTACTACCTGAATTCGGCAATCGTCAACCTGTCGCCCGCCATCGAGGAAATGATTTCGCCCACGAGCGCAGGGCAGCAGAAGGTCTTCCGCCGCTTCTTCGACGACTACCGGTCGGAGCTCGAGCGTCACTTCGCATATGAGGAGGACACCGTGATCCCTTACGTCCGCAGGTTGCTGGCGGGGCTTCCGACACCGGGTTTCTGCATCGCCGGATTCCGGGAGAACCACTCAAACATCGAGGAGTCGCTGTCTGACCTCAAGAACCTGATTATGAAGTCGTTGCCGGCGGAGTGCGACGGGGAGCAGCGCATCAGCGTGCTGTCGCAGATCTTCCATCTTCAGGAGGACCTGCGGCATCACACCTACATCGAAGACAGTATCATGGTGCCGGTGGTGGAGATGCTGGAGGGCAAGCGCCCGGAACTGGAGGAGGAAGACGACTCGACGGACGATGAGAAGGAGGAGAAGAATGTCCTGAGCGACCGAGAGAAGGAGGTGCTGGTGGAGGTCGCGCGAGGCCTGCTGAACAAGGAGATTGCCGACCGGCTCAACATCTCCATCAACACCGTCATCACCCACCGCAAGAACATAACCCGCAAAACCGGCATCAAGACCACGCCCGGCCTCACGGTGTACGCCATACTGAACGGCCTTGTTGACATTAATTCGATAGAATAAATCTGCCATATGAAAAGACTAGCCTGTATTCTAGTAATGCTCCTTGTCGCTTTGGGGAGCCCAGCCCAGAACAAGACCGCCACTTCTTCGGCAAAAAGCAGCACGACAACCGCCAAGACATCGACTACTTCGAAGAGCGGCAGCAGTACCACTGCGAAGGCTTCTTCAACCACATCGAAGGGCAGCACGGCAAGCAAGTCGTCATCGACCGCAAGCAAAAGCGGAAGCACGGCAAGCAAGCCGTCGTCGGCAGCAAGCAAGAGCGGAAGTTCGACAAGCAAGTCTTCATCGACTACTACCAAGCCATCGACACAGACCAAGCAGGCGACCGCCGGCAAGCAGCAGAGTTCTTCAAATAAGACAACCGCCAAAAAGGATGATTCCAAGAAGAAGGAAGACTCAAAGAAGAAGGATAAAGACAAGAAAAATCCGTACGACAACAAGTTCCGGCTTGCAGCCACCGGCGGCCTCGGCCTCCACGCGTTCCAGAACGGTGACGGCGAGCATAAAGTTGCCCTCCAGTTGAAAGGCGGAGTCAACGCCCGCATGCCGGTCCTCCTCCCGGACCTGTACCTGATGGGCGAGGGCAGGCTGGCACTGCGCACATGCGGTACGCACTATACAGGGCAGATGTCTCATCTTTATCTGGAGGTCCCCGTGATGGCAGGTTACACCATCCACCTCGGCGACAATTTCGGACTTTATGCAGAAGCCGGCCCGTACGTAGGTCTGGTCCTTATCAAGATGAAGCACGAATTCGGCCACCATAACTGCGGCTTCAATCCATTCGATATCGGCATCGGCGCCAATCTGGGTGTGGAGATGGCAAAGCATCTGCGCCTCTCGCTGGGCTTCGACTACGGCTTCCTCTCCCCGTGCCACTCCGACCACGCCCACAACGGCGGCATCTGGCTCACCGGAACCTATATGTTCTGATAGTCTTTGCAAGTTCATAAAAACCAGTTAAATTTGTCTGAAACAATCCCTTTACGCCATGAAAAGAATCCTTGCCATCGCCATTGCCGCTGCGGCACTGCTCACATTGACAACTTCCTGCCTTCTGTCGTTGCTGCTGAACGACGAACCTTCGGGCACCAAGAACGCCGTGGACCTGGGTCTGAGCGTCAAATGGGCCACATGCAATCTCGGAGCCTCTTCTCCTGAGGAATCCGGCAGCTTCTACGCCTGGGGCGAGACCAAGGCCAAAGACAAATTCACCTGGTCCAATTACAAATGGACCTACGAAGAGAAGAGCACCTATGGCGACCCCATCCTGCTTCGCTCGAAATACAATTCCAACAGCAATCTTGGCAAGGTGGACAAAAAAAACAAGCTGGACGTCGACGATGATGCCGCCCGTTCCAAACTCGGAGGCAAATGGCGTATGCCCACGAAGGCGGAACTCCAGGAGCTGATCGACAAATGCGACATGACCTGGACGACCAAAAACGGCGTCAAGGGCATAGAAATCAAGAGCAAATCCAACGGAAACAGCATCTTTATCCCCGCAGCCGGAATGTACGGACCGGTCGGCAACACCAATCCCACCGGCGGCGACAAGTCCGAAGTCGGCAAGAGCTGCTATGTCTGGAGTTCGCAGTGCGGTACGGACGGCCAGGTAATGGCCCTCTGCCTCAAGAGCAACTACAAAGGCATCCTCAACGCCGGCCGCGACCAGGGCCTCACCATCCGCCCCGTCTGCGACTGACGAGTCGGCCCGACAAAGATTCTCACATATCCAGTTATAACCTGGGTCGTGAAATCACGACCTGTAATCCTAATGCACCTATAATACGATAAAACGTACCGGCGCCGGGAATCGGGATTTCAGGCAATACAGTGGCGCAGGTCACCGGAACAAAAAGTGACTTGCGCCAAAAATTTGCTATTATCACACGATTTACGTATATTTGAACTCGGCAGAACAGAATGCACGACTACATAATATACACAGACGGAGGCTATTCCATCAGCAACAACGTAGGGTCGGGGGCATATGTCATCCTTAAAGCCGACGGGCAGACCCTGGTAAAGAAGGATTCGTTCGTGATCCGCCGCGAAACCAGCCAGCGGGCCGAACTCAAGGCCATCATCGCCGCCATCTACGCACTTCCCGACCACAGCCGGGCCCGTATTTTCACCGATTATCAGTATGCAGCCCTGTCGCTGGGCACGCGTCCGCGACGCAAAAACAAGCCCGACATCGACCTGCTCGTGCACTACCGCAATCTCGTGCGATACAAAAAACTGCAAATAGAATTCAAGTGGGTTCCGAGCCACGGCGGGCATCCCTGGAACGAGGTATGCGACAACCTGTGTGCCGAGGCTCTCTACGGAATTTCCTGACCGGCTTCCGGCTCCTTTTTTGATACGTCCTTCTCCTCGACGGCCTCTTCTTCCGCAGTTTCGGCGGGAGCCTCAACCGCCTCGCGCATATAAATATCCTGATCCGGCGGCAGTGCCGCTTCGGCCTTCGGCGCCTTGGCGGCCTCGCGCTTGGCGCGGCGAGCATCTTCGCGCTCCTTCTGCTTGCGGTAGCGCTCCACGTACTTCTGCAGCTTGGCCTCGTCTTTGGCCTCCTGCTTCTGTATGGCCAGAAGGGCCTTGAGGGTCTTCGCGCGCTGCTTCTCGAGCTTTTTCTGCTCCTTGGCTGCAAGCTTCAGGGAGTCACGGCGGTCCAGCTCGGCCCAGCGGGCTTCTCGCTCGGCATCTTTGGCGGCGCGGCGGGCGATGCGCATTTTGCGGCGCATCTCGCGCTCCTCCTGGCGCTTCTGTTTGGGATCCACCGTGGGTACCGAAAGCGGATCGACGTTATCCTGCATGAGTGTGTCACGTGCCGTTGAGTCCGCAAGGGCGGAAAGGGAATCCGTCGCGGCGGCAAGAGAATCGGCCGCGGCAGCCGGAACGGCGGCGGAAAGGGAATCACGCGCCGCAAGGGAATCGGCCGCCACCCGCAGCGAATCGAATACCGCGAGGCTGTCGCCCTGGGCGACCATATCCGAAAGGGAGTCGGCCGCAGCACGCAGCGCGGCGGTATCAAGGCGGGGCCGGGGCACCTTGGCAAGAGAATCGCGCAGGGCGATCTCCCTCAGTATTCCCTTCATGTATCCCGGGAAGTAAATCTCTGTCTGTTGGAATTCGGTGCGCGGCCTGGCCAAGTAACGCCCCCTCTCGAAGGGACGCATACGCATGGTGGTTATGTCGTCACGGCCCTTGGGGCGCTCTTCGGGACGCCAGTTGAAGCCCTTCAGTTGCTTGTCGGCTTCGGGGAACTGGACCACGGGGTAAGCGTTGTTCTTGGGCGATTCGAAGTAGTACACCTGGTCGATGTTGTTGTCGACCAGCAGGCCCGAGAGCATCTTGGACTCCACTTTGTTGACTGTGGCGAACTCCCCGTTCTCCTTCACGTAGAATATGGCGGAAGCGCCTCCGAGCGCGTCGAAACGGCGCAGGGTGTTGTCAAGCGTATCGAAGTACGCCATTATCTCGGCGCCCTTGATCTGGTCGTAGCTGACCTCGTTCTCCTCGGTTATCACGAATGCGTTCGACTGGAGGCTGGCCTTGCGCGGCCCGCCGCCGCCGATGAGGATGAAAAGGCTGTCGGAGGTGTACTGCCGGTTCCCCTCGTTCCACACGACGGGGTCCATATAGAACCGGGCGATGGAGTCGAGGTCGCAGTAAACCATGGAATCGCAGCGCACCTGGAGGTCTTCGCGGAAGATGCGGACGTTGCGGATTCCGTAGATGAAACCTATCTTGGTGGTATCCAGGGGCGGAAGCGTGTCGGCAGGAGCCGCCGGAGTATCGGCGGAAGCCAGGGTGTCCGGAGGCGCAGGCAGGGTGTCGGCAGGAGCGACGGCGTCCATATCGAAATCGTCGTCGGAAGCGGGGGCGTCCGGAACGCCTGCGGCAAGGGAATCACCGCCCGCCAGCACGGAATCGGCGGCGGCAAGGAAACCGGCGGCAAGAGTGTCGCGGACGGCAAGGGTATCAGATGCCGCAAGGGAATCTGCCTGAGGACGCACTCCCACAAGGCTGTCGATTGCGGCTGCGGCCTCGTTCAGGGGCGCGAAGAGACTGTCTTTGCGTGCCTGCTCACCGGCATCGGGCTGCGGAGGCGCGTGGGGAGCCGCAGGCGCCTCCTGGGCTGATCCGTCATCGCCGGAGGGAGCGTCTTCCGCATCCCCTTTGGACCCGCCACCCTGCTTCTTGGGAGGAACGCCCACCGTGGGGCCGCTGCTCTTCATGGCTTCGGCGGCAGCGGCGGCGGCCTCCTCGGCCGCCTTGCGACGGTATTCGGTCACCGCATCGGTGGAAATGTCGGAAAGGCGCGTCTCGCAGGCCTTGACGGTGCCGGAAGATATCTTCCCGCGCATCACCTGCCTGTAAATCAGGGTGTCGGCGCCCATGTAGATGGTGTCTATCTGGTCCTTCTGCCTGGTCTCCATGGCCACCGCGGCCCGGCGGCGGAAGGTTACCTGGTCAAGCGAATCCTGATAGAAGATTATATCGCCCATCGCCGATACCTTGCGGGTGGAGTCCTGCACCTGCGCGTTGCCAAGCAGCAGCAGGTCTCCGGGAACCTTGTAGTAGTACAGCGAATCGGCCCACATCTCCTGCTCCGCGGTGAGGCCGTGCACGTTGCGGTGGAAGAACACCGTCTCGCCGGCATGGTCGTACCAGCCCTTTTCGGCCGAGAGCATGTTGCCGCCGCGCCAGAAATCTATGTAGGTGGGGAAATCGGCCCGCGACGTCTCGGAGTAATAGAGCAGCTTCGACGTCTTGACGAACATGGAATCGGAGAACATGTTCACCCTGTCGTTGAAGGTGAAATACTTGTCCTTGGTGTCGTAAGTGCCGGACAGGCTCTCTATCACCTGGCCGTCCTCGTCGCGCATGGCTGCGCCGTTGCTGAAGGTGGCGAGGCTGTCGCGGGTGTTGTAGTCGAGGTAACGGGTGCGCAGGAGGTTGCGCTTTTTGTTGCTGAGCTGCACCAGGGTACCCCTGAACTGGGCGAGGTTGTCGTCGATGTAGTAGTTCAGCTTGTCGCTGGTGAGAATGGTCTCGTCCTGGATCACCTTTACGTGGCCGTAGGCATTGATGACCTTGGTGTCCACGTTCCACAGGGCGGTGTCGCTGATGAGGTAGGTCCCGTTATGCAGGAAGGTGGAGGCGATGGCCTTGCGGTACTGCTCGCCGTGGATGACCAGCTGCTCGATGGACTCCGCCTTCATAAGGCGCACCAGACTGTCGGCCCGTTCCTTTCTGGCACGGGCGTCAACGTTCAGTGACGCCAGCGCAAGGGCCAGCGTCAGAACGAGTTTCAGTCGGTGGTGTATTTGGATTTCCATCCGTCGAGCTCAAATTCGCAATCCTGGAACAAGGGGTCGATCCTGATGTATGTAACCTTTATCTTCTGGTCCACGAAATCGTTGATGGCCTTTATCTGCTTTGCCTGGCGCACGTCGCCCAGAAGCTCGGTGTAGTCGTGCTCGAAGCTGGCGGTGTGTGCCGGCACGATGGCGTCGAGACGCACTATCTTGTAAACCACGTTGCCGTCGCGGCCCTCGTTGTCGAGCGATTCGATGGGCTCGGATATCTGCCCTGGCTGGAGGTCCTTCACCGCGGCGTAGTCCTGCGGCTTGAGCTGGTCGATTTCGAAGTATGCCGAACCGGTGCCGGGGTCGGCCATCTGGCCTCCGTTGGTGCGGGTGGCGGGGTCTTCGGAATAGAAGCGCGCCGCCATCTCGAAGGTGATGAGGGAGTCGGTAATGGCAGTCTTGAGACTGTCCAGGCGCTTGAACGCCTTCTCCCTGTCTTCGACGGTATAATGCGGCTTGAGCAGGATGTGGCGGGCGTTGAACATGTCGTTCTTCTTTTCCAGCACCTCTATGATATGGAAGCCGTCGGGAGTCTCCACGATCTGGGAGATGGCGCCAGGCTTGAGCGACATGGCGGCATCGGAGAACACAGGCCAGAAAATGGATTTGGAAGCCATGCCGAGCTCGCCTCCCTTGCGGGCGCTGCCGGGGTCCTCGGAGTACAGGCGGGCGAGGGTTGAGAACTTTTCGCCGTTGATGATGCGCTCCCGGATCGAGAGCAGGCGCTCCTTGACGGCAAGCGCCGCCGCCTCGCGGTCGGGATAGATGCATATCTGGCTGAGCTTGTACTTGATGGGCACCACGGGAAGCCTGTCGACCGAAGATGAATCGATGTACTGCTTGACGTCGTAAGGCGTCACCTCGGGGATGCTCTCAGCGATCTGCTGCTGTTCCTGCTGGGTGAGGGTGTTGTCTTCGATCTGCTTGCGCCACTCCTGGCGGAGCTTGTACACCGGCTTGCCGAAGTACTCGGCAACGGCGTCGTCGCCTCCAAGGGCGGTGCGCACCTGATCCATCTGCTGGGTCAGCTGAGCTTCCACCATCTCCTGGTTGACCGTGAGCGAGTCGAGCCTGGACTGCATCAGGAAGAGCTTGGCGCGCATCATGTTCTCGAGCAGTTCGCAACGGATGTTGCGGTCGGAGGCATAGCCGCGGGCATTCATCATCTGCACTTCCTGCTCTATCTCAGAAAGGGTGATGAGCTCGTTGCCGACGACTGCGACGGATTTGTCTATGACGCCTTTGTATTTCTGTGCGGCCGCCGCCACGCTCAAGGCGAGCAGCGCTGACATCAAAAAAATCTTTATCGTATATTTCATATCAGGGTCAACGGGCTTGCAAAGCTTGTTCCACAATAGTTATTCGGCCGCTTCGGCGAGGTGTTTTTCCCACGCCCACGCAGATGCGAGCGTCTCCTCGACGCTGCGCACAGCCTTCCAGCCAAGCTTGCGCTCCGCCAGCGAAGGGTCCGCCCAGATGCCGGCCACGTCGCCTGGACGGCGGGGGGCGAAGCGGTAGTTGAGCTTGAGGCCGTTGACCTTCTCGAAGGCGGTGACGAGTTCGAGCACCGACACGGGACGCCCGGTGCCGACGTTGAATATCTCGTAGGGCTCGTCCATCTTGTCCTCGATCATGCGGGTGACGGCGCAGACGTGCGCCTTGGCGAGGTCGGTGATGTCGATGTAGTCGCGGAGGCAGGTGCCGTCGGGGGT
>ODAJ012045930.1_pt1 | contig 10846 bp, 11 predicted proteins | sample 1539241 | NCBI WGS metagenome assembly ODAJ01 (sample SAMN02144231, study PRJEB22623) | gut metagenome | biome: sheep rumen | host: Ovis aries | place: New Zealand
CATCGACTGGTGCCGCAGTCCTCCTCTCGCGAGAGCGATGTTGATGGATCTCAGGAGCTGATGCAATAACATGCCGCGCAATCCTCTGCTTGCCGGACGCACGTACTTTGTCAGGACGTTCGGTTGTCAGATGAACCTGCACGATGCCGAACGGGTCAGTGGACTCTTGGATGACTGTGGCTGCATCGAGGTTCAAGGTATAGATGAGGCTGATATCGTCGTGTTCATGACGTGCTGCGTGCGCGAGAACGCTGACACGAGGCTCTATGGCCAAGCTTCGGCCGTCGTCAGCGCAAAGCCCGCACCTCATGGAAAGCGCGTCCTTGCCATCGGCGGCTGCATCGCGCAGCGCGATGGTGCATGCCTACAAGAGAACGTGCCAGCAGTCGATGTCGTATTCGGCACTAGCGCCATCGCGTCGCTTCCTGCGCTTCTTGTGGATGCGCTCGAGGGAAGCACCGGTGTAGCTGTCGACACCATCGAGGCTGACCGTGGGTTCTCGACGGAGCTTCCCAGCCACCGTGCCCAGGCCTTCCATGCCTGGGTACCTATCATGACGGGCTGCAACAACTTCTGCACCTACTGCATCGTCCCGTACGTGCGAGGTCGCGAGAAGAGCCGCGTCTTCGAGCGCATCGTCGACGAATGCGAGCAGCTTGTGGCCGATGGCGTGCGTGAGATCTGCCTGCTCGGCCAGAACGTCAACTCCTACGGGCGTGACCTCTACGGTGAGCCGCGCTTTGACGAGCTGCTGCGTGCGGTGGGCAAGACCGGCATCGAACGTCTGCGCTTCACCTCGTCAAACCCCAAGGATCTCTCCGACAAGACCATAGCGGCCATGGCCGAGACGCCGTGCGTGATGCCGCAGCTACACCTGGCCGTCCAGAGCGGATCCACCAGTGTTCTCAAGGCGATGCACCGGAGCTACACGCGCGAGGGGTACCTAGACCTTGTCGGCAGGCTCAGGGCTGCCATGCCCGATCTCGCGCTCTCGACCGACATCATCGTCGGCTTCCCGGGCGAGACGGAGCAGGACTTCGAGGACACGCTCTCCCTCGTACGCGAGGCGCAGTTCTCGTCCGCTTACACATTCATCTACTCCAAGCGTCCGGGGACGCCCGCAGCGAAGATGGTCGACGACACGCCCCACGAGGTGATTCAGGAGCGCTTCGACCGTCTCGCGCAGCTTGTGGCGCAGCAGGCCCACGACTACAACCAATACGACCTGGGCAAGCTCGTGGAGGTCTTGGTCGAGGGTTCCTCGAAGCGTGACGCAAACGTGCTTGTGGGCCATAGCGCGAAAAACCAGACCGTGCACTTCGACGCACCTGAGGGATGCAATCCGGAGGAGCTGGTCGGAAAGTTCGTCGGCGTACGTGTCGACGAGGCCCGCACCTGGTACCTGCGCGGCTCGGTCGAGGGCGATCCTCGATGAGCCTACCTGGGCCGCTGATCGCGATAGTCGGCCCCACGGCATCTGGCAAGAGCACGTTGGCCGAGCACGTGGCCTGCAGGCTCGGAACCAGTGTCATCTCGGTCGATGCCATGCAGGTCTATCGAGGCATGGACATCGGGACGGCGAAGGTCATGCCCACCGACCGCGCATGCCCCCTGCTGATGGTCGATGTGGCCGATGTCGGTGACGACTATTCCGTGAAGCTCTACCAGCGCGATGCGCGTGCCTGTGCCGACGCACTACTGGCGTCGGGTAAGATTCCCGTTCTCTGCGGAGGGACGGGGCTCTATCTCAATGCCATCGTGGGCGACATGCGCTTTCCCGCCGGTGAGTCGGGGGACGAGCGACGCCTGGCCTACGAAAGGCTCCTCGCCGAGATCGGCTCGCAGAAGCTCTATGAACGCCTTGCAGAACGCGATGCGGAGAGCGCGGCACTCATACACCCCAACAACTCCCGCCGCGTGATTCGCGCACTCGAGCTGCTCGATGACGGAACATCCTATGCGGAACACCATCGGGGCCTGAAGCGCCTCGATCCCGTATACGACGTGGACGTCTGGGGCATCGAGGTTGACAGGGGAGAGCTCTACGCACGCATCGACCACCGCGTGGACGTGATGTTCGAGCAGGGCCTCGTGGCAGAGGTCGAACAGCTCATGGCACACGGCCTCGCGCAGAGCAAAACCGCCTCGCAGGCCATTGGGTACAAGGAGGTCGTCGAAGCGCTCGAAGGCAGCATCACCATGGACGAAGCGCGCGAAACCATCAAGAGGCGCACGAGAAACTATGCGAAGCGCCAGATCTCATGGTTCCGTCACGACGAGCGCGTCCGCTGGATCAAGGTCGAAGACGTGGACGTGGCCACACAGACCATCGTCGACCGTGCGCTTTCTCACAAAGAAGGGAGACTGCACTGATGGGTCGCTTCGAGCCAAAGAGCACGGCTCCCGTCAAGGAGCGTGCCATCCTCGTGGGCGTCGACAGAGGCGCACAGGACTGGACTATCGAGGAGTCTCTGGCAGAGCTCGAGCGACTCACCGCGACTGATGGGGCTGATGTCGTCTCAGTCGTCACGCAGCGTCTCGACCGACCGGTTCCAAAGACCTATATCGGCAGCGGCAAGGTCCAGGAGGTGGCGGACCTCGTGCGCAGCCTCGATGCAGATGTCGTGATCTTCGATGACGAGCTTTCGCCGTCACAGCAGTCCAACCTCGAACGCGCCTTCAAGGAGCCTACGAAGGTAATCGATAGGACGGCCCTCATCCTTGACATCTTCGGCGAGCATGCACGCACGCGAGAGGGCAGGCTTCAGGTGCAGCTGGCACAGCTCCAGTACGTCTTGCCGCGCCTGCGTGGCATGTGGAGCCATCTCGTGGGCGAGCAGACCCGCGGAGGCATCGGAAGTCGCTTCGGTCAGGGCGAGAGTCAGCTCGAGGTTGACCGACGTCTGATCCGCAAGAGAATCTCCACGCTGCGCGAAGAGCTTCGCAGGCTGGAGCGCCGACGCGGCGTTCAAGCCAAGGCGCGCTGGGAGTCCGGCATCTATCGCGTGGCCCTTGTCGGGTACACCAATGCGGGCAAGTCGACCCTTCTCAATCGCCTGACAGGCTCCGACGTGTACGTGCGCGACGAGCTCTTTGCCACCCTTGACCCCACGACGCGGGCCCTCGAACTCGAGTCGGGTCGCAAGATTACGCTCACCGACACGGTCGGCTTTATTCAGAAGCTCCCCACGACGCTGGTCGAGTCCTTCAAGTCGACCCTCGCTGAGGCGCTTGCAGCCGACCTGATCCTCAAGGTCGTCGACGCTGCCGATCCGCATGCCCCCAAGGAGCTCGACGCGGTCGACCAGGTACTGTCTGAGATCGGTGCTGCCGACATTCGCTCGGTCGTCGTATACAACAAGTGCGACTTGCTGACCGAAGACGAGCGTCGCGATCTCGCCCTCGCACACCCGGATTCGGTGCAGATCTCGGCATTGGAAGGATCTGGTGCCGACGCCCTGCTCTACCGGATCGCTCAGGAGGCCTCCGAAGGCGATGCGACGATCACCGTTCTCGTACCCTATGAGAAAGGCATGCTCGTCAAGATGGTGCACGAGCGTTGCCAGGTGATACGCGAGGAATACGTGCAGGATGGCCTGAAGGCCACCATACGGGCCTCAGAGCGCATGAGAGACTATCTCGCCCCGTATAGGCTCGAGGAGTAGGAACCTAAGTCGTAAGGTGTCTGAGAACGGCTTAGAACGCCTCTCTTGCTTCTGTTGTCCGTGGCAGCCTCACACACCCTTGCTTGCGCTTCACGGCTAAGACCTCGAGTTGGTCCAAGATACTGATTTTTGTTGGTGAGTTCCCCACGACTACAGCATCGGTGGACAACCGGCAGCTTAGAGTATCAACTCCAGCGCGCCGATGATGAGGGGCTGATGCAGGACGTATATGGGCAGCGCATGACGTCCTATCGCCTGCAGCAGCGCGCATGCTACGCGGCTGAACCAATCTGGGAAGCCTGTCTCGTGCCACATACGGCCTACCGAGGCACCCGTTAGGTACATGAGGGTGAAGGGAATCATGGGATAGTAGTCACCTGACGAGAAGCCCGGGCCCGGCAACCCCAAGAATGCAAGCGCCTTGCTGCCATAGAGCCAGTGGGGGAGAGCCGCCTCGATGGGCCTGATGCCGACAAAGCCCCGCGGTACGCCCCGTACGACCAGGAAGATCGCAAAGAGAACGGCAGCGGCTGCCCAGCCCCGCGGTGCACAGCCCATACGGTCTAGCAAGGCGTAGAAAAGCGTACTGGCGCCCATGCAGAAGATGATCCCGAAGTTGATGGGCGTATCTACCGCGGCGAACATTGTGACCACGAATACCGCAAGGGCCACACCGAGATAGCGCATCGAGCGCTTGAAGTTGTTCCGCGAGAAGGAGCACATGCATCCCGCGACGAACAGGAAGGTCCACGATATCGAAGCCCTCCAGATGTCCTGGAACGGCGGTTGGAAGAACCCGAGCGGCAACCCATATATGTAGCGAAGGTCGTAGCAGAGATGGAAGAGCACCATCGATACGACTGAGAATCCGCGTACCACGTCGAAAAGCGCCATCCTCCCGGAGGTGGGTGGCGCTTCGACAGTGACCGCCTGGTGTGCGGCTACATTTGACATTGCTATGACATGGACCTGATGAGCGCGGTCACATGACCGAGAATCGTGGGATTGTCGGCGTAGATGGGTTCCATCGTGTCATTCTCGGGCTGGAGGCGAATCCTGCCCTGCTCGCGGTAGAACGTCTTGACCGTGGCGGAGTCATCGATCAGTGCGACAACGATCTCGCCGTCGTGCGCATCGTGCTGCTCCTTGACGACGATGTAGTCGCCATCATAGATGCCCGCATTGATCATGGACTCGCCATGCACGCGCAGGATGAACGAGCTGTCGTCCCCAACGATACTGGTGGGTAGGGTGAGAGTCTCCTCGACGTTCTGCTCTGCGAGGATGGGCACACCGGCCGCAACACGACCGATGAGCGGAAGATGCATCGCGTTGGCATCCACGTCCTGGGTCGGCGAGGTGAGACGCTGCTCTTGACCCTCGCCTTCGGCACGTTCGTTCGAGACCACCTCGATGGTGCGCGGCTTCTTGGAATCGCGCTTGATGTAGCCCCGCTCCTGCAGGACCTTGAGATGCATATGCACCGTCGAGGGCGATGCGAGCCCTACGGCGGCACCTATCTCGCGCACCGATGGGGGATAGCCACGCTCCTTGGTATAGGTGCAGATGTACTCGTAGATGGCAGCCTGCCTCTTGCTGAGCTTGTCCCTAGCCATGGCACCTCCAGTTCGCCTAGAACAAAACAAATGTTCTAAAACACTTGACCGAACGTCTGTTTGAACATAGTATAGTACGCACGTTCTGATTTGGCAACCAATTCGTGTCGGCGGTTTCACGTACAACGTAGATGTCGAACACGAGAGGAGCAAGCATGAGCACGATGGCACAGGCATACCGCAGGCAGATCGACGAGCAGCACGAGGGCTACGCGCGCCCGTGCCTTCGCGTCATTGAAGGCGGGCTCTCGCACGGGAGCGTCCGTACGGACGCATTCGATCGCGCCGCCGCGCACGCCATGTATGCCCAAGCCATTCAGGCACCCATTTCCCGCGCCCATATCGCGCACATGTCCACAACACGCGACCAAGCCGCTAAGACGTCTGCCACGCGTGCGCATGTCTTCTCGCTGCGCACCCGCATACGCCTCGTTGCAATGGCGGTTGCTGCCTTTGTCATTCTTGGCGCCGCATGGACGATGTCTGACTTCATGCATGCCGTTTCATGCAAGAGCTCCTTTGAGCAGGCAGCACACGAGACCATTACGGTCCATACTGGCGACTCCCTGTGGAGCATTGCCGACGAGCATCCCGTGGCAGGTCGCACGACGGCCGAGGTCGTCAGCCACATTCGTGAGTGCAACGGACTCACCAGCGCCTGCATCCAGCCCGGCATGGTTCTCACGGTGCCACAGGGAGCCTAGGCGCATCTGTCTGTAGTGGCGATTACTGCAGCCATATGTACTTCAGACACATTTCTCCAGAATCAAAAGTCCGCAGGTACATGGCGAGAAAAGTCGGTATACTAATCGAATACGAATCATATCGGTACCTCAAAAACGACGCTGATTCGCGGTAATGTCACACACGACTTCCGATATGAGGGAGGAAGATGCGCTGTCCCAAGTGTGGATGCGACGAGTCGAAGGTCGTCGACTCGCGCCCGTCAGAGAATAACGATGCCATACGTCGTCGCAGGGAGTGCATACGCTGCGGCTGCAGGTTTACGACGTACGAAAGACGCGAGGACACACCGCTGATGGTCGTGAAGCGAGACGGCCGCAAGGAGACCTTCGAGCGCTCGAAGCTCATGAGAGGCCTGCTCACAGCAACCGTCAAGCGCAACGTCCATATCGACGTCCTCGAGACCCTCATCAGCCAGATTGAGTCCGAGCTTCGCGACAAGGGCATCAGCGAGATTAGCTCGGAAGATCTGGGCATGATGGTACTGCAGCACCTTGTTGACATCGACAAGGTGGCCTACGTGCGCTTTGCCTCGGTTTATCGAGACTTCAAGGACCTGGACGAGTTCAACGAAGAGTTGCGGAGCCTGATGCAATGAGCGATGCCAACGATAGAATCTGTCTGCCCATCAAGCGACTCGACCCCACGGTGGAGCTTCCGAGCTATGCCTACGAGGGCGACGCGGGACTTGACCTTAGGTCGAACGAGGATGTAACGCTCGCGCCATTCGAGAGGCGGCTCATCTCTACCGGCCTTGCTATCGCCATTCCAGAGGGCTATGCCGGCTTCGTGCAGCCTCGAAGCGGCCTTGCGCTCAAGCAGGGGCTCTCCATGGCCAACACGCCAGGCCTGATCGACGCTCACTATCGAGGTGAGCTCAAGATATGCGCCATCAACCTCGACCCGAAGGTTAGCATCGAGGTTCATCGCGGCGATCGAATCGCACAGCTGGTGATTCAGAAGGTCCCCGTTGTGCAGCTTCAAGAGGTCGACGAGCTCGACGAGACAGACCGTGGGGCTGGCGGATTCGGCTCAAGCGGCGTCTCTCAGTAAGTTACTCCTCATAACGACGCAGCTTGCAAGCGTATTAGACGCGATAACATCTATCAATGCCGCCCGCCTACCCAATGGCCATCAGCCGGGTAGGAGGGCGGCATTTGCTGTATCGTGCATCTACAGGACCATATCTCGACACTGTTGGCAAACCGAGACGTGAGGCACTTCCATCGGCATACCTACCTGGCTGATGGGTATCCAAATACGATATGCAGGGGCTCGGATTACTTGTGTGTCTGAATGTCTAACGATATAATCGTGTGCAAACTAATAACTGAATGGGGGAGATTCATGAGCGACCAGAAGATCTATGACCTCGTAATCATCGGTGGCGGCCCTGCGGGACTCTCGGCTGCGATCTACGCACAGCGCTCCATGCTCGATGCCGTGCTGTTGGAGCAGGAGGCCGTTGGTGGCCAGGTGATCATCACGAGTGATATCGACAACTATCCCGGCGTTCCGAACACCGACGGATTCTCGCTGATCGATGCCATGCAGCGGCAGGCAGAGGGCCTTGGGGCCACGATTTCCATCACCAATGCCGAGAAGGTCGTACGCGACGAGGAGACGGGACTCTTCACGGTCCACACACCCGACGGGCTGCTGCAGACAAAGACCGTCATAGCCTGTGGTGGTGCCACGCCGCGTCTCGCAGGCTTTGAGGGCGAGAAGGAGTTCACCGGTCACGGCGTCTCGTACTGCGCAACCTGCGACGGCATGTTCTATCGCGGCAAGAAGGTTTACGTCATCGGCGGCGGCAACTCGGCTGGCGAGGAGGCGCTCTTCCTGACGCGCTTTGCCGATCAGGTGGACATCGTCATCCGTAAGGACCACATGCGTGCCCAGGCTGCTGTCATCGACCAGCTCGAGAGCAACCCTAAGGTCAACATCAGGTACCTGACGAGCATCGTCAAGGTCGAGGGTGGCAACATGCTCAAGAACGTGACCCTGCGCGACAACGCGACGGGCGAGACTTACACGGAGAGCTATGACGAGGGCGGCTTTGGTGTGTTCGTCTTTGTCGGTCGCGTTCCCGCGTCGCATCTGCTCGAGGGACTCGTGGACATCGATGAGAGCGGGTACGTGCTCTGCGACGAGCGCATGGCCACCAACACACCAGGCCTCTACGTTGCGGGCGACATCCGCAAGAAGCCGCTCCGTCAAATTGTGACTGCCGCAGCAGACGGCGCGATCGCGGCTACAAGCGTCTCTGCGTATCTGGGTCATCCCGTGGAGGGCTAGCGGCGCACGTCATAATGACGCATCGAGGGGATTGGCCAGTCTACCTGCCAATCCCCTCTTATATCTACGATAATATATCTTATGTAAAGTAAGCATTCTAAGGCCCCGCCTTATGCGGAGCCACCCTCGGTCCCCTGCGATTCGGGCCTTGTATGGTGTGCGCGGACCCCGCAAATCTCATGCAGCGTCGCCTCCACCTCAGTCTCGTCCTTCTCGTCCATGATGATGAGCAACTCGTCGAGGGCCTGCAGGTACGTCGACCCACGCGGGATCACCTGCTGCCCGGCACGCTCAATCGTGACCACAAGCGTGTCCTTGGGCCACGGCACGAGTTCGATGGGACGTCCCTCCGCGAGGCTGCCTACGCCGATCACGTGCGTGTGAAGCACCTTGTGACCTTTCGTTGCGGTATGGCCATCACCGTCAACCGCTTCCGGCAGTCCCTCGAGCAGATTGCCCAGCAGTCGCTCATAGAAGGGCTCGACCTTCAGAAGGTTCGCTGTCACGTACGCGGTAAGCGAAACTGCCGTTGCGGCAAGCAGCGTGTCGAGAGTGCCCGTCAGCTCGAAGCACATCACGACTGCCGTCACGGGCGCCCGCACGGACGCGGCAAACATCCCTGCCACGCCGAGCACGACGAAGTGATTGAGGTAGACGTCAGGCACGCGCAGATAGCCGACGGACAGCATGCCGCAGACGGTCCCCACGAGCACGCCCATGATGACCAGCGGCAGCAAGGTGCCGCCAGGTGCTCCCGACCCGAAGCAGACGCTCGTGAACACGTACTTGCCCACCAGCAACGCTATGACCGTCGCCAGGGTTATGTGCTGCGCATCCTCCTCGAGTATGACGAGTATCCCATCGCCACCGCACAGGAACTGTGGCGCCACGAACGCCACGACCCCGGCCCCCAGAAATGCGATCAGCAGCACCCAATCCCCTGCCTTTGTTCGCAAAAAACCGAACACACGTTCTTGTATGGCGAACATGCCCACGTTGTGCAGGGCTCCCAGCAGGCCGCAGACCACGCCCATCAGCAACACGACAGCGTAGTCAATATGAGGCAGCTGCCCTACCAGCGCAAAATGCAGCACTGGCTCCATGCCCAGGATGTTGGAGCTCACAAAGTCGGCCATAGCCGCGGCCGCCATGGCCGAGATGACAAGCGGCGCGTTGAACTCCCGGTGAATCTCCTCCAGCGCGAAGAGCACGCCCGTCAGCGGCGCATGGAAGGCCGCAGACATGCCTGCGGCGGCGCCACACGTGACAAGCAGGTGCTCCTCTCCCCTCTCCGTCTTCAGGATGTGGCTCACGCCCTTGCCGGCCATGGCGCCCAACTGCACAGACGGTCCCTCGCGCCCGAGCGATAGACCCGAGAAGGTGCAGAGCACGCCCTCGACGAACTTGATGCCCAGAACGCGCGACCACCGCATGTCAATACGACCCATAACCTCAGCGTCAACCTGAGGGATACCCGACCCTCGAGTGTCAGGCTCGAATTGCATCAGTCGTGCTATGAGATACGCAATACCGGCGAGTGCGGCGAACCAGCAGGCCATTGGGATGACTCGGCCCGAGATGTCGGCAATCATGTCGCGCAGAATCCGCTCGGCCAAGGAGAGCGACACCCGGTATCCCGTGATGATGATTCCTACGACAGCGCCCACAAGGGCGCCGTCTCCCACCATGTCTATCTGCAGTCGCCTCGAAAAGTGTCGCTCTACGACCTCTTGGCTCCTGTTGGTGTGTCCGCTTGCCATTCGACCTATCGCCTGCTTACCTAACTCACGCTCTGTACTTGCCGCACCCGTCACGCGCGAGCGCGGCCGCTGAAAACGGCCTCATGCGTCGAGCACGAGGCCGTCCGTAATACCTATATGTCCGCTCTCGCCTACTCCACCTTGAACAGCGAGAAGACCTCCTGGTCGAAGTCCTTGGCGATGATGTCGCGCGGGTTGAGGAACGCGAGCTCCATCAGGAATGCGAAGCCATAGAACTCAGCGCCAGCCTTCTCGATGATCTTGGCGCAGGCCACGGCGGTGCCGCCGGTTGCGATGAGGTCGTCCACGACAAGCACGCGGTCGTCAGCGGTGAGGGCGTCCTTGTGGATCTCGAGCTCGTCGGTGCCGTACTCGAGGGCGTAGGACTCGGAGTACACCTCACGCGGCAGCTTACCGGGCTTGCGAGCGGGAACGAAGCCGCAGCCCAGACGATACGCCACGGGAGCGCCGACGAGGAAGCCACGCGCCTCCGCACCGACTACCTTGGTGATGCCCTTGCCCATGAAGTGCTCGGAAATCTCGTCGATGGCCGCAGCGAAGCCCTGAGGGTCGCCGATGAGGGGCGTGATGTCCTTGAAGATGACACCAGGCTCGGGATAGTCGGGGATGTCGACGATGAGGCTCTCGTAGTCGAAGTTTGCCACGGTGGAATCCTTTCCTCGCTACTCAGACGTTCCTCGGGCGATTGCTTTCCTGCTGCTCGCCCATCTCCTTGAAGGTGGTATCGATCTGACGCCTGCTC
>ODAJ012149216.1_pt1 | contig 10845 bp, 11 predicted proteins | sample 1539241 | NCBI WGS metagenome assembly ODAJ01 (sample SAMN02144231, study PRJEB22623) | gut metagenome | biome: sheep rumen | host: Ovis aries | place: New Zealand
GACGAAGCGCGAATGATTTCCGACGTTCGAGGACTGCACGAGCCGATTAAAGAGCTTATCCGAGTCACGAAGGCTTTTGCTCAGAAGTTTTCCGACGCCAAACGCGAACGCGGCATTATCGACTTTAACGACATGGAGCACCTTGCCTTGAATATCTTCGACGCCGCCCCCGAAGTCGCCGCCGCCTATCGCGATAAGTTCAAGTTCATCATGGTCGACGAGTATCAGGATACTAACGGCGTGCAAGAGGCGATTGTCCAGAAGATTTCTCGCGGCGATAATCTGTTCTTCGTCGGCGACGTTAAGCAGTCGATTTATCGGTTCCGGCTCGTCGACTCGGCGAACTTCAAGGACAAGATGAATTCCTACCGCTGTATAAATCTGTCGAAGAACTTCCGCAGTCGGGAAAAGATTATCGCGGCGGTCAATGAGATATTCAAGCGGCTGATGAATCGGCGGGCAACGGAGATTGACTACGACGCGGCGGCAAGGCTCCAATTCGGCGCAAGCTACGAGACTGGCGATAAGTTCTTTGACGAATGTCCGGAATTCTTTTACATACAGACCGAACGCGACGACGACAACAAGGACATTGAACTTGAGATGCGTTTCATTGCGGGCAAAATACACGAGCTGATTGCGTCTAAAAAACTCGTGCGCGACGGCGAGGGCTATCGTCCGGTTCAGTTCAGGGATATTGTTATCCTGCACCGTTCGCCGAAGACAACCGCCTTTGAAATCCTCGACACGCTGAAAAAGTTTGGAGTGCCAGCTTACGTGCCAGACGAGGAAAATTATTTTCGGGCGAATGAAATTCAAGTCGTGATGAGTTTGCTGACGCTACTGGACAACGCAAGGCAGGACATACCGCTTGCCGCAGTGATGTTGAGTTCGATTGGCGGCTTTAGTGCCGAGGAGCTAGCCGAGCTTAGGATTGACAATCCGAACGTCGATTTTTATACGGCGGTCGCGAACGGCTCGGACAAGTGCAAAGCCTTCCTAGCTAAGCTCAATCAGTGGCGGGATACGGCTCGTCAAATGGGTGTCGCGGAACTTTTGAGCAATCTCTATCGCGAGACGGGCTATTATGATTCAGTCGGGCAAGAGGAACGCGGCGAGGCTCGTCAGGCGAACTTGCGTATCTTGATTGACCGCGCCGCTAACTTTGAATCGACGAACGCCTGCGGCTTATCCAGGTTTATCGAGTTTATCAGCAAAATTAAGCAGCTCGGCAACGACCTATCGACGGCGACCACTCTCGGCGAAAATGAAAACGTCGTGCGCGTCGTGACCATTCACAAGAGTAAGGGCTTGGAATATCCGGTTGTGTTCGTGGCGGGCGTCGGCAAGCAGTTCAACATGGAAGACTATGCAAGGGCTAATCTCTTCATGCACCGTGAATTTGGCATCGGGGCATATCGCACGCCGAAGGGTTCTCTGCTTAAAGTCAAGACGTTGGCAACGGCGGCTGTCTCCAAAAAAATCCGGGACGAGTCGCTAGCCGAGGAGCTTAGGCTTTTGTACGTGGCATTGACGCGGGCGGAGGAGAAATTATTTTTAGTCGGTTGCACAAGTCAAGGCGTATTGGATAAGGTGCGAGCCGTCGACGTGCCGAGCGATTACGACATTTTATCGGCTAGCAAGTTCATGGGTTGGTTATTGCCGATACGGGACGCCTTGGAACCCGTCATCAAGTCTCAGCTAGTCACGTTAGACGACGTAGCTTTGATTAAGGAACGAACACTAGATCAGACGCAGAAGAAAATCTCACAGCCGCCCGAACAGCTCCCGACGAGGCTTGAATCCATTCCGGCTAAGTTGTCCGTCACGGAACTTAAACGACGAGCCGAGCAAGATGACTTGTCGCAAGAGGCTGATTTCATAAAGAGGAAGAAATTTCTTTATCGACGACCAGAATTCATGCAACGCAAAGAAATTTCTGGCGCGGAGTTCGGTTCGCTAATGCACAAGGTCATGCAGAGTTTGAACCTCGGCGGCGACTTATCGGCAAAGGGAATCGCCACGCAAGTTGCGGAGCTTGCCCGCCGTGAAATCATTTCGGCGGAGCACGTCAAACTAATCAAGCCGGAGAAGGTCGCAAGGTTCTTCGCCAGCGAACTCGGCAAACGATTAGTCACGGCGCAGGAATTTTATCGGGAGCTACCGTTCAGCCGACTGATTGACGCGCAGAAGTTCTTCCACGTCGACGAGAAAATTTTTATCCAGGGCATAATCGATTTGCTGTTTAAGGACGCGGCGGGGCGGTGGGTACTGCTAGACTACAAGACCGACCGTGATTCAGCGTACATTGCCGAACGCTATCGAGTGCAGATTGACCTTTATGCACAGGCGGCGGAGGCTCTGCTAAAGATAACCGTCGCCGAAAAGTATTTGTACCTGCTAAACGGCGGGCGACTGGTTAAGATGTAGGAGGTTTTACGATGATTAAAGTTTTGGTGAATGGCGCACTCGGACGCATGGGGCGCACGGTTTGCAATGCAGTTAAGGCTGATTCGGAATTGGAACTCGTCGGGGCGGTTGACGTTATCGCAGGTGAAGTCGAAGGTTTGACGGTCGAGACGAACCTTGACGCCGCGTTGAAGAGGTTGACGCCTGATGTTATGGTTGACTTCACGCGCCCGGCTGTCGTCTTCGATAACGTGATGATTGCTCTTGCCAACAAAGTTTCGCCCGTGGTCGGCACGACTGGTCTAAGCGACGACGCTAAGGAAAAGATTCGCAAGCTCGCTGAACTCTATGACACGCCCGCTTTTATCGCTCCGAACTTTGCATTGGGCGCGGTGCTGATGATGTTGATTTCCCAGACGGTTGCTAAGTATATGCCCGAAGTCGAGATTATCGAACTCCACCACGACAAGAAGTTAGACGCGCCATCGGGTACCGCCGAACTTACAGCTAAGATGATTTCCGAAGTCCGCACGCCGCACAAGCAAGGGCATCCTGAAGAAGTCGAACGCCTTGAGCACGTCCGCGGGGCTGAAGTCGACGGCATAAGAATTCACAGCGTGCGCTTGCCTGGCTACGTCGCTCATCAAGAAGTTATCTTCGGCGGCTTGGGTCAGACGCTCACAATCCGCCACGACTCGACGGGCAGAGATTCTTTTATGCCGGGCGTCGTGCTTGCTTGCAAAAAAGTTCGCGGGCTTAAGGGCTTGACTGTCGGTTTGGACAAACTCCTATGATACGCCTTGCAATCGACGCGGTATTAGTCGCGCTGTTCGTCGCGGAGCTTAGCTTTAACTACCTGCCTAGGGAGCTTCATGAAATCTTAGGCATGGCATTGGTAGCGGCAATCCTCGTGCATTTCGCCATAAACTTTCGGCGACTCTTGGCATTGTTCAATAAGCTTTCAACGCGGAAATTCCTTGCTATCGAAGTGGATCTTGCCTTGGGACTCTGCACGCTATTAATCTTGCTTACGGGTTTATGTCAATCGAATTACCTTTGCCCCGACCTCGTGAACGCTAGCCTGCGACGCAACATGACGATTCACAACCTGCACACCTCATCGCCTTACATCATGACAATTTTAATCGGAATGCATATCGGACTTCATGGACGCGAACTCAAACAAAAAGTTCTAAAGCTATTGAGAGCAGAAGAATTCTTCAAGCGGCGGAAACGTGTAATCGACGGAATGATTTTGACCTTAGCGGCGTTTGGTGTCTTGGATTTGTTCTTGAATCGATTCTTCGACCGAATCATGATGAAGCACGTTTTCGCAACTCCTGCGACCGATTTGTCTGCACCTGTTTTTATCTTCCTGCTCGTCGGCAGTGTTACGTTCTTTGCTGTGGTAACTCACTTCGTTGTTAAGAAGGTCTTCAAGGAATGAAAAAGTTTCTTGCCCCTGTTGCGGGGGTTTCTTTTTTTGCTATAATCGCGGCGGAGATGATTTTATGAAGAACTTGATAATAATCGGCGTCGGCGGTTTTGCCCGCGAAGTGTATTGGCACGCGAAGGACTCCATTGGCTACGGCGTCGACTGGACGATTAAAGGTTTCCTCGACGGTGATGTTAAGCTTGCAGCGGCAGAATATGAACTCTTGCCGGCTGAAGTTTTAGGCGACGTGGACGGCTACCAAATTTGCGCGGACGACGTTTTTACATGTGCGGTTGGCTCTCCTAAGGTTCGGCGGCATCTCGTGGAAAAAATTCTGGCTCGCGGCGCAGAGTTCATCAACCTAATCAGCAAGCTCGCCAAAATTATTCCGACGGCTCGGCTCGGACGCGGCGTGATAGTCTCTCCGTACGTCGGCATAAGCGACAGGGCGGCGGTTGATGATTTCGCGGCGTTGAATGCTCTGACGATTGTCGGGCACGATGCGACGGTCGGGAAGTTTAGTTGCGTCATGCCGCAAGCAAACATTGCTGGCAAGGCTCGCGTCGGCTCGGAGGCCTTCCTCGGCACGGGAGCCATCATCTTGCCCAAAGCAAAGATTGGAGACGGGGCGACGGTCGGGGCGGGCTGCGTCGTCTTGAAAAAGGTTCGGGCGGGCGCAACTGTCTTTGGCAATCCCGCCGTTGAAATTTAAGGAGGAAAGATTAATGACAGCAGAAGAATTCGTTAAAAAACTCGCGGACTTGATGGACACGGACGCCGAATTAAAGTTATCGACGAAGCTGGCGGACGTGGAGGATTGGGACTCGCTAAGCATGGTGTCGTTCTTCTCGTTCTGCAATTCGACACTCAATCGGCGCATCGCCCCTGAACAGATTAAAGCCGCGTTGACCGTCGAAGACTTATTCAAACTCGCGGAGGGCAAAGCATGACGAACGCAATCTTGCTTGACGATAAAGACAACGTGGCGACTTGCACGGGCGCGGCGAAGGCGGGCGATATGATTCAAGTGCTCGGCGGAGGTTCGGTTCGTTGCGTCGAGGATATTCCCATTTGGCACAAGGTCGCGTTGAAGGACATTGCTAAGGGCGATAAAGTTTTCAAGTACGGAGAGATAATCGGCGAGGCGTTGGCGGACATTGCTAAGGGCGCGTGGGTGTCGCACGAAAATATTTTCAGCGTGCCACGCGATTACGAAAGCGAGATGATTAGATGAACTTCTACGGCTATAAGCGGGCGGACGGTCGGGCTGGCATTCGCAACCACGTTTTGATTCTTCCGACGTGTGCTTGCGGTTCGGAGACGGCTCGGATTGTGGCAAGTCAGGTTCGCGGGGCAGTCAACATAATTTTTAACACGGGCTGTTCAGACGTGGCGGCGAATACTACGCTATCGCAAAAAGTCTTAACGGGCTTTGCGTGCAACCCTAATGTCTTCGGCGTCGTGATAATCGGGCTGGGCTGTGAGACTGTCCCGCATGACAAACTACGCGACAAGATTAAGGCGATGACTAGCAAGCCCGTCGTGTCGTTCGGCATTCAAGAGGAGGGCGGCACTCTAAAGACGATAGCAAAGGCAGTTCGTGCGGCTCGTGACTTGTCGGCGGCGGCGGGTCTTCAACAAAAGGAACCGTGCGATATATCGGAACTGCTACTGGGCATTGAGTGCGGCGGCTCCGATGCGACGAGTGGCATTGCGTCCAATCCTGCGGTCGGCAAGCTCAGCGATAAACTCGTTGACTTGGGCGCGTCGACTTTGATGAGCGAGTCGATTGAATGGATTGGCGGCGAACATGTCCTTGCTAAACGGGCGGCGACTCCTGAACTTCACAACCGGATAATCCAAATTTGCGCGGATTATGAAGCACACCTTAAAGCGGCGGGGCAAGATTGCAGAGCAGGACAGCCGACGCCCGGCAATAAACTCGGCGGCTTGTCCACTATCGACGAGAAAAGTTTGGGCTGTATTCGCAAAGGCGGCACGCGTCCGATTGTCGAGGTCTTGAATCAGGCGGAGCAACCGACTAAGCGCGGAGCAATCGTCATGGACACGGCTGGCTATGATATATCGTCGGTTACTTCGATGGCGGCGGCGGGTTGCAATGCGATAATCTTCACGACGGGGCGCGGCACTCCCACGGGCAATGCGATTGTTCCTGTCCTCAAGGTCACTGCCAATGCCCAAACGTATTCTTGGATGGAAGATAATATCGACGTGGACTTGAGCGGCATAATCGACGGCGCGTTGACGATTGACGGCGCGGGCGACTTGCTACTTGATAAAGTTCAAGATGTGTGCAACGGACGACTGACTAAGGCGGAGGCTTATGGCTTCTCTGATGTCGCTGTTGACCACGTGTGCAGGTTTGTTTAAGGGAGAACTTTTAATGAGCGTGACATTTGACTTTAGCGGAAAAAATTTTGTAGTGGTCGGGGCGTCCAGTGGCATAGGTCGACAGGTGACGATTGAGCTATCACACAGCGGCGCGAATGTCTTGGCAATCGGGCGGAACTTGGAACGCCTTGACGAGCTTAAGAGGAGTTCGCCGGTTAATCTGGTTAAGCACCCGCCGAGGATATTTACGGAGCAACTGGACGTCCTCACGGCGACGGCTGATGATTGGGCGGAGGTCTTGGAGAACTTCACGACGACTGTTGGCAGGATTAATGGCGGCGTGTACACGGCGGGCATTTGGGGCTTGACGCCGCTGAATTCCTTCGACGAATCACTTGCCCGTAAAATTTTTGAGACGAGCTTTTGGGGCGCAGTTAAGTTCGTGCAGACGGCAACGCGGAAAAAATTTTCGGACGGCGGCGGGTCGTTCGTGCTGATGAGTTCGATAGCAAGCGAATTCAGCGGCAAAAGTCTATTTGCATACTCGGCGGCAAAGGCGGCAGTTCAAGCGGCTGTTAAATCGTTCGCGGCTGAAATCATTCGCGGCAAGCACCGGATAAACTCTGTGGCACCGGCAATCGTCAAAACGGAGATGATGACTAACGAACTATACGCGCCGAGTGAGGAAATCATTGCGCGGCATTTGCTAGGCTTGGGGACTGCTCGTGACGTGGCGGGCGTGATTTTATTCTTGCTAAGCGACCGTGCCGCCTGGATAACCGGACAAAATTTTTTCGTGGACGGCGGCTATATCGTCGGTTCCTATTCTTAACGAGGTGATTATATGGTTCGTTACATTAGCGGCGGCGAAAGTCACGGCTCACGATTGGTTTGTATTTTGGAAGGATTGCCCGCCGGTCTCAAAATTTCAAGCGATTTCGTCAATTCGGAGCTTAAACGTCGTCAAAGCGGCTATGGGCGCGGCGGACGCATGAAAATTGAATCCGACCGCGTAGAATTTCTATCTGGCGTCCGTTTTGGCGAAACTATCGGCTCTCCGATAACTTTAAGCGTCGAAAATCGCGATTGGGCTAATTGGCAGGACAAAATGAGCCCTGAAGGAAAAATTTGCGGCGAAAAAGTCACTAATGCCCGTCCAGGTCACGCAGATTTGATTGGCGCGGCTAAATATAATCGTTCGGACGTTCGCGACATTTTAGAACGCTCAAGTGCCCGCGAAACCGTTATGAGAGTCGCGGCGGGCGCGTTGTGCAAAATTTTCCTTAAAAATTGCGGCGTAGAAGTTTTTAGCGAAGTTTTGAGCGTCGGTGGCGTCTCTGGCGAAGAAAATATTAAAAATCGTATCGATGAGGCAAAATCTTTGGGCGATACCGTCGGCGGCGTCTTTGAAGTCAAAATTTCGGGCGTTCCTGCCGGTTTGGGCAGTCATATTCAGTGGGATAGGCGGCTTGACGCGAAATTTGCGGCGGCATTCATGTCAATTCAAGCAATTAAGGCCGTAGAACTCGGCGACGGCTTTTTAAACGCAAAAAAACTAGGTAGCGAGGTTCACGACGAAATTTTTATCGATAACGGCAAAATTTTCCGCAAAACTAATCGCGCCGGCGGTTTTGAAGGCGGTATGACTAACGGCGAGCCTTTAATCATTCGGGCGGCGATGAAACCCATTCCAACTTTGATGAAACCGTTGCAAACCGTCGACATCGCCACGAAAATTGCTACGACGGCGAGCAAAGAACGTTCAGACACCTGCGCGATATGGGCGGCTTGCGTCGTCGGCGAGGCTATGGCGGCTATCGTCACGGCGGACGCGTTTGTTGACAAATTCGGCGGCGATGCCCTGTGCGATACCCTTGCCAACTTAAAAATTTATCGCGCACGACTTGCAGAGGATTTCGGCTTATGAGAGACAACGTTATATTAACCGGCTTTATGGGCACCGGCAAAACGAGCTTGGGAAAACTTTTGGCGACGCGGCTTGGGCGTCCGTTCGTCGACATTGACAAGAAAATTGAGGACGAAACTAAGCTGTCCATTCCGAAAATCTTTGAACGCTACGGCGAAGAACACTTCCGCGAACTCGAACGCCTTGCCGTCAAAGAACTCAGCGAACGTCGCGGATTAGTCATTGCGACGGGCGGCGGCACCATTAAGGACGAAGAAAATCTCCGCCTGCTGAAAAGTTCGGGCGTGCTGATTTGCTTGACGACCGAGCCTGAAGAAATTTTCAATCGGACGGCGCGACGCGGTGAACGTCCAGTCCTAGATGGCGGCGGCAATCAACGCCTTGAGACGATTAAACGCCTCCTCGCCGAACGCAAACAATTTTACGACCGCGCAGATTATCAAGTCGATACTACGGAATGGTCGCCGCTGCAAATTATTGACGACATCTGCCGCTACCTTCGACAGTTCAGGAGCTAAAATTGCGCCCAAATGCATTTTTGCATGTACATGCATTTTTTCAATCTGACTTCCAAATTACCCCAAAAATCGGGGTGTTTTTTTTATGTCCAGAAATCCCGCGTCATGACGCCACTTTTCAGACCCTAAAATTGCATGTGTATGCATTTTTTACTTTGAGCCTCAAAATCAACCCTCGAAGGCAGTTTCAACTTGAAAAATTGGCTTTGCACACATATAATCGCCTGCGAAAGGAGATTTTACTATGGAAAAGGTTTTTGTTGACTTAGGCGCGGCGAGTTATGAAATTTTTATCGGAGAAAACGTTTTAGACGGCGTAAAAAATTTTTTAAGCGGCAAAATTCTGGTCGTCACGCAAAAAAATGTTCTAGACCTGTGCAAAAATGATTTTCCTTACGAAATCGCGCTAATTCCTGACGGCGAGACTTCAAAAAGTCTTTTCGAGGCAGAAAAACTTTATACGCGGGCGATTGAGGCTAGTCTCGATAGAAAATCTGTAATTATTGCCTTAGGCGGTGGCGTTGTCGGTGATTTGGCAGGATTTGTGGCGGCGACCTTCATGCGCGGCATAAATTTGATTCAAATCCCTACAACACTACTTGCGCAAGTCGATTCAAGCGTTGGAGGCAAAACTGCTGTCAATCATACGCTCGGAAAAAATTTAATCGGCGCATTTCATCAACCAAAAGCCGTTTTTATCGATTTAAATTTCCTTAAAACGCTTCCTGAACGCGAAATTAAATCTGGACTCGGCGAAATTGTAAAATATGGCGTGATTAGCGACGAAAAATTTTTCAGTTATCTTGAGGACAACGCCGATAAGATTTTGCAACGCGATTTAAATATTTTGTCGCAAATCGTCAAGCATTCCTGCGAAATTAAAGCAAAAGTTGTTAGTGCTGACGAAAAAGAATCCGGATTGCGTCGAATTTTAAATTTTGGACACACTTTAGCGCACGCAATCGAAGAACAGACCGGATATAAAAAATTTCGACATGGCGAGGCAGTTGCGATTGGAATTATGGCGGCGGCGTTAATAAGTTGCGAATTAGGCAAAACTTCTGCGGAAAATGTCAATCGGATTGAATCTTTGCTAAAAAAATTCGATATGATGACGAATTGCGCGGGACTTGACGCCGATAAACTTTATTCCGTGACTTTTCGCGATAAAAAAACTGTCGGCGGCGTGGTAAATTGGATTTTAATGCGTGATTTTGGTTCCGTAGAAGTTTCAAGCGACGTGCCAGAGAATATTATCAAAAAAGTTTTTAGGAGGTTATGCAATGGAAATTAGGATTAAAGATGACTTTGACATAAAAAAAATCGTCGACAGCGGGCAATGTTTCCGTCCAAAAGAGATTTCGACGGGGATTTACCGTTTTATCGTCGGCGAAAATATTTTGCACATAAGCGGCGGCGAAGGCGTTTTTAATGTCGATTGCACGGCTCAAGAATGGGAAAATATCTGGGAAAATTACTTTAATTTGGCGACGAACTACGCGGAAATTCGCCGCGACATAAAAAATTTTGCGATTGGCAAGCCTTACGAGAAAAAATTAATTGATGCGGCGGAATTCGGCAAAGGGATTCGGATTTTGCGTCAAGAGCCGTTCGAGATGTTAATTAGCTTCATAATCAGCCAGCGGAAGAGTATTCCATCGATTAGGACTTCAGTTGAGCGAATTTGCGAGCGATTTGGGCGGCGAGTCGGCGAAATTTATCTTTTTCCGCGAGTTGAGGACTTTACGGACGATTTGACTGGTTTGGGGCTTGCTTATCGGAAGAATTACATTCGCGACGCGTTAGAAAAGGTAAAAATCGGCATGACTGACCTAAAAGAGCTAGAAAATTTTACTGACAGCGAGCTTATCGAGGAATTGAAGCTGATTAACGGCGTGGGCGATAAAATTGCTAATTGCGTGGCGTTATTTGCCTATCATCGGGTAAATCGTGCGCCGGTGGACGTTTGGATTAAGCGTGCGATTGATGAGGACTTCGGCGGCGAAAATATTTTCCTAAATTTCGGCAAAAACGCGGGCATACTGCAACAATACGTCTTTTATCACAAGCGGACGAATAAATAAAATAAAAAGAGCGGGTAATTTTACATTACTCGCTCTCAGCTTGTAGACAAAAAGCACCAATCAAGTAAAATGAGCTTGGGAGGTGCTTTTTAATGTATAGGAAGAAGAATCGAGAAAAAC
>ODAJ012024176.1_pt1 | contig 10841 bp, 10 predicted proteins | sample 1539241 | NCBI WGS metagenome assembly ODAJ01 (sample SAMN02144231, study PRJEB22623) | gut metagenome | biome: sheep rumen | host: Ovis aries | place: New Zealand
GACTCGTCATTTTATTTTTCATTTCCACAATTATTATTAGTCTGGAAGGTTCTCTTATTTATTCCATCTATTTTTCAAACTCAGTAGGACAAAATGAAAATTCTACAGTTATGTTTCTGACATATACTATGGTTATGCAGAATATGGGACTCATTTTAAGTGCTTTTTTAGCCCGCCTTCCCGTAAACTTTTTCGATAAAGCAATTGCTGTGTTTGGCGGATTCTTTATATTTTATTCTACTCAAAAGCTTCTGCCTAAAAAATAGCCGAAAAAAATACACCATTCAGAAAAATATCAAACTATCATATTAACATGGTCGGGTTTATACTCAAGCCATGAAAATCAGAAAACTATACGAAACTGCAAAAGATACATCGGAACGAATTTCAGAAATCCCGATGGAAAACCGCATTTATGATGGAAAAGGCTGGGTAGCAACTACTCTAACACTTAATCCAGGCAAACAACATCAGGCTTTTCAAGGCTTTGGTGGTGCTCTTACAGAATCTTCGGGATATGTACTTTCGCGGCTGCCTGCCCAAATAAGACAGCAGGCAATAGAAGCATATTACAATCCTAAAACAGGAAACGGATATCGTTTTGCACGAATCCACATGAATTCCTGCGATTTTTCTCTTGATAACTGGGCCTGCGTTCCAGAAAAAGATGAATCACTTGCGTCTTTTTCTATGGAACGTACCGACAAATATATTTCACCATTAGCTATGGATGTTCAGAAGGCTGCACAGAACGAAGGCAACGACGTTCAATTTCTGGTAAGTCCATGGTCACCTCCTGTTTGGATGAAAGATAACGGCGATATGAACCACGGTGGACATCTCCTCACTACCTATAAGGAACTGTGGGCTCAGTATTTTGTGAAATTTATTCAAAAGATGGCAGAACGAGATATTAAAATCTCTTTTGTCACAATACAAAATGAACCGGCTGCAGTTCAAACCTGGGATTCCTGCGAATATTCAGCAAAGGAAGAAGGTGAATTTGCAGCACAATATCTGGGATCTGCACTGGAAAAAGCAGGACTAGGTCATGTAAAAATCTATATTTGGGATCACAACAGAGACCTTGCCCTTGAACGACTGGAAGAATCTCTTGCTGTTCCTGACGCTAAAAAATATGTTGCCGGACTTGCCTTTCACTGGTATTCCGGCGATCAGTATGACAATATCAAAGCCATTTACGAAAAATATCCGCAAATTGATTTAATGTTCACCGAAGGCTGTATAGAAGGCGGACCAAGAAACGGAGCCTGGTTCTCTGGTGAACGTTATGCCCACAACATCATAAATGATTTAAAAAGCGGATGTACAAAGTGGATTGACTGGAACATTGTTCTTGATATGCAGGGCGGCCCAAACCATGTTGGAAACTATTGTGATGCGCCAATTCTTGCTGATGAAAAAGACGGAACCCTCCACTTCCAAAGCTCTTATTATTACATAGGACATTTCAGCCGCTTTATTCAGCCGGGTGCTGTTCGCCTGGATTCAGACTTTTTCTCCTGGATGACTCCTGCAACTGTTAGCGGTCACCTTACCGACGAAGCCGAAACTCTGGCATTCCGAAACCCAGATGGTACAATCGCCCTGATAATTACAAACCGAACAGAAGCAGAGCTTGCCTTTGAACTAAAAATAGAAGGCCTCGATAATACGTCCGGTAAAACTAAAGAAGTACAGCTTCAAGCTTCAGACTGGGAAAAGGCCCGCACAGAAGCTAGTTCTCCTGCCACGGATGCTGAGCAGCAGGTCCCCGCCGCCGAAAGCAGACCACTTTATCTAAAAATACCAGCACGTTCAATTCAAACATGGATTTTGGAGGATTTATGAAAACATTAAAAGCAAAACTACTTACCGGTATATCAGCCACTTTAATAACCGCAAGTCTTGGCGCAACCCTCATCAGCTGCTCTAAGCAGGATAATAAAAAAGCAGCCGCTCAGGCACCGGAAGGCTGGCATCTTGTATGGAACGATGAATTCAACGGCAAATCTATCGACCTTACCAAATGGGACTTCCAGCTGGGGACAGGAAGCCAGTACGGACTTGAAGGCTGGGGAAACAACGAACTGCAATATTATCGCAAAGAAAATGCCAGCGTAAAAGACGGCAACCTTGTGTTAGAAGCCCGCAAAGAAGACTTTGGTGGCCGTGCATATACCTCTGCCCGCCTGCGAACTGTAAAAGACGATGGCACAGAACTTTTTACAAAAACCTACGGCCGCATAGAAGCCCGCATTAAAATGCCAACCGGAAATGGAATCTGGCCGGCATTCTGGCTGCTTCCTGCAACAACAGACTACGGAACCTGGGCCTCTTCCGGAGAAATTGATATTCTGGAAGCTAAAGGCCGACTTCCTAATCGTGTCTACGGAACCGTTCATTTTGGACAGGCGTGGCCTGGAAACAAATATTCTGGCGGAATGTATAAATTTCCTGCAGGCGAAACTATCGCAGATTTCCACGTTTACTCGCTGGAATGGGAGCCTGGGCTGCTGCGCTGGCTGGTAGACGGAAATGTTTATTATGAAACACAACAGTGGTGGTCTCTGGGCGCTGGAGAATCAGAACCATACCCATACCCAGCCCCTTACGACAAACCTTTCTACATCCTTTTAAACTTTGCCCTCGGCGGAAATTATGATGGCGGAGTTGCACCAGAAGCACAGGATCTTCCAGCACAAATGCTCGTAGATTATGTCCGCGTATATGACAAAAACGAACCTTATGCAACAAGCGTAACCCGTCCAACACCAAAGCGCGATGAAACAAACTTCAAAACTTTTACAACATCAGACGGAAAAAACTTTATTTTCGACTCTGGAATGAATTCTGCCATCACAGATGCAGGAAATACTTCTCTCCTTTCAAATGAAAACATGGATGTTCATGCACGCGCCTGGTACTTTCTTGGCCTTTCAGACTTTAGTGGTTCAGCAGTTTCACATCCAGAAACAATAAATGGAATAGAAGGGCGTCGTGTTCAAATCAAAAATATCGGAAACCAAAATTATTCTGTTCAGCTGATTCAGCACTTACCTGTTGCAAAAGGTTACAGCTACAAAATCCAGTTCGACGCCTTGTCTTCTGCCCCTCGCAAAATTGCCATTAAGCTAGGAGGCGACGCAGATAACAGCTGGGCAGTTTATTCACCAGAATACTACCCAGAACTTGGAACCGAAGCTAAACATTATTCTTACTTCTTCACAATGGAAAACGACACCGACCCAACCGCCCGCCTTGAATTCAACCTTGGTTTAGATTCAAACGACGTATGGATTGGAAACGTAAGCGTTACCCAAGAAGAACTCTAATAAATAATATTTATAAAATCCATTTTCTTAATTTTTGTGGTAGAATGAATTATATTTTATAGGAGTATAATTATGACTGATCCAAAGAAGAAATCTTATGAAAATCAGGCTGCCACAATCATTAAGAATCTGGCAAAACGTAAAATGCAGGGCTTTTACTGCGAAGATGTAGAAGCCGCAAAGAAAAAGCTTTTAGAATTACTGGCTGATTGTACAACTGTTGGATACGGCGGTTCAATGACCTTAGATCAAAATGGATTCAAAGACGCCGTATCATCTGCAGATCACCAATTAATAATCCGCGAAAACTATAAAACTCCAGAAGAAGTAAAGGAATGTAAAGCCAAGCTTGTAAACGCAGATGCCTTTTTGATGAGTACAAATGCCATTACCTTAGATGGCGAACTTGTAAATATCGATGGTCGCGGAAACCGGGTAAGCTTTCTCATTTATGGACCTGAATCTGTAATTATAATTGCAGGCATGAATAAGGTTGTAAGCAACGTAGAAGATGGAATAAGACGTGTTAGAAACGTAGCCACCCCACCTAACTGCGTACGTTTAGACTGTAAAACTCCTTGTGCCATCAACGGAAAATGCGGAGAATGCTTTGGCGACAGTATCTGCTGTCAATTTGTCATCACCCGTATGAGTCGTGTTCCAGACAGAATTAAAGTAATTCTTGTTGGCCAGGAATTAGGATACTAACATCCTTTGCTAATCCTTGTATACTCTAAAAAAAAATGATAATTTAAATTATCTATAAGGAGGGATTCATGTCTTCTATTAAAATTACAACACCAAAACGTTCAGACTATATTTCTTGGGACGAATACTTTATGGGAGTTGCAAAGCTTTCAAGCTTCCGTTCTAAAGATCCAAATTCTCAGGTAGGCGCTTGCATAGTTAGTGAAGATAATAAAATCCTTTCTATGGGTTACAACGGCTTCCCTCGCGGCTGTTCCGATGAAGAGTTTCCATGGGCCCGCGAAGGAGATACTTTAGATACAAAATATGCCTATGTTACCCACAGTGAACTTAATGCAATCTTAAACTATCGTGGCGGTTCACTAGAAGGCTGTAAAATCTTTGTAACTTTATTTCCTTGCAATGAATGTGCAAAGGCCATTATTCAGGCTGGTATAAAAACAGTTGTTTATGCAGATAACAAATATGATGGTACACCTTCCGTAGAAGCTTCTAAACGCCTAATGAATGCAGCTGGCGTTCGCTACTATCAATATCAACCTTCTGGACGAAAACTAGAAATAAATCTATAACATTACAACAATGAATAAAAAAGCATTTCTTCTACTATCTTTATTTTGCTATACTTTGCTTTCATTTTTTCTCATTAGTTGTGTGACAACTAAATTAGACATAGAGCTTGCAAATACCGATAAACTTTACATAGTGGAAGATAAACTAGACTTCCCAGATAGCCCAAAAGATTATAAGTATATTTTTATTAGGCTTTACGATCCTAAATATAGTAATCCTCTTTATATAGCAAATCTGTTAAAAGGTGGAATGTCTGTTACAGAACTTTCAGAAGACATTGTTAGCCATTCATCAATAAATTCAAGTTTAGACGACAATTACTATGGATTAACAATGGGCGGTAAATTTCAACTTACCACAGAATCTTGCACTAACGTCAAAAATCATAAATACATGAGCAAGTGCGACCCAAAAACATCTACACAAATTACATTTGCAATAAAAGTAAAAACAGAAGAAGCTGAAAAAATAAAACAAAGTCTTGAGGCCTATTCAAAAGACCCTTTGCTAACTTACGATACCTTTGCAAACTTTAAAATAGGTATCTTTGAAATTGGCAGAAAGTTTTTTACTCCAAAAAAATACCAGGGATTAAAAAAGAACTATCTTCCTAATGTTCGAAAAAAGGACGTCAAAAACTTTGTTTGCTCAACCTTTATTGCTTACATCTTAATAAACAATGTTCCAGAAATTGAACAATGGTTTAAGAAACATAATTTTGACTATTCATATATTGGTGTTAGTGATTTAACTCATATACCAGGTATGACAAAACTCTTTTCTTCTACCTGGGAAAACTATAACATTGCCGCTTTTCAATTTACCCAGGAATACCCAGAATTCCAAACTTATTTGAACAAATAGAAAAAAAATGATAGTATAAGCATGTATTTAATTATACTTAATAACTTTCATATATTTAAAGTTTTTAATTTTTTACAAATAGTTACAAATGAGGTCAAAATGATTATAGATTTCCACTGCCATATATATCCAAGTAAAATTGCTGCTAAAGCTTCTAAATCAGTTGGTGATTTTTACAACTACCCGATGAAATACACAGGCCTCCCGGAAGAGCTTATCGAAAGCGGTTCAAAAATCGGAGTAGATAAATACGTTATTCTTCCGGTTGCAACAAAGGCAATGCAGGTAGAACCATCAAACAATTTTACAATCGAACAGTGCGAAGAACATCCAGAATTCATAGGCTTTGGAACCATGCATCCTGATTATGACAACTACCGCCAGGAATTATTCCGTATCAAGGAAGCAGGTCTGCGTGGTCTTAAACTACACTCTGACTTTCAAAAGTTTCAGATAGATGCAGCCCGCATGGACGATATTTACGATATCCTTACAGATTTAAATATGCCGCTTATCATTCATGCCGGTGACTATCGCTATGACTATTCTGGTCCAGAGCGCATTTTGCACCTTCATAAAAAACACCCTAAGCTTACTCTTATTGCAGCCCACTTTGGCGGCTACAGCGAATGGGATAAATCTATGAAATACCTTGTCGGCCAGGACATTTACTTTGATACCTCCAGCACCCTTGAATGGCTGCCAGTAGAAAAAGCCAATGCCATGATTAAAGCACACGGTGTAGAACACTTCCTTTTTGCATCAGACTTCCCAATGTGGGATCATGAAGGAGAACTGGAACGTTTTAATCGCCTGGACCTTACAGAAGACGAACGAGACGCAATATTTCACAGAAACGCAGAAAGATTGCTAGGTCTGTAACTACTCATTCTTTACCCCACAGCCAATTTAAAAACTTGAAAATCCTCAAATTTCTGTTAGAATTATTTTGAAATAAAAAAGATTTTGTGAGGTTTTTATGGCAATGAGATTGGTAACCCGTTCAGACTTCGACGGACTTGCTTGTGGTGCCCTCCTTTTAGAGGCTGGAATTATAGATCATTGGAAATTTGCACATCCTAAAGATTTACAGGATGGTCTTGTCCCTGTAGACAGCAACGACTGTCTTGCAAATGTTCCATTTGTAGAAGGCTGTGGCCTTTGGTTTGATCATCACTCTAGCGAATTTGAACGAAATCAGCTTGAAGGTAAATACAAGGGAGAAAGCCGTATTACCCCTTCTTGTGCCCGCATTATTTATGAATACTACGGCGGAAAAGAAAAATTCCCTAACTTTGATGATATTATGGAAGCCGTAGATAAAGTTGATTCTGGAAATCTTACAATTGATGAAATACAAAATCCAGAAGGATGGATTCTCGTTGGTTTCCTGATGGACCCACGAACCGGACTTGGACGCTGGCGTGAATTCACAGTTTCGAATTATCAGTTGATGGAAAAATTGATGGTTGCCTGCCGCGATAAAACAACAGAAGAAATTCTTGCAATGCCAGACGTAAAAGAACGCATTGAAGTTTATAACGAGCAAACCCAGAAGTTTAAGGAAATGGTTAAGGCTCATACTTCGGTAGAAGGCAATCTGATTATTTCTGATTTGCGCGGAGTTGACCCTATCTACACTGGAAACCGCTTTATGATTTACTCTATGTATCCTGAACAGAATATTTCTGCATGGATTGTAAGTGGTCGTGGCGGAGAAGGTTGTTCTGCTGCAGTTGGTTACAGCATTCTGAATAAAACCTGCAAAGTAAATGTTGGAAGCCTTATGCTTAAATATGGCGGTGGCGGACACCAGAAGGTAGGAACCTGCCAGTTCTCAAGCGAAAACATGGCAAGCGATTTGCCAAAAATGCTTGAAGAACTCAAGGGTTTGGCAAACGCCTAGAATTTGGCAAAAAATCAATAATATGATAGTATAACTCTAATGTCATTGTCGGGATTAACTTCTCGTGTCATTGTCGGGCTTGACCCGACAATCTTTTTTTATAGCTAGATTACCGCATCAAGAGCGGCAATGACAATAAAGGATATTATGAAAAATAAAGTCTTTCTCGAAGGCATGCGAGACGGCCTTCCTATTGGCCTTGGCTATTTTGCTGTGGCCTTTTCTCTTGGCATTGTTGCCAGAAATGCAGGCCTTACTCCAATTCAAGGCTTTATCGCTAGTTTTTTTAATGTAGCTTCGGCTGGTGAATATGCGCTTTTTACTTCCATTCAAACGGCCGCTTCCTATCTGGAAATTGCAATAATCACACTGGTTGTAAATGCCAGATATTTGTTGATGAGCACAGCATTAACTCAGCGTTTTGACCCAAAAACCCCATTAATTCACCGTTTTTTCATTGGTTTTGGTGTTACAGATGAAATATTCGGTATTACAATCGCAAGACCTGGTTTTATAAATCCTATCTATAATTACGGGGCACTTTTAGTTGCTGTACCACTGTGGAGTCTTGGAACATCATTAGGAATTATCGCGGGAAACTTTTTACCAGCTCGTGTTGTAAGTGCCCTTTCGGTTGCCCTTTACGGCATGTTCCTTGCAATTATAGTTCCACCTGCAAAGAAAAACATAGTAATTATGATTGCTATTTTAATCAGCTTTGCTTTGAGCTTTGCTTTTACAAAACTACCAATCGTTAGTAATCTTTCTGGTGGAACCCGCACAATCATTCTTACTGTTGTAATTGCTTCTGTTGTTGCCCTAATCAAACCAATTCCAGAATCAGATAGTCCGGTGGTTGAGCCTGTCGAAACCACCAGCGCACAGGAGGCAAAGTAATGACTGCCTACACATATATTTCAATTTTCACAGCTTTTTTTGTTTCATACCTGATTCGTGTACTTCCACTTACTCTTATCCGCAAACCTATTAAAAATCGCTTTATAAAATCATTTTTATATTACGTACCTTATATAACTTTGGCCGTAATGACCTTCCCTGCAATTATTGATGCAACACAAACCCCTATTGCAGGCCTCATTGCCCTTGTGATTGGTATTGTACTTTCTTACTTTGGCCTTGGCCTTTTCCCGGTGGCATGTGCCTGCTGTGCTGTAGTTTTTATTGCAGAATTATTTTTGTAAACGGATTTAATTACTCTGTAATCTGTGCACTCTGTAACTTATAATACTCACCCTGCTTTGCCATAAGCTCCTGGTGAGTTCCAAGCTCCACAATTCCATGGTCATTTACTACAGCAATCTTGTCGGCATTCTTAATTGTAGAAAGGCGGTGTGCAATGACAAGAGTTGTACGCCCCTTTGAAAGCGCATCAAAAGAATGCTGAATCTTAATTTCTGTTGCAGTATCCAGAGCAGAAGTTGCTTCATCAAGAATCAGAATCGGTGGATTTTTTAAGAAACAGCGTGCAATAGAAACTCTCTGCTTCTGGCCGCCGCTGAGTTTTATTCCACGCTCGCCCACCACGGAATCGTAACCGTCAGGCATGAGCATAATATCTTCGTGGATTTCGGCACGTTTAGCGGCAAGAATAATTTCTTCATCCGTGGCATCTGGCTTACCATAAGCAATATTTTCGCGGATTGTTCCGGCAAACAAAAATACATCCTGCTGTACAATTCCAATCTGACTTCGAAGTGAATGCTTTTTAATATTATGAATATCAATTCCATCAAGACTGATTGAACCACCGGTAATTTCATAAAAGCGTGGAATCAAATTACAGATTGTAGATTTTCCACCGCCGCTGGCCCCAACAAGAGCAAATTTTTCACCTGAATGAATATCAAGATTTATATTTTTTAAAACAGGAAAATCAGGAGTATAAGAAAAATCAACATTCTTAAAACTGATATTACCTCTTGCAGAAAGAATCTCTACAGCATCAGGACTATCCGCAGGCTCTGGCTCAGTCCTCATAATCTCTATAAATCTATTGAAACCAGCCATGCCTGTTGCAAACTGTTCAACAAAATTATTCAATTTTTTAATAGGTCCAACAAAGCTTGCAACAAATAAGTTAGCCGCAACTAAGTCTGGCAGAGTCATTTTACCCTTCATAATAAAATATCCGCCCAGAGCAAGTGTAAGAAGAGAAAGTAAATTATTACAAAATTCAACATTTGAAAAGAAGCTTGCCATATAGCGAAAGCGGTTCTGCTTTGCAGCACTGTACTGTTTGTTATAAATATCAAAGCGGGCACGTTCATAATCTTCATTAGCAAACCCCTTTGTAACACGAATACCAGAAATGCTGGATTCAAGACCGGCATTTACTTCTGCAGTAGTTTCTTTTACTTTTGCAGATGCTTTAGAAAGATTACGTCGCGAAGTAAAAACAATAAAAAAAATAGCAGGCAGCATGATAAAAACAATAATTGCAAGCTCCCATCTGATTGTCAGAAGAAGTATAAAAGATCCGATAAGATTAAGCATGGCAATAGAAAAATCTTCCGGCCCATGATGTGCAAGCTCTGTTATTTCAAAAAGATCAGTAGTTGCCCGCGACATGATTTTTCCCGTGCGGTTTGTATCATAAAAGCTGAAAGGCAATTCTTCCAGATGATCAAAAACATCCCGTCTCATATCCTGTTCAACGCGGTTTCCAAAAACATGACCCCAGTAAGCGACAAACCAGTTACACATTTTATGAATACAAAAGCCTACGAGCAGAATCCCAACAAGCGTCAAAAAAGTTTTCAACTGATGATTTGGAATAAGTGTATTGAGTGCATAACGAGAAAACATTGGAAAAGCAACATCAATAGCAGCCATAAAAAATGCACAGAGCATATCAGCAATAAAAAGCCCAATGTGCGGTTTGTAATAAGAGAAAAATATTTTAAGCGGTTTTTGTGTAAAGTCCATTATTGAATAATAGCAGAAGAAATCTAAGTATTGCAACTTACCAGTACAGCCCCTATAATACCTTATGTTTGATTATCTTTTCTTTGATTTAGATGGAACTCTTACAGACCCAGCTCAGGGAATAACTAATTCATTTATTCACGCACTAAATTATTTTGGAATAGAAATCCCTTCTTATGAAACTTTATGCACCTTTATTGGCCCACCACTACCAGACACTTTCAAAACCCAGTTTGGCTTTGATGACCAAAAGGCAGCCGAAGGAGTTAAAAAATACCGCGAATATTTTGCAACAAAAGGCCTGTTAGAAAATTCAGTTTATTCTGGAATCCCTGAACTACTGGCCGGCCTTAAGGCTGCAGGTAAAAAATTAGTCGTAGCTACCTCAAAACCGGAAGAATATTCTGTCCGCATTATTGAGCACTTTGGCCTGGCACAATACTTTGAAAATGTCTGTGGCAGCCTCATGGACGAAAGCCGCAGTAAAAAAGACGAAGTTATCGCTTACG
>ODAJ012066660.1_pt1 | contig 10840 bp, 9 predicted proteins | sample 1539241 | NCBI WGS metagenome assembly ODAJ01 (sample SAMN02144231, study PRJEB22623) | gut metagenome | biome: sheep rumen | host: Ovis aries | place: New Zealand
GGACTCAGGGACAACATCGCGAGCAGCCTCCGATGTGTGCGGGAGGCGCTGGCCCCGGGCCAGAAGATGCCGGATATCAGGATCGGCCACGGACTCTATACACCGGACCTAAAGCGCGCCAAGGGGCAGGCCCTGATCAGGGAGCTGCAGGAGAGCGGCGCTGTGCTGGAGTTTCAGATCACTTCCAATGTGCGCCTCAACAACCTGACCGGTATGAGAAACCACCCGCTCAGAAAGTATCTGGCCTATGGGATCGGCTGCGTGCAGGGGACGGACGGAGGCGCGCTGTACGGGAGCGACTCCATCGACGAGCAGCTCTCTCTGGAGAAGATGCTGGGACTGAGCGACGAGGAAATGCACAGGATGCGGCTGTGCGAGGACATGGTGCTGGAGAGGAGCCTTCAGACCTTCGAGAGGAAATCCGCAGCCTATGAGGCAGGCGAAGCCGCCGTCCGGACCAAGAGCGGGCATCAGATCTCCCTCATCGGCCGGCGCTCTCTGCGCGCCGCGCAGGTGCTGGCGGACCAGATCTGTGAGCTTCCGGAGGGGAAACCGATCGTCATCGTCGGCGGAAGCTTCAGCCACGACAACCACAAAGTGAGGATGACGGAGGAGAACAAGAGGCGGATCGACGCGCTTCTCGAAGAGGAGGATCCGCAGACCGCCTTCTTTGTGATCGGACATACGCTTCGGGGGTACGAGCGGTACCTGGTGAAGGAAAACAAGGGAAGATTCCGCGTTTTTGCCATGGTACCGTCCATGATCACCGAATCGGAGTACAAGAAGCTCCGGAGCAGCAAAGTGGGGATCAGGGTCTCCATCGAGCCGGCCCCCATGGGGACCTACAAGAGCTTTGCCTACGAGATCTTCAAGAGGAGGCCCTCGAGTCTGATCGCCTTCGACGGAAATATCGCGGGGGCCAACATGATCCAGGAGGCCAGGAACAGCAAGTATCCCTGCCGGATCTATGTCAACAGCAGGTGCAAGCCTCTCAAAGTCAAGGCGGACTCGCTGGAGGGCTATGTGCGGCTGTTCTGAGCGGAAACCTGTGCGGACGGGCCGGGGAGCGGAAATCGCGGAAAGTATCTTTTCGCGTATTTCTCTGTAAGGAGCGGCCCGATGCGACGTCATTTAAGATAGAAGCGGTGCCAAGGCACCGGCGAAAAGGGAAAATCCATGGAAGATACCGCAATTATCGATCTGTACTGGAAGAGGGACGAAAGGGCCATCGAAGAGACGGATCGCAAATATGGGAATTATTGCTATACAGTGGCGGATAACATCCTCGGCAGCCGGGAGGACTCGGAGGAGTGCGTCAGTGATACCTGGCTGCGCGCCTGGAACAGCATGCCGCCCCAGAGGCCCGGCATACTGAGGGCCTTTCTTGCCAAAATAACGAGGAATCTGGCTTTTGACAGATACAGGGCGAGGAGCGCGAAAAAACGCGGAAGCGGCGCGATGGAAGCAGTGCTGGACGAGCTGGCGGAGTGCGCGGATCCGTCCGGCAGCTGGAATGCGGAGGCGGCCTATGAAGCCCGGGAACTGGGCGCGGCCATCAACCGGTTTGCAGGGGAACTGCCCGAGAGGGAGTGCAGTCTGTTCGTGAGGAGGTACTTTTTTGCCGAGGAGATTCCGGATATCGCGAGACGATATCAGATGACGGAGAATCACGTGACGGTGAGCCTGAGCAGGATCAGAAAAAAGCTCCGCAAATATCTGACGGAGGGGGGATACATGGAATGAGAGCGGAGGATCTGTTTGAGGCGGTCGGGGGGATCGACGAGGAACTGATCGCCCGAAGCGAGAAGAACACAGTAAAGACCAAAAAGAGCGCGGCGAAGGACCCGGAGAGCACATCCAAGACTAAGAAGAGGCGGAAAGGCGCGGAGATCGTTCAATTCGTGACAGTTGCCGCCGCGACGGCAGCCGCAGTATTCCTGTTCCTGCTGGCGAGAGACTTTACAGATCTGCGCGGCGTGAATCCGGCGGCGGGCGGACAGCAGAGTCAGCTCGCGGCGCAGGAGGAAGCTTCTGCGGTGGCGGAGGCGGAGAATGCAGACACCTACGGCGAGTCTTTGCAGGAGGCGGATGCAGGGGAAGCTGAGGAACCGTTACAGGCGGAGGAGAATGCGGAGACGGCTGCGGAGCAGCCGGACGCAGCCGGCGCCGACCGGCAGGGGGAGGCCGTGCCTGCGGCGGGAGAAGATGCCGCGGTGCAGAGAAACGCAAGCGCTTCGGCAGAGCCCGCTCCTGAAGGCAAGAGCGCAGTGGATCTTCTGGGAGACCGCAAGGGCGACTATGTGAGCCTGGAGTACATCTCTGCAGAGGATGAGAAAGCAGGCGGCAGCCGCTCGGTGCCGGAATACTCCGAGGAAGGCGAACGGGCGCTGACGGAGGCCCTCGAAAAAGGCAAAGCCGGCCCCAAAGTCCTGGCGAATACAGGCGCTCCCGTCTATTATGTGTATCTGACCAAAAAGAACGGCGGCGTCGACAAAGTCACCTTCTACGAAAACGAATATGTGAGTATGGACAATTTCCCCGGATTGGTAATGAAAATAACACAGGCGGAATATGAGGACGTGATGGAACTCTTCCGCTGAAGGGAGGATGGACATGAAAAAGAGAGCAGCGGCAGCCGCTATAATCGCGGCGGCAATTTGTCTCAGCGCATGCGGCAGAGCAGGATCGACTTCGGATTCATACCCGGCGGCTACCTACTCGGCTGAGAGCAAGGACTATGCAGCGGAAGAAGCAGCCTACGATGCCGAAGGAAGCTATGCTGCCGACGCGGACGCCGGAGCCGGCGTGGAGAACGGAGAGAGCAGTTCCGCGCTGCGGGCGCAGGACGGTCAAAAGATCGTCTACACGGGAAACCTGAGCATCCAGACACTGGAATATGACAAATCCGCGGCCAGCATCCGCAGCAAGATCAAGGAGGCGGGCGGATTTACGGAGGCCGAGAGCGAGTACGACAAGGATTACAACTGGTACAACTATTCGGCTTCGTCCAACCACACCAGAAGCCTGAACCTGACAGCCAGGATCCCCTCTGAGAAATTCGAGTCTTTCCTGGATTCGCTCGAGGGAGACGGCAAGATCATGAGCCGCTCTATGAACGCGGAGAACATCAGTCAGGTCTACGCCAACAAGGAGACTTACAAAAAAGCGCTGGAGAAGGAGCAGGAGCGCCTCCTCGCGATGATGGACAAGGCGGAGACGATCGAGGACATGATCACCGTGGAGTCCAGGCTCTCGGAGGTCGAGCGCCAGCTCAATGTATACAAGACCGACCTCTCTCAGATGGACAAGGACGTGGAGTACTCCACTGTGTACATCGATCTGCAGGAAGTCAGGCGCTACACAGAGGAAGTCAACACGACGACATTCGGCGAGAGAGTCCGCTACGCTTTTGAAGACGCGATCCACAGCTTCAAAGATTTCTGCGAAGAAGTCATCCTGTTCGTGGTCAGGAACTTCCCTTATCTGATCCTGCTCGGCATCGTGATCGCCCTCATTGTAAGAGCAGTCTCCAGAAGGCGCGCCAAAAGGCTCGCGATGATGACCGATCCCGAGTACGCCAGGCTCATGAACGCCAAAGAGCGCGCGAAAGCGGAGGCAGCCGCCCGCAGGAGAGCGGAGAAGGAATCCCGCAAAGGCAGGGGCCTCTTTGGAAGAAAGAAGACGGAACCCGCAGCGGAAGAGCGCAAGGCCGCTTCTGAGGAGCTGAGCGACGGGGGAGAGAAGCCTGAATGAAATTCTTCTCAGTCATGCCGCTGTGAGAAATCGCTGTAGACTTCCGCGAACAGAGCGGAGTGGGGCAGGCGCTCAGGCTTGAGCCCGGCCATGGTAAGGTGCGTGGTGTCGCCGATCCTGGTCGCGCGAAAGTGCGCGTAGCCCCGCTGCCGCTCCTCTGTGTAGAGCTCCGTGACGGAGGACGTGGGCATGCACAGGGACTGCAGGGGCACGAAGGGAGAGACGTTCCACATGTGGGAGAGCAGGACGCAGGTGATGCCGAAATGGCAGAAGAAGGTCAGCGTCTCGCGGTTCTCTTTTTTGACGTTGTAGTGGCGGCCCTCCCGGATATAGCCGTGTTCCGCCAGAAGCTTATCGAATTCGGAGGTCACGCGGTCATAGGCGGCGATGACGTCGGAGTTGTAGGCGACGAGGGTCTCGCGCCACTCCTCGTTATCGGAGTAGGCGGGGTGTTCAATATAGTAGGAGGGATACATGTCCCAGACGATGCGCTTTTTGTAGGAGCCATCGTCGTCGGTCCTCAGATAATAGGCGTCCTGCAGCAGCAGGACGTCATTTACGTCTACCTGTGCGGGAAACTCCCGGAGCCAGTCCAGAGTCGTCAGAAGATCGCGGCAGTTGTCGGCAGAGGCGACGCCCCTGGCGCCGGGGACGGCGCGCCCGAGAGTGATGGCGGCGGTCTCCTGCGATCTCCCCAGGGGAGAGACGTAGCAGGTGCCCAGCTCCATCTGAGGCCGCAGCTGAGCCAGCGCGTGCGCTTCTTTCAGTCCGATCTCATTCAGACAATCGTTCTGATAGTCGGGATCTCCGTGTCTTATAAATAATAGTCTCATAAATTCTCCATTCTTGAGCACTTGTCAGGTATGAAATGATATATAATATTGTACTTGAACAGAAGTAAAAAAGCATTCAATTTGCGTTAATTTGTCTGGAACGGAACTGATATGAACGAAAAAGCGGAAAACGGCGGATGGCCGGCTCTCAGAGCCAGGCTTTTCAAGATGGTGTCGGTCGGCGTGATCGACGACCCGGTCAATCAGAGCTACGATGTGATCAGCACGGGAGCCCTGATCGCGAACCTTGTGGTGAGCGTGATGGCCACCTTCGAGAATCTCAACGCGGCCTACGGGGACATATTCCTTCTGGTGGAGCAGGTGACGGTGTTCTTTTTTGGCGTCGATTATGTGCTGCGTCTCATTACTGCGCCGGAGCTGTATCCGGCTGAGAGCTCGGGCCGGGCGGTGGTCAAATATATCTTTTCCGCGGCGGGCATTATCGACCTGCTCTCTTTCCTGCCTTATTATCTCCCTGTATTCTTCCCGGCAGGGATCACTGCTTTCAAGATGTTCCGCGTGGTCAGGATCCTGAGGCTGTTCCGCATCAACGCCTACTACGACTCCCTCAACGTCATCACGGAGGTCCTGAGCAGCAAGAAACAGCAGCTTTTATCCTCGGTCTTTATCATCGCGACGCTGATGCTGGGGTCGAGCCTGTGCATGTACAGCCTGGAGCACGACGCCCAGCCGGAGGTCTTCTCCAACGCCTTTTCGGGCATCTGGTGGTCGGCGTCAACGCTTTTGACAGTGGGATACGGAGACATTTATCCGGTGACGCCGATGGGCAAGTTCTTCAGTATCTGCATCACTTTCCTGGGCGTCGGGATGGTGGCGATCCCCACCGGTATTATCAGCGCCGGCTTCGTCGAGCAGTACACGCAGTTTAAGCTGCTGGGAGAGAGCGGCAGTGACGAAAAACTCAGTTTCGTCCATATTTTGCTGAAACCGGGCGATTCCTGGACCGGCAAGAGGATCCGTGAACTCTCGATTCCCTCGGGACTGATGATCGCGATCATCCGGAGGGGGAGCGAGACGATCATTCCGGCCGGCAATGTAGTGCTGCTGGCTGGCGACAAACTGGTCCTGGCAGCGGAGCCTCTTCGGGGCGCCGAGCCGGTGGAGCTGCGGGAGATGACCATCGGAGAGAATCACAGCTGGAACGGGTTTGCCGTAAAGGAGCTGGATATCTCCAGACAGTCCTACATCGTCATGGTCCGCAGGGACGGAAAGATGATCGTGCCCAACGGATCGCTGATCATCCGGGGCGGCGACGAGATCTTTATGTATACCAGAAAGAGCAGAAGGGTCTGAATATGGATCTTCTATGAGTGGCAGACAGAATGGGGCTGGCGCATCAGCCGAAAAGGATCAGTGATCCTGTGCGGGTGCGTCATGCCCCTTCTCAATTGCATTGCATTCGCAGGGATTCACACTGATCCTTCCTCTCGCTGCGGAGGGAACCGCTCTTTCCGCGGCGCCGTCCGTGCTTAGACAGCGGCCAGCAGGATCAGCAGCTCCGCGGACTTCTCCATCTCCTGGACGGACGCGTATTCATAGCGCCCGTGGAAGTTGTAGCCGCCGGTGCACAGGTTGGGGCAGGGAATGCCGCGGTAAGTGAGCGCGGCGCCGTCCGTTCCGCCGCGGATGGGCTCGATGATGGGCTCGATGCCGAGCCTGAGCATGGCGTCCTTGGCGCGGGTGATCAGTTCCATGCGGTCTTTGAGCAGGATCGCCATGTTGTAGTACTGGTCCCGGATCGTGATCTTGAGGACTTCTCCGCCCGCAAGGCTCCTGTACTTGTCATTGATGAAGGAGGCGGCCCGCAGCATGAAGTCCTTCCTGGCCGCGAATTTGGCGCTGTCGTGGTCGCGGATGATGTACTTGAGAACCGCGTGGTCGACGCCGCCCTCCATGGTGCTCAGGTGATAGAAGCCCTCGTACCCTTCCGTGTACTCGGGGCGGTCGGACACGGGGAGCAGGGCGTTGAATTCCATGCCCGCGAGAACCGCGTTGATCATGGAGTTCTTGGCGCTGCCCGGGTGGACGCTTCTGCCAGTGATCTCTATTTTGGCAGAGGCGGCGTTGAAGCATTCGTACTCGAGCTGTCCGAGCTTTCCTCCGTCGACCGTGTAGGCCTCCCGCGCGCCGAAGGCGTCCGCGTCAAAATTCTCCGTGCCCCGTCCCACTTCCTCGTCGGGCGTGAAGGCGGCGCAGATGGTGCGGCGGGGGAGCTCCGGGTGAGAGGTGTAGTAGGAAAAGAGGTTCATGATCTCGGAGACGCCGGCTTTGTCGTCGGAACCGAGAAGCGTCGTGCCGTCCGTGACGATCAGGTCCTCGCCTATGTGCGTCAGAAGATCCGGGAAGTCGGAGGGACGCATGATGACCGGCGCGGAGGGGGACTTCTCGTTCAGAACGATATTCTGACCCTGATAGTTTTCAATGATGCGGGGTTTGACATCTGCCCCCGGGCTGGCCGGGGATGTGTCCATGTGAGAGACGAAACCGATCGCGGGCTCCTGCCCCGCGAGCCGCGCGTAGACGTAGCAGTGCTCCGTGTCGTACCGGGCCTCCACGCCCATATCCAGGAGCTCCTGGTAGAGGAGCCTGGCCAGGTTGTGCTGTTTGGCCGTGGTGGGCTGGGCGGCGGCCTCCTCGTCGGACTGCGTGTCGATCTTTACATAGCGGAAAAAGCGCTCGATCAGTTCTGTGTTTGTTATCATAAATTGTTGTCTCCTGTTTTGTAATGAATAATCTGCATTACTTATGATAGCACTGGAAGCGGTCGCGGTGTTATACTATATGTCACTAAAATGAAGCCGCCGGAAGCGGCTGCGGTCCATGAGCAAGCAGCGAAGCGGACTTTCGAATGTCCGCTTTATCGGGAAGGAAAACAGAGATGACCCATAACTTTTTTGCACTGTTATCGAGAATGAAATATATCGAGCGCTGGGCGCTGATGAGAAACGCGCGAACGGAGACGCTCAGCGAACACACGCTGGACGTCGCGATGATCGCGCATGCATTATGTGTGATCGGAAACGTCCGCTTCGGTAAGAACCTCAACGCGGACAGAGCGGCGCTGATCGGCCTGTATCACGACGCGTCGGAGATCATCACGGGGGATATGCCGACGCCGGTCAAGTATTTTAACAGCGATCTGCGGGACGCCTACAAGGAAGTGGAGCATGTGGCGGAGCTGCGGCTGCTGCATCAGCTGCCCGAGGACCTGCGCGGCGAGTACAGCGGGATCTTCGAAGGCGCGGAAAGCGAAGAGGACAAGTACATGCGCCGCTTGGTGAAGGCCGCGGACAAACTCTCCGCACTGATCAAATGTATGGAGGAGGCCGGAGCGGGAAACGGCGAGTTCAAGACAGCCCAGAGCTCCACGCAGAAGTCGGTGGACGAGCTGGCCTGGGAACTGCCGGAGGTTCAGGTGTTTTTGGACGAATTTCTTCCCCCCTACGGCAGCACGCTGGATGAGCTTCTCGGAAGATGAGGGACAAAGGATGAAAGTACTGGTTGTAAGTGATTCACACGGCAGACATGATCTATTGCGCAAGGCCATCGGCCAGGAGGCGCCCATCGACATGCTGATCCACGCGGGCGACATAGAGGGCGACCTGGACAAAATACTGGGTCCCAAGCGCGAATACGCGGTGCACGCAGTGGCCGGCAATATGGACTGGGGGCCTTCTCTGAATGCCTCCGAGCTGTTCGACATGGGCGGCCACAAGGTATTCCTGACCCACGGCCACCACTACGGCGTCTCCTACACGCTGGCTGAACTGCGGAACACAGCGGAGAAATGCGGCGCGGATGTGGCGATCTACGGCCACACGCACATGCCGGCGCTGGACGAGCAGAATGACATCCTCCTGCTCAACCCGGGGAGCGTCTCCAAGCCCAGGCAGAGCGGCCTCAAGAAGACCTACGCGGTGATCACTGTGGACGACAAGACGGGCGAGATGAAGGTGCTCTTCAAGAGCCTGCCCAAAACGGGATGGGTGTGAGCGCACCGGCAGCGGATATCAGTGGAGGAGCTTCTTAGGATTGACGCGGAGCATAGCGCTGAGCTCTTCCTCTGTCACGCCGGCATCGAGAAGTCTGCCGGTGTATTCGGCGAGGGCCCGGACCGGCTCCGGATTGGAGACCTGGCCCAGGTCGCTGGACAGGATCATGTGCTCCGCGCCGATCTCGCGGATCTGCGCCGCCAGTTCCGGGACGGACAGCGCGCCGCCGATCAGGTTGATGACGCAGTGCTCCAAAAAAGCGCCGCATTCCACATATTTTTTCTGCATTTGGACAGAGGCCCCGGTGGGCGGCCACTCGACGTGGGTGGCGATCAGTCTCCGGAGGCCTTTTTCTTGTGCCCGCGCAAAGAGGGCCAGCGTCTCCTCCGGCGCGATGTGGCCTGAGCAGAGGACCAGATCCTTTTCCTTTATGATGTCGAGGATCTCCTCCACGGGCGCCGCGAGCCGCCCGTCTTCGAGAATGCGGATCGACGAGTCTGTGTGCATCATGTTAAAGGCGTCCACGGTGGGCATGAAGACCAGGCGCACGCCGTATCGGGCCGCCTGTTCCACGGCCTCGGGATTGAGCCCGCCCGCGGAGCGGTTGAGGACGAGAGCCCCGACCGCGTCGAGATCCGGATACAGCTTGCGGACGAGGAAGGCCCGCCCCGCCGTGTCAAAATAGTGGGACTTTATAACAAACCCCTTCATGCCGGCGGCTCTGTAGGCGGCGGCAAGTTCGAGATCGTCCATTTTGCGGGGAATGACGTCCGGCCCCGCGTGGACATGCATATCATAGGCGCCTTTCAGAATATTCATGATCTTCCTCTCTTAGTGCCTCTCTGGCCTGCTCTGCTCTCTTTGCGCGCTTTTTCGCGGGTATGGCCGGCACTCCGCCCATCGGCTTTGCCGGCGCCTCGGCTGTCACCTCGCCCGGCAGCCTTGCCGGTGCTCCGCCTATCGGTCTTACCGGCGCCTTGGCTGTCACTCCTGCCGGCCGCATGTTTCGCCTTCCTGCCGGCGGGAGCCGCTTTCGGCTCGCGCGGCGGGATCAGGAACTTGTCCCCGAAACCGATGAGATCTTCGCGGCCTTCGCGGAGAAGCGCTTCCTTGACGAGGGCGTAGTTCCTGGGATCCCGGTACTGGATCAGCGCGCGCTGCATGGCCTTTTCGTGCGGATCGCGCGGCACATACACGGTCTTCATCGTGGAGGGATCTCCGCCCTTCATGGTCGTCGGGTCAAGGCCGGTGTAGTACATGCAGGTGGAGATCGTGCCCGGGGTCGGGTAGAAGTCCTGGACCTGCTCGGGCATGTAGCCCAGGTCGCGGATGTACTCCGCCAGGGCGATCGCGTCCTTCATGGTGCTGCCCGGGTGGGAACTCATCAGGTAAGGCACGATGTACTGGTCTTTGCCGAGCTTCTCGTTCATCTTCTCGAATTCCCGGCAGAAGGCGTTGTAGACGTTCACCGAGGGCTTGCCCATTTTGGAGAGCACATTGTCTGAGATGTGCTCGGGCGCCACACGCAGCTGCCCGCTGACGTGATATTCACAGAGCTCCCGCAGGAAGGTCCTGTCTTTGTCTGCCAAAAGATAGTCGAACCGGAATCCTGACCGGACAAACACTTTTTTGACACCGGGCAGGGCGCGGAGTTTCCTAAGGAGCGCGAGGTAGTCGCTGTGGTCGACTTTGAGGTTGGGGCAGGGCTGAGGGTAAAGGCAGCGGCGGTTCTTGCAGGCGCCTTTGGTGAGCTGTTTATCGCAGGCCGGGCGCCGGAACTCCGCGGTGGGACCGCCGACGTCGTGGATGTAGCCCTTGAAGTCGGGATCTTTCAGGCAGGTCTTTGCCTCCTCGAGGATGGACTTGTGGCTGCGGGCCTGGACGATGCGGCCCTCGTGGAAGGTCAGAGCGCAGAAATTGCAGTCGCCAAAACAGCCCCGGTTGGAGGTGAGGCTGAACTTGATCTCGCTGAGCGCAGGGATGCCGCCGTCCTTTTCATAGGAGGGGTGGTAGGCACGCATAAAGGGGAGCGCGTAGACGTCGTCCATCTCCTGGGTGGTCAGAGGTTTTGCAGGCGGGTTCTGCACGACGAAAAGCTTGCCGTCGTAGGCCTCGTAGAGGCGTTTGGCCTGAAAGGGATCCGTGTTCTCGTGCTGGATCGCGAAACTGCAGGCATACTGTCTTTTGTCGTCGCGGACCTGCTCGAAGTCGGGGAGCCTTATGGCGTCGTAGATGCTCTCC
>ODAJ012147766.1_pt1 | contig 10840 bp, 5 predicted proteins | sample 1539241 | NCBI WGS metagenome assembly ODAJ01 (sample SAMN02144231, study PRJEB22623) | gut metagenome | biome: sheep rumen | host: Ovis aries | place: New Zealand
TCATACCTGCAAAATGCTAAAATCCCGCAAAGATAACTATTTTCCCTCGTTTTTGAGCTCGGCCGAGGCTTTTTCGGCCTTGGCCTTGCGCTTGTCGCGGGCTTTCTGGTTGCGCTGCCCGGTGGCCTTCCAGTATTTCTTCCACTGGTCCTCGTTGAAGAAGCGCTTGTAGGAGTCGTCGATCTGCTGCATCCACTTGTCCTGGATGCTCTGGTACAGGTCCACGTTCCCGACCTTCGCCTTCTGGAGTTCGTCCAGCTCCTCCTGGAGGGCGTGGTAGTCATGGGTGAGGGTGGAGTCCACATAGAACTCCTGCCAGTATTCGAGTCCGAGCTGGTCGGACAGGCGCTTGACTTCCTTGTCGATAAATTCGAGCAGTTGCTTTTCCTTCTGCTCCGGCGTCTGCGGCCCCTGGTTCTGGGCCATGAGGGCGGTCCCGCCGAGGAGGAGGGTAGCTGCGATTGTCCACAGATATTTCATCCCTTGATAAAATTTCATAAATTTGCAATCAGGCAAAATTAACAATAATTGAACAAACACCCAAATACGATGCATAAATCGCGCCTCACCCTCCTCCTTTCCGCCGTGCTCGCCCTTGTGCCGGCCCTCGAAGGAAATACCTGCACCAACGTGATCGTCACCAAGGGAGCCAGCAAGGACGGCTCCACCCTCGTCACTTACGCGGCCGACTCGCACGCCCTCTTCGGCGAACTCTACTACCATCCCGCCGCGGACTGGAAGGACGGATCCCTGCTTCGGATCAACGACTGGGATTCCGGGAAATTCCTCGGCGAAATCGACCAGGTGGCCCACACCTGGCAGACGGTGGGGAACATGAACGAGAAGCAACTCATCATCACCGAGACCACCTGGGGAGGCCGGGAGGAACTGATGGACCGCCGCGGCCGCATCGACTACGGCTCCATCATCTACACCACCCTGCAGCGGGCCTCGAGCGCCCGGGAGGCCATCGCGGTCATCGTGGACCTGGCCAGCACCTACGGCTATGCCTCCGAGGGGGAGACCTTCTCCATCGCCGACAAGAACGAGGCCTGGATCATGGAACTCATCGGCAAGGGAACGAACATCAAGAACGGCGTGAATGCGGACAAGGGCATCGTGTGGGTGGCCATCCGCGTCCCGGACGGGGCCATTACCGCCCATGCGAACCAGGCCCGGATCGGCGCCTTCCCGCTGGACGACCCCGACAACTGCATCTATGCGAAGGACGTCATCTCCTTCGCCCGCAAGAAGGGTTTCTTTGAAGGGGAGGACCATGAATTCAGTTTCAAGAAGGCCTACTGCCCGGTGGATTTCGGCACCGTCCGCGGCTGCGACGCCCGCGTCTGGAGCGCGTTCAACATCCTCTCCGGCGGCTGGTTCTCCTACTATGACGCGGAAGGGAACGCCGTCACGAAGGATGCCTCCGATTTTCTGGACTATGCGATGGGCTACGACCTGGAGGGCGACCTGCCGCTGTTCATCTATCCCAAGGAGAAGGTCTCCGTGAAGGCCCTGGCCGATGTGATGCGGGACCACTACGAGGGAACGCCCATGGACATGACCCAGGATATCGGTGCGGGCGGCAACGCGCTGCCTTACCGCTGGCGTCCGATGAACTTCAAGGCCGAGGGCGGCACGTACCTGAACGAGCGCGCCATCGCCACGCAGCAGACCGGCTTCTGGATGGTGGGCCAGGCCCGCGATTACGTCCCCGACGAGGTGGGTGGTATCCTTTGGTTCGGTACTGACGATGCGGCAACTTCTTATGTGACACCGATTTATACTTCCACGACCGAGATTCCGGAATGCTTCCGGGTAGGGAACGGCGACCTGCTGCACTATTCTCCGACGTCCTCCTTCTGGATCAACAACCGCATCTCCAACGCCTGCTACAAGATGTACAACATCATGGCCCCGCACGTGCGGGCGAAGATCGACGCCTTCGAAATCGACCAGATGGAGCGCAAGACGCATTCCGTGGACAGCGCCGCCGTCGTCCTCTACAACGAGGTGGCCGTGAAGTTCCAGGAGAAGGCCGCCCGGGACGGGGTGATCTCCCGCAAGCCCTTCGCCAAACTTACGAAATTCGTGACGGATTACACCGTGAACACGGCCCAGGAGCAGTTTGCCGCCTGGGTGAAACTGGAGGAAGAGCTCCTCGTGAAGTTCATCGACGGCAACGTGAAGCCGCAGAACGAGGACGGTTCCTTCAAACACTCCGAGTACGGTGAGGGCCTGCCGGGTAAGATCGAGCAGCCGGGCTACACGGAGCTCTGGAAAGAAACCGTGGCCCGCGAGGCCGGCGAAGTCTTGAAAGTCAAGGAGTAATGGCCGTTACCGTCTTCCGCGGCGGACGCTTTCTCTTGCCGGAAGGTGTCCGGACTGGGATGGCCCTCGTCGTCCGGGACGGCCGGATCGAAGCCGTCGTCCCCGAGGCCGAGGCGCCCGAAGGGGAGGTGGTCGATGCCGCCGGACAGTGGATCAGTCCCGGATTCATCGACATGCATGTCCATGGCGGCTGGGGGCACGATTTCCTGGACGGGACGGTGGAAGCCTACCTGGTGCCGGCCCGGGAGCATGCCCTGCATGGGACGACGACCATGACGCCGTCGCTGGCGACCGCTTCCTTTTCCGATTATCAGCGGGCCGTCCGTGCCTATCGCGAGGCGCTTCCCCTGAACAAAGAGGGAGCGCAGTTCGCCGGGATCCATTTCGAAGGTCCCTACTTTGCCCTGTCCAAGGCAGGCGCCCAGGATCCCGCCTGGCTCAAGCGCCCGGTGCCGGAGGAGTATCTTCCGCTGCTGGAGGCGTTTCCGGAGACGGTCCGCGTGAGCGCCGCCCCGGAACTGGAGGGAGCCATGGGCCTCGGCGAGGAACTCCGGCGCCGCGGCATCGTCGCGGCCGTTGCCCATACCGACGCATCCTGTGCCACCTGCGAAGAGGCCTTTACGCATGGCTACTCCCTGATGACGCATTTCTACTGCGCCATGTCCACGGTCACCAAGCGCGGCTACAGCCGCTATGCCGGCGCCGTGGAGGCGGGCTACCTGCAAGACTTTGACATCGAGGTGATTGCCGACGGCGTGCATCTTCCCATCGACCTGCTCCGGCTCGTGTACCGGATTAAGGGAGCGGACCGCGTCGCCCTGTGCACGGACGCTATCCGGGCCACCGGCCTTCCCGACGGCGAATATATCCAGGGCAGCCTGGAAAACGGCATCAAGTTCGTGGTGGACGGCGGCGTGGCCCTCCGTCCCGACCGCGGCGGCCTCGCCGGCTCCGTCGCCACGACGGACCGCCTCGTCCGCACCATGGCCCGCGCCGCCGGCCTGGTGGACGCCGTCCGCATGATGACCGCGACCCCCGCCCGCATCCTCGGCCTTTCCCGCAAGGGCCGCCTCGCCCCCGGCTGCGACGCCGACATCGTCCTCTTCGACGACGACGTGACCGTTTCCCGCGTTTTCATCGGGGGACGGGAAATCTAGTTTTGGATGATTCTTCCAATCGTACGGACGATTTTTGCACGGTGCGGGAGGATTTCTCCGTATCTTTGGGATGCACTAGAATCCCAATGACCATGAAAGCCAGTCATCTTCTGAGCATCCTGCTTCTGTTGACCCTTCCGGCCATCCTGCTTCCCGCCCGGGGCGGAAAGAAAGCGGCCAAGACCATCCGTGAAGTCGCCGCCGTCCGGGTGGAGGCGTCCGTCGGGAACGCCCCGCTCCTGCCGTATCAGGTGTGGGTGACCTACGCCGACGGGACCGGCGCTTGGAGGCAGGTCAAGTGGACCAATTCCCTCCGGGAGACCGAGGAGGAAGAGGCTGCGATGCCCGCCGGGTCCACCTATACGGTCCGGGGGTATATCCTCGGCGACAATACGACCGAGAACGGGTATCCGCTGGATGCGCAGGTGACGGTGGTGGCGAAGGAGGCGCCGATTCCCGCACAGACGCCCGTGGCGCGTCCGCTGCCGCTCGGGAGCGTCCGGCTCATCGGCGACAACCGGCTCACTGGGAACCGCGACCTGGATGTCAGGAACCTTCTTTCGCTGGACGTCACCCAGCAGCTATATAATTATCGCGACACCTACGGCCTTCCGACGGAAGGTTACACCGTTTCCGACGGCTGGGATTCCCCGACCACGAAACTCAAGGGGCACGGGACGGGCCACTACATGTCTGCCCTGGCGTTCGCTTTCGCCGGCACCGACGATCCGGCTACCAAGGCTGCCCTGAAGGAACGGATCAAGCGGGTCGTGGACGAACTGCGTGCCTGCCAGGAACTTACATTCGTATGGGACGAGGCGCTGGGCCGCTATCGCGAGGCGCGTGACCTGGTTCCCGAGGAGGAATTCGACAAGTTGGAAGGAACCTGGGCCGCTTTCGACGAGTACAAGAAGGATCCCCGGAGTTACGGGTACGGCTATATCAATGCGATTCCCGCCCAGCATCCGGTCCTCATCGAGAAATACGCTCCCTATAATAATGAAAAGGGCGTCTGGGCCCCGTATTACACCATCCACAAGCAGTTGGCCGGTCTCATCGACATTTCCGAGAACATCGACGATCCGGAACTGGCCGCGAAGGCGCTGCTGATTGCGAAGGATATGGGCCTCTGGGTGTGGAACCGCCTGCATTACCGGACCTATGTGAAGATGGACGGCGACAAGGCTGAGCGCCAGGCCCGGCCGGGCAACCGCTACGAGATGTGGAACATGTACATCGCCGGCGAGGTGGGCGGCATGCAGGAATCCCTGTCCCGGCTGTCCGCCAAGGCGACGGACCCGGTGGAGAAGGCGCGTCTGCTGGAAGCGGCGCAGTGCTTCGATTCCCCGGCGTTCTATGACCCGCTTTCGAAGAATATCGACGACATCCGCACCCGCCATGCGAACCAGCATATCCCGATGATCGTGGGTGCGGTGAATACGTACAAGGTGGGTGGAGAAGCCCGTTACTATCACATTGCCAGGAACTTCTGGGAGATGGTCCAGGGCCGGTACGCCTATGCCATGGGCGGCGTGGGCAACGGCGAGATGTTCCGTCAACCCTATTCCCAGATGATGAGCATGAATACCAGCGTGATGTCCGACCGGCAGCGGAACCTGTTCCCGAACCCGGACATCAACGAGACTTGCTGCGCCTATAACCTGGCGAAACTCACCAAGGACCTGAACGGTTACGATCCGGACGATGCCCGCTATATGGATTACTACGAGCGCGTGCTCTACAACCAGCTTGTGGGCTCGGTCCATCCGACGGACTACGGCGTGTGCTACCAGTATGCCGTGGGCATGAACGCGACGAAGCCTTTCGGCAGCCCGACTCCGCAGGAATCCTGCTGCGGCGGCACCGGCGCGGAGAACCACGTCAAGTACCAGGAGGCGGCCTATTTCGTCTCGGACAATACCCTCTGGGTGGCCCTGTACCTGCCCACGACGGCCCGTTGGGATGAAAAGGGCGTCGCCCTGCGCCAGGAATGCCGCTGGCCGGCGGAGAACACCGCCATCACCATCGAAAAGGGCGGCCGCTTCGCGATGAAGCTCCGCGTTCCGTACTGGGCCACGGAAGGCTTCTCCGTGAAGGTCAACGGCAACGCGCTGCAGGCTTCCTACCAGCCTTCTTCCTATGTGGAAATCCCGGAGCGCGACTGGAAGGCCGGCGACCGCGTGGAGGTGGCGATGCCTTTCGGCAAGCACCTGAACTTCGGCCCGGACAAGATGGATCTGGCTGCGACGGGGCTCAATGAGGCCCGCACGCCGTTCGCTCCCATGTGGGAGGGCGTCCTGATGTACGGCCCGCTCGCGATGGCGACTCCGGACATCACTGTCTGGGACCAGGCGGAATTCACCCTGAATCCGGACCTTTCGGACATCGTCCTGAAGGGGCATACGGAGGATGAAGGAACCATGGGCAATGTCTATTCCCTGACCCTTGGCGACAAGACTTTCTATCCGGACTACTGGATGACCGACCACAGCACGCACTACCTGCGCCTGAACGTTCTGAACGAGGGCAAGAAGGCGAAAAAGACCCGCGGCGTGGACAAGACTTACCTGGACCAGGCCATCCGGATCGCGCGCTCCCGCGTGACGGCGCAGGATGCCTGGAACGCCCTGGAGACCAAGGTTCCGGCCTTCGCCCCGTGGGCTCCGAACGGCTATGCGCGGATGCTGGAGCAACTGGCCGCCGCCGAGGCCGTGAACAGTGCCAAGCCCCGTTCCCTCAAGCAGGAAGACGTGACCAAGGCGACGTCGGCCCTGAATGCGGCCATCAATACGATGCGCCCCGGCAACCTGGCGGAACCGGAGGATCTGGACGGCCTGCTGCGCCTCGTGGTGGAGACCAAGGAGATTCCGAACAAGAACACGAAGCTCCGCGAGGCCATCGACTTTGCCGACATGGTCATCCAGTATGTCAATGACGGCTCCGGCACGAAGGACCTCATCGACCGCGCCACCCGCGTCCTCCAGGATGCGCTGAAGACGCTGTAGCCCTTATTCCTGGGTTTTCCCGGCCCACTCGTGCGGCGTGACGCCGAACTGGGCCGCGAAACTCTTGGAGAAGTAACTGGGCGAGGAAAAGCCCGTCATATAGCAGATTTCCCCTACGGTGTGCCGCCCTTCGGACAGGAGGGCGGCCGCTGCGTTCAGCCGGGCCTGGTTGATCAGGTTGTTCGGGGTTTCCCCGCAGAGTTCTTTCACTTTGGCGAAGAGGCCGGAGCGGGAGATGGCCATCTCCTTGGCGAGGAAAGCGACGGAGAGGTCCGGATTGGCGAGATTGTCGTGGATGATCCGGTCCAGCCGTGCGAGGAAATCCTCCTCCAGCGTGGGCTCCGGGGCCGTTTCCGTTTCGCTCCGGAGGGTGTTTTTCATTTGCTGGAGGCTTGCTGCGACGCCCTTGAGCATCCGGTGGTTCTTCTCGAGGACGGTGAGCCCGGTCCTGGACGGGGCGGCCTTCATTTTCTCCAGTTGGAGGCCGATGCCCGCGAGCGGGGCTTCCAACTGATCCGCCAGGGAGGAAACCAGTTGGTACCGGTCGTCCCGTTCCTCTTCTTTCAGATGGGAGACGGCTTCGTCCAGCTGCCGTTCGTATTTCAGGTGGGTCTTCTCTTCCGTCCGGCGGAGGTACCACCGTCCCAGCAGGTAGAAGGTGATGCCGGCCAGCAGGGCGTACAGGAGCACGGCAAAACCGGAAAGCAAGGGATGGGGCCGGACGGTGAAAGAAAGCGTGGCGCCCTCATTGTTCCAGATGCCGCTGTTGTTGGCGGCGATGACCTGGAGCCGGTAGCGTCCGGCCGGTAGTTGGCTGAGGGAGAGATAGTTCTGGTTTCCCAGATCCTGCCAGTCGGCGTTCGGGAAACCTTCCAGCCGATAGGCGAAGCGGATCTTCTCCGGCGCACCGTAACTGAGGGCGGCGAAAGAGATGTTCACGTCCCGCATCCGCCAGGGAAGGACGATGCGGTCCCGGTCCTGCGCCCGGAAAATGTCCTGGACCAAACCGGGGCCGGAAGCGGTGAACCGGGTGAAGAGGACGGGGGGGGGAGCCGTATTGACCCGGACGCTGCCCGGAATGAAAGAGACGAATCCGTCGGAGGCCCCCATGTAGATCCGGCCGTCCCGGGTAACGGCCCCGGCGTTGGCGGAGAAGGAGCCCGTGTAGATGCCGTCGTTGGCCCCGAAGATTTCCCATCGCCGCTCGGAGAGGATGTACCGGACGATGGAGGCGCCGGAGGAGAACCAGAGCTGATTCCCGTCCGAGGCAAGTCGCTGGACTTCCATCCCGTCCAGGAGCGGCTCCGCCTCCTTTTCCGAAAGGGAGGCCAATCCCTGGCTGGTCCCGGCAAAGACGCCGGTGGCGGAGGGAAGGAGACAGTTGACATAGTCGGAGGGGAGGGCGCCGTCCTCTGTCCGGAAAGACGTCCAGCTGCCCTCGGTACTGCGGCGGAGGACGCCGCTGCGGGCCGTGGCGAACCACAGGGCGCCATCCCCGCCGACCTGGATGTCGATGATCCAGTCTCCTGCAGTCCTTTCCAGGGCGAACCGGTCCGTCCCCGGGTCATACCGGCAGATTCCCGTGTTGGTCCCGGCCCAGAAGGTCCCGTCCGGAGCGGTGCACAGGGCATAGACGCTGGGGGCGTCCAGGCCGTCGGCCTCCCGGTATTCCCGGACCCGGCCGGTTTTGAGGTCGAGCCTGAGCAGGTTGTCGGAATAGGTCCCCACCCAGAGATCGTTTCCCTGGCGGAACAGGGCGTGGATGTTCAGTCCGGTGAGCCGGTCCGCCCATTCCGCGGACTGGCGCCATCGGCCGGCCTCGTTCCGCAGCGGATCGTACCGGAAAAGACCGCCGTTGTCGGATCCGATCCAGAGGGATCCGTCTTCCGGGTCTTCGCAAAGGCAGCTGACGATGTACTCCTCCTCCGCCCCGGTGAGGTCCGAAAGGGACACCGTCTGGAACTGGCCGATATTGGGGGCTACGTAATTGACTCCGCCATAATAGGTTCCGATCCAGAGGCCGCCCTCATGGTCCCATGCGACGGGATAGACGAACTTGTCCGACAGGGCGGTCGGGTCCTTCCGGTCGTTCCAGTAGAGGTCCTGTTCTCCGGTCAGGGGCGTCACTTCCAGCAGGCCGTCGTCCGATCCGACCAGGAAATTCCAGGCACCGTCATGCGTCAGGGAATGGACATGGTTGAGTCCTTTTCCGGGCGGGACGGCCAGGTGGACCGTCCGGGCGGAAAGGTCCGCCCGGTAGAGTCCGCTTTCCCAGGTCCCCATCCAGAGATCCCCGTTCCCGTCTTCGTCCAGGGCGCAGACCCGGGCCGGCGCACAATCCTGGAAGGAAAACCCCGGGGAAACGAAGGTCTGGCTGGCCGAATGGAAAACGAACACTCCTTCTTCGGCGGCCATGTCGGCCACCCAGATCCGGCCGTCTTCGCCGATCAGGATGGCTTCCGTCTGGTGGCCGTCCAGCCAGTTTTCCGCCTTCCCGTCCAGGAAGCGGAAAACGCCCTTTCCCCAAGTGGTGACCCAGACGCCCCCGTCCCGGTCTTCGGCAAAGGCCGTGATCTCGGTGTGTTCCAGGAGCGGCTCCTCGGTCAGATCGTCTCCGATGTACCGGTACAGGCCGTTGTCCGTCCCTACCCAGAGGATCCGGGCGGAGTCTTCCATCAGGGCCAGGACGGCGGGTGCCACGCCGCCGGGAAGCGGATGGTGGATGACTTCCCGGCCGTCATAGCTGTCCAGGCCGTTCCCGTTGCCCAGCCAGATCAGGCCCATGTGGTCCTGGACGATGGCCCGCACCGAGTTCGAGGCAAGCCCGTCCCGGGATGTGATGTGGCGGAATACATAATTGGAGGCTCCTGCGGGCCATAGGTGGGCCGCAAGCAGCAGGGTCAGCGTGGTCAGCAAGAGGCGGTGTTTTCTCATGTTTCGCAAAGATAGTCTAATTATCGGGAAATACAATCGTCTCAATCTTGGACGATTTTACAAAAAGATTGGATTCGTCGGCCAGCCGTCGCGGCGTTGAATCGGTATATTTGTAAACAACCATCGATTGACACTATGACTCGAACGACTCTCCTCCTTGTGGCCGGCCTTTTCGCCGCCGTCTCGCTGCAGGCGCAGCCTGCCTCCGTCCCCGCTTCGGGCGGCTACCCCATCGACCCGGTCCCCTTCACCAGCGTGAAGGTCACCCCGGATTCCTTCTGGGGACAGCGCCTCAAGGCGTCCCGGGAAGTGACGATCCCGCTGGCTTTCTCCAAGTGCGAGAGCGAAGGCCGTTACGAGAATTTCGTGAAGGCGGAGAAGCAGATGCATTCTCCCGTGAACCTCGGTTACGAGGTCAAAGGCTATTCCTTCGACGACACGGACGTCTATAAGACCATCGAAGGCGCCTCCTACGTGCTCCAGACTTATCCGGACAAGAAGCTGGAGGCCTACATCGACAGCGTCCTCGTGATCGTCGCCGCGGCGCAGGAGCCGGACGGTTACCTGTACACGGCCCGGACCATGAATCCGGAACATCCGCACGAGTGGGCGGGCGACCGCCGCTGGGTGAAGGACGAGGAACTCAGCCACGAGCTCTACAACCTCGGTCACATGGTGGAGGGCGCCATCGCCCACTGGCAGGCCACCGGCAAGCGCAACTTCCTGGACATCGCCATCCGCTATGCGGACTGCGTGGTCCGCGAGGTGGGCTCCGCCTCCGGCCAGGCCCGCGTGGTTCCCGGTCACCAGATCGCCGAAATGGCCCTCGCGAAGCTGTATCTCGCCACGGGCGAGAAGAAATACTTGGACGAAGCCAAGTTCTTCCTGGACGAGCGCGGCAAGACCGAGTACCGGGATGAATACAACCAGACGCACCTCCCGGTCCTGGAGCAGAGCGAGGCCGTGGGCCACGCCGTCCGCGCCGCCTACATGTACGCCGGCATGGCCGACGTGGCCGCCCTCACGGGGGACAAGGGCTACATCGACGCCATCGACCGGATCTGGGACAACATCGTGTCCAAGAAACTTTACATCACCGGTGGTATCGGCGCGACCAACAACGGCGAGGCGTTCGGCGAGAACTACCAGCTCCCGAACATGAGCGCCTACTGCGAGACCTGCGCCGCCATCGGCAACGTGTATGTCAACTACCGGATGTTCCTCCTGCACGGCGATGCCAAGTACTACGACGTGCTGGAGCGCACCCTCTACAACGGCCTCATCAGCGGCGTGTCCCTGGAAGGGAACGGGTTCTTCTATCCGAATCCGCTGGAGTCCATCGGCCAGCACCAGCGCCAGGCCTGGTTCGGCTGCGCCTGCTGCCCGTCCAACATCTGCCGCTTCATCCCGTCC
>ODAJ011522688.1_pt1 | contig 10831 bp, 18 predicted proteins | sample 1539241 | NCBI WGS metagenome assembly ODAJ01 (sample SAMN02144231, study PRJEB22623) | gut metagenome | biome: sheep rumen | host: Ovis aries | place: New Zealand
GAAAGCGCAAGATATTGTTCAGATGGTGAAGTAAGCGGTTCAACGGCAAAAAAATATTATCACGATATTTACGCTTATAAAAAAATGCCTAGAGCTGGTTACATATATAAGAGAGGAAATGGTGAGATTTTATTGATAACGTGTGATTATCCTGTAGTTGAATCTATTGATAACCTAAATTTTGCTACAACTGATTGTTATTATTATATCACACCATTTGGGAAAACAGGACAAATAGCTTTATGCGTATTAGATGGGTTAGAGTTTATCGCTGAATATCCAACTTGGCAAGAAGCTGTAAACAGTAAAGAATTTAAGGTAGGTGGAAAATGAAAGAGATCATAGAAATAATATTAGGGTTACTTCTTCCTTGTTTGACAATATTTATATTATTTATACCTGTTACAAGTTGTGTGGATGAGATGAATAAACAAAATAAAATAATCCATGATTGTTATATTCAAGAACCTAGAACAAAAGAATGTCAATATATTATTTGGAGAACAGAATTAAATGCCTCAAGAAATAAAGAAGATGAGAATTTTGTAACAGGAATATTGCTAGGACAAGCGATGGTGGGAGGTAGATAATGATTAGAAAACTATTATGCTTACTAGGGTTTCATAAGTGGAAAACTAAATATCAGAGTTATTGTTATTGTCCTTCAACACTTTGCCCTTATAGGAATAAGAAGTGCGAAGATTGTATATTTTATAAACTTTATACAAAAGAATGTATTTATTGTAGAAAGGTAAAGAGATGAAAATATTTTCTAAAAAAAGTAGCGTAGCTGTCGGAGAAATGGGTGATAATAATATTATTTATAATAACCCTTGGGAACAAGCTGAGATTGAAGTTGATAGAATATCCAAAGAATTTATGCAAGAGCTTGCTGATGCTATTAACAAGGAAGTCGAAAGACAGATGAAAGCAAAAGAAAAAGAAAGTTTAAGAACTTTAACAACCAGAGAGCTTATGGAAAGGATTTATAAGAAATGATAGCTCAAATTTATGTTAAAACAGCCAATGACATCACAAGCATATTAGTAAGCAATGACAAAGGCTCTGTTTACTTTCAAGATGTTATAGACACGCCGGAAATCACAGGCATTCATAGAGCCGTTTCATTCGTTAAGCATCAACTCGATGCCGATAAGACAGAGATATATCCTGACAAGCTTAAAAGCGAGGATATTATGCCGGATGCTTACATTAATTATTCTAAAATCAACCACTGTATCGGGGAAAATCCAAACGAGAAAGCCTTAACGCAGTGCCAAAATAACTTATCAGCACATCTTAGATGGAACTTTACGAGAGGGGGTAGAGAATGACACTATCAGAAGTATTAAAACACGTCTTTTCAGACAAGGATATGACAGAGGAAGTCAATAAATACACTGTCACACACACTAACTCAGATAACTACACTATCCAGATAAACGGAAAAATAGTTCTTCAAGTAACAAAAAACATTTAAAAAGGATTCGACTTTAAATGAAAAAGATATTAAACAAGAAAGAGGCAATGGATTATTTGGGGTTAAATCGCTTTGTTTTCGATGCTGAAGTCAACAAAGGGAAAATTCCTTTTATCATTGCCGGAAAGTTAAAGAAATTCCCAGTTTGGGTCTTGGACAGATGGCTAAACGACACAACCAACCATACAGATTGCTCAAAAGAGGCGACACCTACCACGCCTACATCTCTTTTGTGTGCGAAACAGGAGAGCGTTTACAGTTTAGAGAGACTTGTCGAACAAGCGATGAAGCAAAAGCTCACGAATACTGCCTCAAACGCATATCGCAAATCCAGTCAGAAGCCAAACGACAAGCATCAGGTCAGTTGCCTCGCCTGACCGTTGATGAAGCTTTCGGACGTTACTATATTGAAAAAGGTCAATACCTATCCCTACCTAGCCAAAGAATGTCTAGACTTGATAAACTCAAAGAAGATTTATCCGTAACATACCTAGATGAAATCCAAGAGCCACAAATAACCGAGTTTATCCAAAAGAACCGACAAGAACTTTCCAATGCTACCATAAACAGATATTTATTTTTACTCTCCGCTGTCCTTAGAACAGCCAGAGAAGAATGGAAAGTCAACACCTACCCTATTAAACCATCTAAATTCAAACTCAAAGAACCTGCAGAGAATGTTAAATATCTCAAAGACTTGGACTATGCACAAAGAATAATTGATAAAGCCGCACCACACCTAAAACCTATCATATACACCGCCCTTTATACAGGGCTGAGAGAAAGCAACATTCTCGGATTGAAATGGGAAAACGTCGACCTAAACAATATGACTATCACAATAAAGGTAAAAGATTCCACTAAAGAGGGCGGTAAGGTTCACACCGTGCCGATTATCCCTCAGTTGGTGCAAATTTTGCACACACTGCCTAAATGCTCTGATTATGTCTTTACTTATAAAGGGAAACCGATTAAATCAATCAAAACGTCTTGGAGAAACATATTTTATAAACGATATGACCGCAAACACTTCTCTAAGGAACTTAAAGACCCTACTCTGCCTTATACGAACTTTCACACCTTACGCCATACGGCAGCCACTTGGATATTAAAAAAGACTAATAACCTAAGAATTACAAAAGAAATCTTAGGTCATTCCAATATAAACACCACCTTAAAATATGCTCACGTCCTTGATGACGAAAAACGTAAAGCCCTCGATTCTGTTTTTAATTAACCTTGTGCAAATTTTGTGCATCTTTTGTGCAACTTCAGTGAAGTTTAGGGGTATTTTTTAGCACTTTTTAACCATTTATTAATAATTTATTTCACCCCTCAGATACAACAAAAGCCCTTATTTCAAGGGCTTTAGAAGTGGTGCTCGGGGACGGGATTGAACCGCCGACACGAGGATTTTCAGTCCCATTCTTTGATATGATATTTTTATTTTATTTCAAACACTTATACTTATAACAAAATGATAATGTGCAAGTTTTGTGCATTTTTAACTATCTAACAAGCTTCTGAATTGCCACCTGATGAAGTATATAATCCTCAATGCCTTGATTGTGTATGCAGTGAAATTTAGGTTTAATACCTAGCTTTTCAAAATACTTGTGAGCGTGCTTATAAAACTCGGTTAAATCTTTAGCTTCGTGGTTGCCATAGCTGATATAGTCATCTCCATCAGGCATATACACTCCATAATTGCCTTTTACCTTTACAATGTAAACGTCTTTCTTTTGATGCTCCTCAAACCGTTGAGCGTCACGCTCTTGGTTATCTGCCGTATAATCAGGAAAATTTATCCTAAGTTCTTTCATAGGTATTGACTCTTTATAAAATGCACGTTATAATAGAATTCCTTTTAACATAAGGGGCGTAGCTGACTGCTCTACACCCCAAGACGTATGAATTAGTTACGAGGCTATCTTTCTGGATAGCCTTTTTTTTATTCTGCCGCCATAAGAACCGGCTCTTTTTTAGCCACCGCCTTACTTTCAACAAAGCACTTACGCTCGGCAAATTCTTCCTTTTTCCCTTTATTAAATTCAGAAACAGGGCGATGATACCCCATAACGCGTGTCCAAATTTCGCAAGGCTGTCTTTCTTCATCTGCTAATTTGACTTCATCTATACTCATTTTAATTCTCCTTGTAATTCATCTAATTTAATTGTGCATTCAACAAAATCACCGTAGCTTTCAGCGGTATATCTACAATTTTCTCTTGGTTTTACAGGTTTAATGCTTACGCACCCTGTCAAGAATACGCTTATCAACAGAACTATTATAGCAATCACAATCGCTTTTAGTAACCTTGACGGCTTCCTTGACCTTTTGGATCGTGCTACTGGCTCGTATTTGTGCATCGTTAAACTCCTTTACTCCATCATTGCAAGATTTTACTTCCATTTTAAGCACTGTTTTTTCGTTTTCTAAGCGATTTACTTTAAGATTGGCATAGTTATACATAATTCCTAAAATAAACGTTGTGGCAAAGAAAAAAACGGCAATATATTTATATATCAGACTCACATTAACCCCACAATCAGCCCAAATAAAGCACCGTGGATAACTTCTGCGAGATTTTTAGGCTCGTTTAAGGTTAGCGGCCATTTATACATATTTGGATATTTAGCATAAAGCTTATGACACCCCAAATAAATAAAATATTGAAACGGTATCAACAACAAGGCCAGCCAAGAATAATACAATAACGGCAATGCGCCGATTCCATATCGGATAAGGCTGTACCAAAAATCATAAAAGCCGACGTATTTTTGTTTGCCGAGTTTGTCATAAATCCAGTCAAGAGGTATTCTAAACCACCTGTCATAAGATGAAGCATCTTGATGATGATTTAATCCTGCGTCTATGATTTCGCCGATTGCTCTTGACCAATATTCGATAACCACCCATACTGCCACGATTAAAGCAATTCCCCAGCTTGTCCAATCAAAAGGTGTGGACAGTTGAAAAGCCAACATTAAAACAGCGATAACGGTTTGGACTGTTCGAGAGAGTATCTTTTTGAAATCTCCCTCACCATATAATCTCCGCCATAAACTCCAAAAAACAATACTGATCATTTTTCACCTCCCAATTTTTGAGCGACAATATTTGACAAGTGAAACCGAATAAAAGTATTAGCGCAGTCATATAACGGACGGCTGACTAAAATTATCAATCCGACAAATCCGCTGCGCGTGGCTCCGTCTTGAATGAAATATCCTAACAATAAATAAAAAGAATACCCCATCACAAAACCGAGTAAGGCATCTAAACATAATTGCATTAATGTTTTAAAACGAATAACCGCCGATATAACGGCGGTTATTACAATAAACATAATCACTTTTAAATCTTCCATCTCTCCTCCTTATTCATACCTCAAATATTTAATCCTTACGCCACCGTACTGAACAGCACCGGCTGTGTGTAATGTTGTTCCTTCACCCCATTTCAAAGACGATGTTGTTGTTCCACCGTTAGGAATCACTGCGACTGATTGAGAACCACCATTTCCATTTGTTGATTTTTGTGTTGCTACAACATAAGATGACCAACCTGATGCTAAATTTAATGTTCCCCCTTGAGGCTGTGAACTTCCGTAAGATGTCGCTCGACCACCACCGGCTGTTATCATTCTCGTGCCGTTAATGTTGATGTAACTGTCTGCATTATTTCCGCAACCGAACACCTCAACAGGTGTATCTTTTGAAAGGTAGAATATCCCCTCCCAAGTTGAACCTGAACCGCCAGATGTTGTGAAGAAATAACCATCACCGGCATAGTGAACACCTCCTGAGCCACCACCACCGGTTATGTATAACTGATAAACGCCTTTTTTGAGGGTAATACTTGCCGTATTACCGTTGGTTACATTAACAAGTTGCTGGTTGGGATTATAAGATTCATATTGATAAACGAGTTGAGAGCCTTTATATATCTGCTTTATCGGCTGGTTTCCTTTATAAATACCAAAGGTTGACCTTTCTCTTATCTTCTGATTGCCTTTACTGACTGTCATTTTATTTCTCCAAATAAGGATACCTCTCTTTAATTTCCTCAACCTTAGCCTCACGCTCGACGATAAGCTCTGCTATTTCACCTTCTGGAAATCTATTTTCTAAATTAGTATCAGCTTTTCCAGCTAATAGAGCCGTTGAAGCTCCATCAGCTATTGGTGTCTCTCCTAAATAAATTGACATTATGCTGTCCTCCTAAAAATATTTACTGCAAGTGTTGAACGTGTAACTGTTCCGACAATACCTGATTTTGAAGAGTCTGTTGTGACACCGACTGCATTACCATTTGTGAACTGATTACCAATATTTATGTTGCCACCTACATTGACCCCATAAGCATTTGCTCTACCGTTTAGTGTACCTTCCATTACTAAACCAGCGTTTATACTGCCGTTGGTCAGTCCTAAAGCCGTTCCATTACCCTTAACAGGAACATTAGTATTAACACTTGTAACGATACCAGTGCTTTCAAGCGTCCAAGTTCCAAAGAATGCCGCTAATGGGCAGGTTGAAGTTGTGCCGATATAAACAGCTCCTACTGGATAAATGGCTTTAAGAACATTTACCACATAAGCTGTTGTTGCTATCTCGGTAGAGTTATCGGAGGTGGCTGGAGTAATGCTATAAGCCTTATTGTTTTGAATATCAATCTCAAGTGGTACCCTCGTAACACTATTGGAATCTTGACCTACGAATCTAAATTTACCATCAAAGCGGTCAAGAAACATATTTTTTCCTGCATTAACTTCGTTATCAGCACTCATAAAACCTATCTGCCCACCTTCTGTAGCAGAATTTTCTTTTATTAGATTAAAATTTCTTGCAAAAAGAAAATCACTGAACGTCTTAGTCCCTGCAATAGTCTGATTCCCTGTCAATTTAACAACATCACTATCATTAGCTTTAACCGAGAGAGCTGTATAAATACCGCCACTCGTGGCAGGATTTGTGCTTCCGCTTGTCGGCGTATTATCAAAAGTGAGAGTACCTTGCTTAGCATTAAGAGCATTTTGCAGGTCTGTCTGATTTGAAAGCGTACCTGTGACCCCTCCCCATTGAGCGGAAGTTGTCAAATTACCGCTACCGAGAATGCTTGAGCCGTTGACTGTCTTAATATTTGTACCGCTGACGAGAGTATTTTGTTTAGTATTGAGTAGAGTATTAGTTTCAGCCTTGGTGTAAGAAGCCCCTTCTGAGCCGATATAAGACCAACTTTTAACACCAGCCGTTTCAATACAACGATAATATGTCGCAGCATTTGCGTGCGTACTATCAACCAAAACTTTAATAATATCGTTGACCGGAACGCTTGATATATCATACGCTTGTAACTCCGCATAAGTGCCTACAATATCAAACACATCGGAGCTGGCAACAATCGCATCTATTTGAGATTGTAAATTGTTGTCTTGCATATCGACATAAGATTTGTCGGTTAATTTATTAGACGAACCGGCAGAACTCGGAATTTTACCTTCAATTGTAGACACGCGCGAGGTTATACCGCTTAATTCAGCTTGTGCTTGCCCTGCCCAATATTTAGATGAATTTCCGGCAGGCTCTGAAGGCTCACCTATGGCCCATTGCTTAGCTAAGTCAGCACTATTTGCTGATTCCGTTGCTTTTGCATCTATTAAAGCTTTTTTGATTGAGTAATTAGTATTAAAGTCTGATGTTTTATCGCTTGCATTCGTATTAAAATCAGCGGTTTTAGCTGTAGCATTGTTATTATATGCTTGTGTTTTTGCAATGTCATTGGCATTGTATGCGCTGACCTTTTCACTTGCATTAGAATTGTAGGCAGAGGTTTTTGCACCGTCATTATTATTATAAGCTTCAAGCTTGTTATCCGCATTAGAGTTATATTCGCTCAGGTGATTATCTGCATTATCATTATAAGCAGATGTTTTTGCCAAAGCGTTATTATTAAAGTCAGACTTTTTATTTGCCGCATTGGTATTAAACTCACTTAGTTTTTCGCTTGCGTTGGCATTATATTCTGCAATTTTATCAGAGGCGTGTTCATCAAACCCATCTACAATTTGAGTTGCTTCTTCTGCCTTTTCAGTTGCTATTCTTGCGGCTTCTAAAGCTTGTGGATAATTAGCATCTATCTTTACAACTTCTCCTTCAAAATTAAGATTATAATTCTCTTTTGTTTGATTGATAGAAATGTTTATAGGTTCGCCTTGAGTAATTACAATACTGTCCATATTATCCCCCTTATGGATTGAGAACTAAAAACTTTGCTACTTGATGATTGTTTGCTGAAATACAGTCTTTAATGTCACCATTTATATGGTAGATGGCTACATAATAAGGTTTTGTTGTAGACATATCTTCTATATCGCTTGAATTTACCTTAAAGAAAAACTGACCTGCTGTTGGATTAACAATAATACCTTGTTCATCAGGGTTAGATTCCGTTGTAATTGTTTTAGTGATTAAATAAGTTCCGTTATCTTCAACATTTTCTCTAACTTGCATCAACATTGTTGAATTTGTTAAATCAATAGGACTCCCTTGTTGAGTTAAAGTAAAAGCGAACCCAATGGATTCGCCTTGTTTAATTTTAAGTTCTAATCCTTTATTCTCACATCCGCACATCATATTCTGAATACTCCTGTTTTAATTGTGTTAGATATTCTCTTTGCTCTTATCCCTGTATCTTTTGCATATTTTGAGTTTAAACATTCTTCTGAAGCTTTATTCCAATCTCCAATTCCCATCGCCGTAAGCATTTTCTTAAATTGAAGAAGCCCATCAATGCCCATATTGAAACACATATCAATTAGGCAATATCTACGCTCCGCATCTAAGGTATTAAAAAAAGGAATGCGTTTATCGCAATCCTTTCTTACTTTTTCAATGTCATTCCTTAGCAAATAAAAAGCCGCATTTTTGGTTATACCGTGCATATAATCTCCACAGACTTTCTTTTCTTCCTCAGTTAGTGGATTTGTTTTAAGACACCTTCCAACACCTATTGTTAAATAACCCTTAGTATCTTTGTACGGCATTTCACTGTATCCCTCGTGCATTACAAGGCGTTGTATCATTTCATTTGTGTCTATGTCTTTTGCCATTGATGTCAACTCCTGTGCTGTCTTTAATCTTGTTGATAGTAAACTGCGTAAGAATTCTAAAAACTTCATTTCCTGTCGCTCTATAAAAATTTTCAAACACTGAATACAATTCAATGCCGCAAATAATTGTTGCCCCTATCTTGCAAAGTCCACACTGAGCAAAAGTCATCATATAGGCATCTAATCCGTGAAGAAGGATAACACAAGTCACGTACATAACCACTTTAGACACTGTTGTTCTGAGTTTATTCGATTCAATGTGTCCGCCGTCCATCCAAGCCGCATATATGCCTGAGCATAAATCAACCATAACAAAGATTAGCATCCATAAAATGACAACCCAAACAGGCTCAAAGAAAGTCGCAAAAGAAACTATCAAATAAGCCCAAATTCTATCTATGTCTAAGTATTTCATCTTCTTACTCCGCAGGTATGAAATAAAATACATTATCATTCGGGCTATCAGGAAGAGCATTAACGACAGCATAATTTATAGGCTGGTCGATAATAAATACAGTTCCATTATATACCAAGTGAACAATGCCTTTTAATTCTCCGCCATTTAAGTCTGATCCATCAAAACGGCGAATATTCTTAACACCTAGCTGAGCGACATTGATTGTTGCATTTCCTGTATTTGCTCTTGTTGACACAAACCAAACACCCATACCAACAAAATAGTCATTAGGTCTTATATAGCTATCTAATCCTGTTAAAACATAAGCATTTGCATCGCTACCTATTTCTGTGAACCAGTTGCCTGAGTTAGCGTATTTATAAACAGCTTGTGGAAATGTATTTGGGTCAAAAGTTTCAGCATTATACCCTGCAGAACTAACTACCTGCTTAACAGCAGATACAATATTAGCCACATCAGCATCAACTGGTTGAACTACCATATTGTCAGCCGTCCAAATTAATTTATCTTCTGCGGTGTATAATGCAACCTTATAAGGCTCATCATCCATATAAATAGGAACAAATCGCCCTGAACCATTAGCAACAACAGGATTTGTCAAAGGTACGTTCAAACCTACATCAGAATAAACATTCTTCGGGTTAGATGTTCCTGCCGTGTAAAAATATAATTTAGCCCCAGCTAGAGTATTACCAGAACAATCAAAAACCTGTTGCCACGGTTGACTAAATAAAGAACTCATTTATTTCTCCATAAAAAAAGCCCCAATTAAGGGGCGTTGATTATTTTTTAACAGGTTTTTTAACGGTAATTTTACCACCTTTAGCCGCTAAGGTTTGGCGAAGTGGCATCTTGCTCGTTTTTAATTCGTCTTTTGTTACTTTGCACTCTTTCATTGTTTTTCTCCATAAAAAAACCGCCCAAAAGGACGGCTAAAAGTTAATTTAATATTTGCTTTTTCATATAACAAAAAATATGCAGTATATAAAACAACTGCCTATTAATATTATTATAACATCTTTTTTTGGAATTTCTTTATATGCACCAGATTTTATTTCAGCCCAAACATTTTCGCATAATTCTGTTAGCGCTGATAAAATCAAACACCCGATAAAGAACGTTAAATATATAACAGAAAACGACATTTTCACCTCACATATATATTATTATACTATATTTTAGGTAAAAGTAAACAATTTTCTGCATTTATTTGTATTTTTCCAAAATTTCTAACATTCCTTGCAAAGAAGATGGATTTAATTTGCTTATTTCTCTTGCAGCTGGTTGCATTCTTCCAAGATAATATGCTAATTCTCCAACAGCTCTTGGAGATGCGGAAACAGCTGCAGTCGCACCTTGCGGAGTTAACAAACCCTGCAACATTGCATAAAATCCTGTTGCTGCACCACCAGCTAATCCTCTAGGAACTAAACTATTGACAGCTTGCCCAGCTAAAGCATCTATAACTTCTCTATCTCCTTGGTCAATACCATTAAGAACACGCTCGCCATTTTTATAACCGCTTAAAGCATTGTTTCTATATGCTTGTTGCATTTTCTTCAAAACTTGAGTAGGATTTGCTTTTTTATTTCCTAGTTTTAAAGCTGTTTTCAATTCTTGAACCTGTTCAATAGCTTCTTGGGTTTGCTTCATTATTTTAGCATATTCTGGAGCTTGTTTTAGAATAGAATCTTTTATTCCATTATACAAACTCATTTTAACTTTATATGCCGCATCATTATCGCCAGTGTTTATTTTATAAATAGACTGTTTCAAATCATCAAAATCTTTGACTGTTCTATGAGCAGTATCTTTTTC
>ODAJ012159780.1_pt1 | contig 10830 bp, 9 predicted proteins | sample 1539241 | NCBI WGS metagenome assembly ODAJ01 (sample SAMN02144231, study PRJEB22623) | gut metagenome | biome: sheep rumen | host: Ovis aries | place: New Zealand
CCGATTGAGTGTCGGGGTTTTTTTGTGTAAAGAAGTGCACGCCTGAAATTTTTATGGTACAATGGCAGAAATTTTTTGAGTGGCAGGGAGTGAGGACATTGGACGAGGTATTGAACTATCTGGTAGTGATATTGATGACGGCGGGAGTAATCTTCGGCGGAAAGGCGTTTTGGGATTGGAAAAAGAATCGGACGCCGCAACTTGACTTGACGGAGCTGGAAGAGGAACGCGCACAGTATTTGCAGGAGAACTTCGACAAGGCGACCGCCGATTATAATTACTTGGAGGAGGCGCAAGGGAAAATTTCCGACCGCGAGCTAGTCAATCAGTTGCGAAGACTTCAGCGCACGGCTAAGGATTTACTCAATCACCTGGAAAAGAATCCTTCGCGGATTGCTCTGGCGTACAAGTTCATCGATTACTATCAAGACCGCGCAGTAAAAATCGTCAAGCAGTATCAGGAGCTTGAGGAAACGCATTTAACGACGGACAAGGTACAAGACCTAAAGCAACGCATGAAGCAGACGCTTGCCGCCCTAGACGAGGCGTATCGCGACCAATTCGAGCACATACTAAACGACCAGATAATCTCCGCCGACGCCGAACTAAAAGTTATGGAGCAACAACTAAACGCCGAGGGCATTGACACCAAGACGATTGACGTTGGGGCGGTCGATGAGTATGGTAACGTTCGGATTGATACGGATTTACAAGGTCAGCCCATGACAATGGAGCCGCAGAGAAAATTTTTCCCGCAAGGTATGCAAAAGCGGCGGCGGCGTGGCGAAGTCGATGCTCACGTTGAAGAGTTGCCCTTCCCAGAAGAAGACCGCCCGCAAATCGTCCAGACTAAGTTGATTCAGTCGGCGTTGGCAATCTTCCTAGGCTCGTTCGGGGCGCACAAGTTCTATCAGGGCAAGACGATTCAGGGCGTGATATACTTCCTGCTATCGTGGACTTCATTGCCGTTTTGGGTCAGTATCGTCGAAGGGATTCGCTACCTGTTCATGCCCGTCGAAGACTTTTACAGCCAATACATCAAGGACACAAAGAAGGATAAGCGTAATAGACGCAGATAAAAATTTTTAAACAAAAGGAGAGATAATCAATGGCAGAGATAAACCTTAACGACCTTATGGCAAAAAAGAAGACTTCCGCGACGGAGGAGCAAGCAGTCACTCCCGTGGAGCCGTCAAAGGAAATCGCGAAGGTCACACAGCAAATCGAGACGCTCTCGCCCGAAGAGATTGCCAAGGTTCAATCAATCAAGGACGGCATAGACTTAACCGACTCAAGTACGCCGCTAAGTTTCGGTGCACCCGCCCAAAAGGAGATAGCTCAGTTCTCGGACAGTATCTTAGCTAAGGTTCGTTCCAAGGACGCGGGCGAAGTCGGCGTATTGCTCAATGACCTCGTCGGCAAAGTTAAGGGCTTCGACGTGACTAAGAAGAACGACAGCTTCCTTAGCAACCTGCCGATAATCGGTTCGCTCATGAATAAGGCTGATGACATGATGCAGGGCTACGAAAAACTTTCCGTGCAAGTCGATAAGATTCAGGCGGGGCTGGAGAACTCCAAAACTAAGATGATGGAAGATGTCGTTATGTTCGACACGCTCTATCAAAAGAACCTCGACTACTTCAAGGATTTGCAACTTTATATCCGCGCCGGCGAAGAGAAACTAGACGAAATGCGCACAGTGACTTTGCCAAAGCTCCGTGAACAAGCCGCCGCTAGTGGCGACCCGATGGCAGTGCAAGTTGTCAATGACTTTGAACAGGGCGTCGACCGCTTCGAGAAAAAAGTTCACGACCTCAAGTTGAGCAAGACGCTAGCCATTCAGACCGCGCCACAGATTAGACTAATTCAGAACAACGACAAAGTTTTAATAGACCGCGTGCAGTCCGCGATTTATCACACGATACCACTTTGGAAAAATCAGATGGTAATCGCGCTCGGACTTACACGGCAAAAAGAAGTTATCGAACTTCAGCGGGCAGTCAGCGACGCAACCAATGACCTCATCCGCCGCAATGCCGAAATGCTCAAGCAAAATTCAATCGACACGGCTAAGGCGAACGAACGCGGCATTGTCGACATTGAGACGGTTAAAAAAGCCAACGAAGATTTAATCTCGACGCTTGAAGAGACGTTGCGTATCCAAAGCGAAGGACGCCAAAAACGTCAAGCGGCAGAAAAAGAACTAATCGCGATTGAAGGACGCCTAAAAGATGCTTTGCTCAAGAACGCAAATCGTTCCTGACTTAGGAGAATCATTCATGCGGGAATCAGTCGGCATACCAGCGGGAGTGCTCGTTTACTTCATGTCGGTAATCCTATGTTTAATCTTTGTGCAAGTCGGTTTCGCAGACCCTGGCAACTGGCCGACGCTCATCACGACATTAACAGCGGTAGTCTCGTTCAAAGTCACATGCGCGGCGGTAGAAAACTTTTCCAACAGCGACGGCGTAAAAGTCGTGGGAATAATCATTGCGATGTTCTGGCTACTGTCGTTGGGCGTCGATATGTTTAGTGGATTGGAAGAGCTGATTAAATTTCTAAGCGGCGGAACCGAATCAACAGGATTGGAAGACTTTAGAGCTTTGGTAGATGACGTATGGAACTCAAAACTTTGTGCGATAATCTCAGTGTTGCTTGCGATGTGGACGCTGAATAAATGAATAAGGATAGGGAATTTGTCCAGAAGAGAATAACGCGGCTAGTCCTCGTCTTGCTTGGGCTGATGGGCGTCGTCGTCTTCCGTTATGCGTGGTTGCAACTGGTTCAGGGCAGTGAGCTTGCCGAGAGAATGCGTTATCAAGTCGGGCATGATTACTCGGTTCAGTCGCCGCGGGGAGCAATAGTCGACCGCAACGGACGTGAACTAGCCGTGAGCACGATGACTAAATCATTGTTCGTCGACCCGAATCACGTTGAGGACGCCGCTCAACTTGCCAAAGACTTATCGCCGCTTATCGACAAATCGGAAGAGGACATCTTAGCGGATATAGCGGTTGGCGGCGGGTTCTCGTGGGTTAAGCGGCGACTTGAGCAATCGGAGTATGAAGCAGTTCGCGCTTTGATTCGTGAGAAAGGATACGCGGTTTGCTTAGGGTTCCGCGACGAGGCTAAACGATATTATCCCAATGACATGCTCGCGGCGAACCTTCTAGGCTTCGTCGGCACGGACGACAAAGGGCTTGACGGCATTGAGCAGGCGTTGGACAAGTACATCAAAGGCGAGGTCACGGAGTCATTCATCTACGCCGACACGCAGGAGCGTCCGATACTCGAATCAATCTTCACGCCGCATGGTTATCAGGGCGACAGGTGCAAAACGATTCAGCTGACGATAGATAGCGCGATTCAATTCATCGTCGAACAGGAGCTTGATAGGGCAATGGCAGAGAACGACCCCGTAGCGATAACGTGCATTGCAATGGATCCGCGAACGGGCGAAATCTTAGCAATGGCAAATCGTCCGACTTACAACCCGAACCGTTTCTGGGATTACGAACAGGAGATTTGGAAAAATAAATCCGTCTCCTATATCTACGAGCCGGGTTCGACGTTCAAAGCGGTGGTGGCGGCGGCTCTCTTGCAGGAAGGTATCGTTGCGCCCAATCAAGTCTTCGTCGACCCAGGCTATGTGACGTTCTCCGGCAAGAAGATTCAAAACTGGAACGGCGCGAGCTTCGGGACTGTGACTTTTGCTGACGTGGTTAAGCAGTCGCTCAATACGGGCTTTGCGATTTTCGGCTACGACCTCGGCGCGTATAAGCTAATCGACTACGCGAGACTGTTTGGTTTCGGTGAACCGACGGGGATTGAATTGCCCGGCGAGGAGGCTGGGATTTTGTATCAGCCCGAAGAGATGGTTGACTCGGATATTGCTACGATGGCTATTGGTCAGAGTATTGCAGTCACGCCGCTACAACTCATAACCGCCTTTTGCGCCATTGCTAACGACGGAATTTTGCTTAAGCCGCATATCGTCAAGTCGATTAAGAACGCGAACGGCTCGACTTACTCCGAAACGCACGTTGAAGAAGTTCGGCGGACGATTGACAGCGCGACTGATAAAACGTTAGTCGGTTTGCTTGAACAGGTCGTTGCGGCGGGCGGCGGACGTAAGGCGACTGTCCGTGGCTATCGCGTGGCTGGCAAGACCGGTACCGCCCAAAAAGTCAGCGAATACGGCTGGGGCTACGACGAAGGAAAATATATTGCGTCGTTTTGTGGATTTGCGCCCGTCGAAAGTCCTCAAGTTGCGTTGCTCGTGATAATTGATGAGCCTTACGGCGTTTTTTACGGCGGACAGATTGCCGCGCCCGTCGCAAGCCGAATTTTTTCGCAAATCTTCCGCTACATGAGGATTGAGCCGAGCGACGCGCCTTTAGGCATTGATTCTGACGAATTGGGAGCCGAAGTCGGCGAGGGCGATGCTTTAATCGAAAATCTTCCGCGTGTAGAGACTCCTAGAGAGCCTGAACCGCAAATTGAAACGCCAAAAGAAGAAATCGCCCCAGAAGCCGCTCGCGTCCCGAATTTTTACGGAAAAAGTATTCGTGAGGCGGCTAGAATCGCTAACGAGGCTGGAATTTCCTTCGCGGCGGAAGGTTCTGGCTTTGCAGTCAGTCAAAGTATCGGCGCGGGCGAAATTGTCGATAAAGGCACAACCGTTAAGGTTCAATTCAGTCCTTGAGGTGTGATTCATGAAAAAATTTCTGTTAATCGCGTTGATGTTGTTGATTTTGACTTCTACGGGCACGGCGGCGACTGTTCACGCTATCGGACGCGGAAATACTGAGCGAATGGCTATTCATAACGCGTTGCGGGCGGCTATCGAACAAAAATGCGGCGCGGTCGTCAATTCAAAGACTAAAACCGCTAATTATATGCTCGTTGCCGATGAAATCGCCGTCGATAGCTCCGGATTCGTTTCAAGTTGGGAAATTCTTTCCAGTCGCGTCGAAAACGGGATTTTTATCGTCGAAGTAAGCGCGCAACTCGATGATAAGAAAATTTCCGCCGTAAATAAAAAAGCTCTCGTCGATTTCAACGCCGATAATCCTAGAATTGCGGTTGTCTCGATTGATTCAAACGGAAATCACTACGCCGAGATTGAAAACGAAATTATTTCCGCCCTTAAGCGTCAAGGATTCACTCGCACGATTGATTTAGCTCAAATTAGCCGCTCCGTTCAACTCAGAATGGCTTCAACCGACGATGACGAACTTTATCAGACGCTCGCGAACGATTTCCACGCCGATTTTCTGGTTATCGCCAATGTCAATGACAATTTCAGCGTCGCGAGCCGATTGATTGCCCTAAATACCGGCGAAATTCTCTTTGCGGGCACCTCGTCGGGTTCGAGAGACTTTTTAAGCCCTTCCGACGCTTTGAAACTGGCGGGAAGGCGGGCGGGCAATGAAATTTCTACAGCCGCCCTAAAATACGCAGCGCAGGTCGAAAATCATATCACTTTGCTGATAACAAAAAACACGTTCGAGCAACTCGGCGGCACCTTAACCGCTGTGCAGGAACGCATTAAGAATATTTCGGGCGTCAATGACGCTTTCGCCCGCAAATTGACTACTAGCCTTGAACTCGATGTTGATTTTGACGGAACCGCCGCCGATTTTGCCAAAATGCTTGAGGTCTTCGCGATTAAAATCCTAGAAGTCAGTTCTGGTTACGTTAAGATTTAAAATCACGCCTTCGGGCGTTTTTTTATTGCAGTTTGGAGTATTGCTCGTCGTCGACAGGCTCTAACCACTCGTTTGAAGAATTTTCAGCGGGAATTTCAACCGCCAAATGCGAAAACCAACTGTCAGCCGCTGCCCCGTGCCAATGTTTGACTTCCGGCGCAATATTTACCACGTCGCCGGGCTTTAAAGCTTGCGGAGCCTTGCCCCACTCCTGATACCAGCCGCGTCCGCCCGTCACCAGCAAAATTTGCCCGCCTTTGTGGTGCACGTGCCAATTATTTCTGCAACCAGGCGAAAAAGTCACGTTCGCAATCGCCCCGCCCGTCTTCGTCAGCGGATTCAAATACGCTTGCCCGATGAAATACTTGCTGAACTGCTCCGGCAACGGCTTGCCTACCTCAAACACGCTAGGATTTTTAATTTCCACTGCCTAACCTCTCCTTTGCTTTGTAATGCGCCTATCTTATCATTTTCGCGACCGAAAATAAACCGCCAGCCGTGTCCGTTAAATCATTCGATTGCCTCCGTTATTAAATTGAATCGCCGTAAAGCTTTGGGCACACTAACTGCACAAAATGCAAATACTCAATACATAACCTCCACGCCGAACCACTGCACCGCCTCGTCCCATTTGTAGCGGAGCTTGCAGTAATTTTTTTTCTGCCAATCCTTGTACAGGAAAATAATCGTGTCGCCGTCAGCGTAGAAGTTTTCCAAGTAAAAATCGTACGGGATTTGCTTGCGCATGTCCAAGGTATCAAAGTACTTGACCCACGAGCCGCCACGGTCGCCGATGACTTTAAAGGAACCGCCGCCGCCCGTCTCCGTTGCTAGCAAATAAAAGTTTTGTCCGTCGTCACCGCTTATCGGATAAATCTGCGTCCTGCCCTCGAACACGTAGACTGGCACGGCGTTTGAACTGTCATTGCTACCAAAGAAGCTTGCCGCGTCAAAAGTCTCCTCCATGACCTTGCGGCAATCGAAGTGGAAGTACAAATCCTCGCCGAAGACCGCCACGCCCTGTGAAAAGTCGCCGTCAAGTTGCCTGTAGCCTTCAATCTTCAGCGTGAACGGCTCACTGCCCAAAGTAATCGTGCCAATCGGCTCATGAAGCGTCAAGTTCATAGCCGATGCCTGAGCGGAAAGGATTAAGAGTAAACAAACTGCCACCAAAAAATTTTTCATCGTTCAATCGCCTCCGGATAAAATTTCTGATTGACTGCGTGCCAATGGCATTCCACGTCGATAACGTGACTTTGCAACGTGTAGCGGAAAATAATCTTGTTGTCCTCGGTGAAGACCTGCGACATATGGGAGTTCCAGCCGATGTCGTATTGCTTGCGAAGTTCCAAAGCGTCAAGATAAACAAGCCACTTGCCGTCACGAGTGCCGAGGACTTTAACGCCGTCGCCCGTGCCAATGCTGTCGTTCTTAATCATGTAGAACGCCGCGCCCGCCGTGTTATCAATCCGATAAATCGTCGTCTCGCCCCTCATGTCGACTGCGACGGTATTTTTTTTGCACTTATCGCCGAGCCTAGCAACTTTATCGAAGTGCAGATAAAAATCTTCTCCGAACTGTGCCATACGCTTTGAAAGTTTGCTCGCGCCTTCGACTTGATAAGCCTCGTCGTAGTAAGTGACCTTGCCGACAGGTTGCGGGACGAGTTCCAAACGCATCGCCGACGCTTGGGCGGCAATCATCATAAGCAACGCCGTCAATGCCAAAAGTCTTTTCATGCCAAACACCTCCGCCGCGATTTTAGCACAAAAAAAGACAGCCTCCAAACTTTGGAGACCGTCCAGAAATTTTTTATCTGATGAAGCCGAGCTTGCGTTCCTTGCCGATAGCCTTATCAACGTTTACGTCGAAGTCCTCAACTTTAAAGTTCGTCAAGTCCTCTTTAGTGACGGAGCCGCCCTCAGCCTCTTTGATGATTCGCTGAGCCTGCTTAAGCCACGCTTGCTCAAGAAGAGTCCTAACGAATCGTCCGTTGCCGAAGTTCTTTTTCTTAGCGACGCGCTTAAAAATCTTCTTGCAATGTTCAGCGACCTCTGCGGTGATTTCAAAGCCGCGACGTTTTGCCATGAGTTTAAAAATATCCGTCAGCTCGTCGGGCGTGTAATCGGGGAAATTGATATGGAAGGCGATTCGGCTACGCAAGCCCTCGTTTCGGTCGAGGAATTCCTTCATCTTGTCAGGATAGCCCGCGAAGATAACAATCACGGTGTCGCGGTTGTTCTCCATCTCCTGGACGATAGTATTTATTGCCTCGTCGCCAAAGGTCGCGTGTTCGCCGTCGCTCAAGCTGTAAGCCTCGTCGATGAACAGGACGCCGCCGCGAGCCTCCTTGAATTTGTCGCGAACCGCCTTAGCCGTCCAGCCCACGTACTTAGCAACCAAATCCGCCCGCCCGCATTCGACAAAGCGTCCCGTCTTCAAGACGCCGTCACGAGCGAGGATTTGCGCGATGAGCCGTGCGACTGTTGTCTTAGCGGTGCCGGGCGTCCCCGTGAAGCACATATGCAACGCCGCCTTCTGTTTATCAAGGTTCATGTCAAGGCGCATTTTCTGCACGCGATGCGCCGCGATAATCTGTTCAATCAAAGCCTTCTGCTCAACGAGACCAATCATTTCTTGGAAGTCGGCATAAGCGTCGTTGTTCTTGTCCTCCGCCTTAATGCTCAAGCGGTCGACTTCACGATAGGCGGGATAGGTTTTGTTTTTCAAGGAGCTGTTGTAGAGTTTCTCGCGGATGTTGTAGATGTCGGACGCGCTGAAGGTCAGCTTATCGCCCATAGCCTCCAAAAGTTCCGCGTCGGTGTAAAGGGTCGTAGAGTCCGAACGGTTCATTAAGTTTTTAAGGTAGCTCAACGCCGTCTCGCGATTGCCCGCGCCCTCGTGCAATTCGATTATATGCAAGTCGTCTTGAAGTCTGGCAGTAAGTTGCGGGGCGAATCCGGGCTTGTCGACCAGCTCCACGAAGATAAACAGCGTATTGCGTTGAAAGCGTTTGACAGTCTCGGAAATGAATTCGACGACCTGTTCATAAGCGTGCGCGAATTGCCCGGTATTGACGCGTTCGCCGCTCAGCTCGATAACGACCGTACCGCCCGCCGCATTGTCGAGGATTCGTTCAAAGTCGACCTCGTCATAGCAGTTATCAGTTACGTTGGTTATGATGTTGACTCGGCGGCTGACCAGGCGTTTGTTTGTGTAAAGCGTGCCGACGAGCAGATTTGACAGGGAGAGAGCCGCGTTGGTGTTGCCTGCGATGATTTTGTAGTGGACGGGCTGCCCGTAGAAGTGATGCACATTTTCTTTGGCGTAGATGCGTGCGAACTCCTCTTTGAAGGTCTCGTCGGCAAGGAGAACCTCGGCTTCCTTCTTCGCCGCCTCGAAGCTAAGACGTTTCGCCGGGCAGATAATATCCGTCAACTTGAACGTCCGATTCGTTAGCGCATCAAGCCCCAAATCTTGATTAATCTGGTAGTAGTCGAAGTTGAAGTTATCGGAGCGGTTCGCCCTGTCGAAAATCTTGGAGAACTTCGACGCGGTAATTTCTTCGAGGTCTTTAACCTTAACGCCCTTAATGGGGAACTCGTCATGGTCTTCAAAGAAATTTTCAAAGAGCCGAGTCAGCTTGGCGGTTGTCAGTTCTTTAAAGCCTTCGACAGCCACGAGCATTTGGAAGATATTCTGTCTTGCGCGGTGAATCAGCACGCGGATTTTATCGCCGTCAATGCCTTCGGAGAGTGCCGCGCTTAAGTCGTTTAGTTGGAACTTGAACGCCCGCCGCGCCTCCGTGGAATTGCCGCCGACTCTGTCGCCTTTGAGTTCGCAGGTTACCTGAAATTTGTAGAAAAGCATTCGCTTATCCTCCGTGTTAGCAGATATTCAATTTTCAAAGATAACGGTGACTGGATTGCCACGCCGCCTCGACCAAAAATTTCCTCCTTTCCGCTTTTCAGTCGGTAGAAGTTTATCGTAAGAAATCATCCTTTCCTTAACTTATTTCTCGTCGGGAATGGGAACATCCTTAAGGCGGGTGATTCTGCCGACGGCGTAATCTTTCATGCCGACCTGGTTTAGGTAATCGGCGAAGATTTCTTCAAACGTGCCAAGCTCGCCGACAATCTTTGCGCCTTTAAGCATTGTGTAATCGTCGCCGCCCATAGTCTGGAAGTCGGCAAGGGCAATCGTGTAAGTCTTGTTCTCGTCTAGAGGCTTACCGCCGATTGAAATTTCTTTGACGCGGTGCCCGCCGGGTTGCGTGGGGTCGTAACTAAAAGTCAAGCCGCTGACATCTAGGAAGCCGCCAAAAGACGCCGGATAATATTCGACGGAGTGTTCAATCATTGCACGAATCACCGAGCCTTTGACCTCAGCGACGCGCAATGTATTGCCGAACGGGAAGATAGCCATAATGTCACGCTTGCGAACGTCGCCTTTAGGCAAGTCAGCACGCAAGCCACCGCCGTTGATTATGGCAATATCAGACTTCGCCGCCCAACGGAATGCGTCCGCCGTGAGATTGCCGAGTTCAGATTCATTGCGGCGAACCAGCAGACGTTCGCTTGAAAGTTCTTTATCGCTGTGAGCAACGACTTCATTAAGGAGAACCTCCGCCTTTGCGTTTACGTCTTTGAGCACCGCTAAGATTTGCTTATCGGGCACGGGGTTGATAGCTCTGATTTCATCCGCGTCGAGGAGTTCGGACTTCTTAGAAATAATCTTGTGGTCTTCAACCTCAATCGTCGCCTTGCCGAGGAAATGTTCATAACAACCGGTTTGGACAATCAACGTATCCTTGATTCGGATTCCTTCGGTAAGAACCGTGTGGCTGTGCCCGTCAACGATTAAGTCAATGCCGTCCGTCTCGCGGGCAATGCGTTCGCTGGTGAATTCGGAGCTTGCGTCAACGCCCATGTGCATAACGGCAATCAACACGTCGCACTTGGGGCGCAGGGCTTTAATCATCTCTTTGGAGACTTCGACGGGGCTAAGGAACTCGACTTCCGTTACGTTCTTTGGATTGGTCTTGAAGGCGGTTTCAGGAGTGGACAGCCCGAAGACACCTACCTTGATTCCGTTTAGCTTGAAGATTTTATACGGCTTG
>ODAJ011218175.1_pt1 | contig 10819 bp, 11 predicted proteins | sample 1539241 | NCBI WGS metagenome assembly ODAJ01 (sample SAMN02144231, study PRJEB22623) | gut metagenome | biome: sheep rumen | host: Ovis aries | place: New Zealand
TTTCACCTCCTTTTCTTAACTTGGATATTATACCAAATATTAAAAAATACATAATAACCTGGGGTCACTATGTATTATAATTTTTTAAAAAGGCACTTGACTATATTTATATAAATATAGTACTATTTTATTATAGAAAGAGGTATATAAATGGAAAGGAAAAACAAGAGAGTATTAATTCTATCAATAATTGCTTTAATACTAGTAGTAGCAGGAGCATCATATGCATACTTTAGTGCTAGAATTACTGGACTAGAATCAGCTAGTACTTTAAGAATGACAGCAGGAACTTTAGGAATACATTATTCTGAAGGAGATGAAAGGGTAGAAGTAGAAAACATCTATCCAAGAGAAGAAAGATGGCTTTCTAAAACTATAACCTTAACAGGGAACAATACAACTGATTTAAAAATGAATTATAAGTTAGGCTTAAATATTGAAACTAATGAATTTAAGAATAATGAATTAAGTTATAGTTTAACTCTAACAAATACAGAAGATCCAAATTTAAAAGGAACCCCAATTGCCAATAAGACAAATATAGGAATTCAAAAAGCAACTGGAATAGAGTGGTTTGGAGAAGGTCAATTTATAACAGGTCAAAATCAAGTGCATGAGTATTTATTAGAAATATTTTTCTTAGATAACGGCAATGATCAAAATGAAAGCCAAGGAGCTACATTTAATGCAAGCATAACAGTAGCAGAAGCTGGAACTGGCGAGCTAGCTCTAGGGAAAGCATGTTTAACATCTAATGCCGTAAGCTTAATTCAAAACCCATACTTTACATTTACAATTAAAAATAAAACTAATTGTATGAACTGGCTAGAAACAAATAAGGATTATATCGAATCAGAAGCTCGAGATACTCTATGTAGCGGTGAAAAAGCTGATATACAAGGCATGCAAATGTCATTAGCTACTGTATTAAATCCAGGACTATGGCAAAATGAACTCTTAGATTTAGAACAAGCTGATGCAATAGAAAATGTAGTATATAAAACGGTTGCTTCTTATACTTATAATAGGGATGTTTGTGAAAATATATATTCTTCTGGTGGCGCTCCACAAGAAGATATTGAACAAGGATGTTCTTCAGAAGCTACTAGAGACCTTGTTGCAGCTGGTGGTGCTATTCAAGGAGAAGAACTTGGCGTTTTAGAAAACCTAGAATTAGTAGATCCCGTATATAATGTTACAAATGGCGATACATATACAGATGGTGATTATACATACACATATAGTGAAAGTAGTAACACATGGAATTTAGATGTTTTAGAAGGCACTAATACAAGCAATTTATGTGCAAAGGTAAATAATAGAAATGTATCTATAAATATTATACCTATTACATATAAATATTATGGTTGGTTACCAAAAGAATATGGTGCAACGGTATCTGACACTTTTGAAGAAGGAGATCCAAATAATTATAAAGTAATCTTAAGAACAAATGGTAGTACAGCATTATACTCTAATATAGATCAAAGTGAAAATAATATTGAAGTTTGTGGTAAAATTGGTAGTGGAACAGTATGTATAAATCCTAACTCAACAAATTTAGCAGAACAATGCGCCAAAGTTGGTGGAATATACGATTCTGAAGAGAATAAATGTAGTGATGAAGGAACTTCTCATGTTGACTGCAGTATATATGACATTAACAATACCATTTATGCAAATTGTTTTTATGACACTGAATCTAATGTTGATTATACATGTTCTGTAAATAATGAACGTGCAAATTGTAATGATACCACTCCACCAGGATATAATTAATAAATCCCAAAAGGGATTTATTTTTTTAAATTTTTCTTGTAAAATAAGATTATGAAATTAATTTGTGTTGGAAAAATTGTAAATACTTTTGGAATAAAAGGGAAACTAAAGATAGTTACCCGTTTTGAAATGCCTGATAAAGTATATAAAATTAATAATCATTTAATTATTAATAATAAAGAATATGTAATTACTAATGTTAGATATCATCATTATAATTATTTAGTAGAGCTTAATAATATTAAAGATATTAATGAAATTGAATATTTAAAAGGTTATGATGTATTCTTTAATGAAGAAGATTTAAACTTAAATGATAATGAATATTTAATTAGTGAATTACTTAATTTTAAAGTAATTGATAATAATAAAGAAATAGGTATAATAACTGATTATGATGATAATAAGATTAATCCTTTAATTAAGGTAAATAATAAATATTATATTCCTATTAAAGGTAATTATATTATTAAAGTAGATAAAATAAATAAGATTATTTATACTAATAATATAGAGGAGTTAGAGTTATGAAAATAAGTATATTATCATTATTTCCTCATATGTTTGATGGATTTTTATCAGAATCTATAATATCTAGAGCGATTAATAATAAAAAAGTAGAAATAGAAATAATTGATTTTAGAAAATATTCTAAGTTGTCAAATAACCAAGTAGATGATACACCATATGGTGGTGGAGCAGGTATGGTACTTAGATGTGAACCTATATTTGACGCGATGGATGATATTAAAACTAAAGATTCTTATATTGTATTGCTTTCTCCTGAAGGAAAAACATATAATCAAAAAATTGCTAAAAGATATGCCAATATTAAACATTTAATTATAATATGTGGCCATTATGAAGGATTTGATGAAAGAATTAAGACTTTAGCTGATGAAATAATTTCTATTGGGGACTTTATTTTAACAGGAGGTGAGCTTCCTGCCATGATGATTTGTGATAGTGTTATTCGTCTAATTGATGGTGTTATAAATAAAGATAGTTTATCATCTGAAAGTTTTAATGATAATTTATTAGATTATCCAGTATATACCAAACCAGAAGAATATCGTGGTATGAAAGTACCAGAAATACTTCTATCAGGTAATCATCAAAAAATAGATGAATACAGAGAAAGTGAAAGATTAAGAGTTACTAAAGAAAATCGTAAAGATTTATTGGGGGAATAATTTATGTACAAATTAGTAAAAAAGAATTTAAAATATAAAACTGATGGTATAATTGAATTTATTGGTTATGAAACAAAAGTAAATAAAAGTAATATAATAATCTATAACCAATTAATAATAGATGCTTTAATAAAGAAAAAATTAATTCCAGAGTATAATAAATTAGTAAGAAAAATATTAATATTTTTAAATGAAGATAACTCTTCAGAAGGAGCAAGCCTTTTATTAGATGAACTAGCAAGATTATATGCATCATACATGACTAAATATGAAAAGTATTTATCTAAAAGTGAAAAAGAAGAATTTATGAAAAATATAAGACTACTTAGTAATGAATTAAAACCATTAACTAGAATAAAAAAACAAGTTATAGTGTCTCATTCTAGAAGAAGATAAGTATATATTTATTTATTTTAAATAAAATTAATTAAGGGCTTGCAAATAAGCTCTTATTTTGTTATAATCTTCTTGCTTATGTTTATTAAGCTCCTTTAATCCGCTGGTTTATCCATGATTAATGTGAAATATAGTTTGAAAGGATGCGTAAAAAATGAATTTAATTGATAAGATCAATGCTAAACAAGTTAGAACTAACATGCCTAACATTCAAGTAGGAGATACTGTTAGAGTTGATGTATGGATTAAAGAAGGTAAAAAAGAAAGAATTCAAGCATTTGAAGGATTAGTAACTGCTATAGTAGGTGGTTCAGTATCTAAAAGAATTACTGTAAGAAAGAAAAGTGGTAATGTTGTAGTTAAGAGAATATTTGCTGTTAACTCTCCATTAGTAGATAAAATTACAGTAACTAAAAAAGGTTCTGTACGTAGAGCTAAACTTCATTTCATTGATCAAATGGAAAAAGAATACAAACCAAAAGAAAGAAATTAATCTTTCTTTTTATTCTAGGGGGAATTTATGAATTTAAAAGAATATGTAGAAATTAATTATCATCATGAATTTGGAATTGAAATACCAAAAAGTCTTAGTTTTTTATTAGAAAACATATTTGCAAGTAAAATTAATTTAGATGAATTTAGATATCATTTTTCATTAGAAAATGCTGAATTTTTAGAAGTTTTATCTTTTATTACCGATGAAAATAATTCATATAATTTAGGTAGATACGGTTATAATTGTTATGTAATATCAAGAGAAGATAATAAAAATAAAAGAAAAAGAACTGCATTTGATAGTTATGAATATAATGATAGTCATAATTTTACTAAAAGATTTAAATAAGATATATTGATTATATCTTATTTTAATTTTCTAGAGTATAATGATATAGGTGATAAAAATGAAAAGATATGAAACAGTTAAATATGCAAGTATATTAGGTATAATTGGCAATTTGTTTTTGCTTATAATAAAATCTTTTATTGCTATTATTTCTCACTCCCAAGCTATGATAGCAGATGCTTTTAATAGTGCTGGTGATATAGTATCTAGTATTATGACTTTTATAGGTAATAAAATTGCTAGTAAGCCAAATGATGAAGACCATAATTTAGGCCATGGTAAAGCAGAATATATATATTCTATGTTAGTTAGTATAATAATTTTTATAACTGGATTAATCGTTTTAAAAGATTCTTTTACAACTTTAATTAACAGTAACAAATTTAATTATTCTATATATCTAATTATAGTGTGCATCATAACTATAATTGTTAAATTAAGTCTTTATTTATATACTAATAAGTTAGCTAAAGAACATCATAATTTATTATTAAAAGCTAATGCTAATGATCACAAAAATGACGCTTTAATATCTAGTTTAAACTTATTATCATGCATATTAGCATCTATGAATATTTATATAGTTGATAGTATAGTTGGTATTATTATATCTATATTTATAATTAATAGTTCAATTAAAATATTTAAAGAAAGTTATAATGTATTAATGGATACATGTATATCCGATGAAGTAAAAGATGAAGTATTTAAAATTATTAATGCCCATGAAGAAATTAAAAAAGTAATTCATTTTAATTCAACTCCAGTTGGTTATAAATATCAAATATCATTTACAATCTATGTAGATGGTAATTTATCTACGTTTGAAAGCCATAAAATAGCGGACTGTCTAGAAAAAGAAATAGATAAAAAGATAGATGAAATATATTTGACTGTTATTCATGTTAATCCATGGGATAACTCTTTAAATAAGTAATAATTTATTATATAATTATAAAAGAATAGAGGGATTATGAATATATTAGATATTATTAATAAAAAAAGATTAAATAAAGAGCTTACATATGAAGAATTAAACTATGCTTTTAATGGTTATTTAAATAAAGAAATTCCTGATTATCAAATGAGTTCTTTATTAATGGCAATAACAATTAATGGATTAAATTTTGAAGAAACTTTCAATTTAACTAAGATATTTATTGATAGTGGGGAAGTATATAAATTTGATCGAAAAGTATGTGATAAACATAGTACTGGTGGTATAGGAGATACTGTAACCTTTATAATCGCGCCTATTTTAGCATCACTTAATATTCCAATTGCAAAGATGAGTGGCAGAGGTTTAGGTATTACTGGTGGTACTATAGACAAATTAGAAAGCATTCCAGGTTTTAAAGTTAATTTAACTAAAGAAGAATTTTATAATTCACTAAATGAATGTAATTTAGCAATATCTAGTCAAACAGATAAGTTAGTTCCTTTAGATAAAGTAATATATGCTCTAAGAGATGTAACCGGAACAACTGAATCTATTCCATTAATCGCATCCTCCATAATGAGTAAAAAAATCGCATCAGGTGCTTCTTACATCGTAATAGATGTTAAGTGCGGAGAAGGCGCATTATTAAAAGAAAGAAAAGATGCTGAAGAACTTAGTGATTGGTTAATTAAAATAGGAACTAAGTTTAATACCCAAGTTAAAACTATTATTACTGATATGGATGAACCTTTATCAAATTCCATTGGTAATGCTCTAGAAGTATTAGAAGCCATCGAAGTCTTAAAAGGTAAAGAAACTAAACTTACTAAAGTAGCCTTAGAAGTTGCTAGCACTTTAATTAGTATGTATAAAGATATTTCTATTGATGAAGCCTTAAACATGGCTAAAAATAGTTTAAAAGACAGATCAGCTTATAATTCTTTTGTTAAATGGGTTAGTTACAACCATGGGTCAATTGACAATATCAAAGTAAGTGATAAAACTTTCTATTTAAAAAGCAATAAAGATGGAATAGTTAGTAAGATTAGTGCTTTAGCTTGTGGTAACCTAGCCTTAAAATTAGGAGCTGGACGTATTAATAAAGACTCTATTATTGATTATGGAGTAGGTATTAAATTATTAAAAAATAAAGGCGATAAAGTCTTAAAAGGAGATAATTTAGCTATCATATATGCTAATAATAGTATTAATTTAACTGAAAAAGATTTAAATATATATGAAATAATATAAATCTATATGAATTTAAAAATCTGCTAAAAATGTAATGCAGATTTTTATTATTTCCCTAGAAAGATTTTAAAAATTGGTATGATTTTTATAACAAATTTTAAAAATCGTTTATTTGTTTTTACAATAATTACTTGATATATTGCTTTCTATGACAGGAGGTGATATAGATGATTTTAACATTAGATTATTTAAAGGAAGTAGATAAGAAGGTTAAATTAATACCCTTAACTTTTGATTTAATGTTTAAATACTTCTTCAAATCAAATGAATATGCATTTAAAAGATTCTTAATAAGTGTATTACACTTAGATATTTTGCCAGAAGAATGCACTTTATACATTAGCGATACTGATACTAAAGGTTCAAGATATAAAGAGTATCATAAAATAGTTGATTTTAATATTAAAATAAATGATTTTCTAATTGTAAACTTAGAAATAAATAGTGAATATTATAAAGATGTTAAAAGGCGTAATTCTTATTATTTTGATAGTTTAAGTAGTATTATTTTAGATAGAGGTGAAGATATATCTAAATTAAATAATATAAAAATTATTCAACTTAATCTAAATACTCGAGAAAAGAATGTTAAGTATGGTGAAGATTCTATTTATCGAACCAGTACAGCAACAAAAGAGATATTTGATGAGAACAATATAATATACATAAGGTATCTTGATTATTATAAAACTTTATACTATAATCAAAGTGAAAAGAAAAATGAATCTGATTATTGGTTAGCATCATTAATGGCTGAAAGTTTTACTGAACTTTATGAAGTGTATAGTAAGTTTTTGGATAATGATCTAAGAGATTCTTTAATAAAGGATGCGATAAGATTAAGTATGGAAGATTTTATGATAAGTGACAGTAGGTTAAAAGTATTAGAAGAACTAACGAAATATACCAGAGAAGAACGTCAAAAGAAAGAGTATGCAGAAATGCAAGCTGAAATAGAAAAAGAACGTGCGGATATTGCATCAAAAAAAGCGGATATTGAATCTAAAAAAGCAGATCTTGAAGCTATAAAAGCAGATATTGAATCTAAAAAGGCAGATTTTGAAAAAAAGAAAGCTAAAGAAAAAGCCGAATTTGAAATCCAAAAATCTAAGGAACTAGCAAAAATAAAAGAACAAGAAACTAAAGTAGTTGAAGCAAAGAATGGTATTGTTAAAAAAATGCTTAAAGAAAATATACCATATGATATTATTTCAAGAACTACTGGACTAACCCTAAAGCAAATTGAAGAACTACAATAGTTCTTTTTCTTATTAAAATATTTAACTTTTCTTTACAAGAAGTATTTACAAATAAATTTATAAAATATATAATAAAAGACATATTTTGGAGGTGCAAAATGGATAAAAATCTACCAGTTTTATTACTTAAGAAATTATCCCTATTACCGACCCAAGAAGTCCGTTTAGAACTTAATAATGAATTATCTGAAAAGATAGTTGATATCTCAGTTATGAATTATGATAAAAAGGTAGTTATTATTTTACCAGCTAGCTCTTTAGAAGAATCTCCTACTGTTACCGATTTACCTTCAATTGGAGTTCTAGCTCACATTAAATCTTGTGTTAATTTGCCCAATAAAAACTATCGTATCGTCTTAAAAGGATTAAATAGAGTTAAAATTAATGAATACCATAATTATAAAAATGATAAGAGTATTTTACTAGCTAATATCAAAAGAATTTATATTGAAAAAGAAGAAACTGTTGAACAAAGAGCCCTAAAGAAAAAATTAATCGAGCTTTTAAATAAATATATATCTTCATCATCTGAAATATCTAATAGTATCTTATCTAAAATTAAGGTTAATACTTCTTTAGATGAACTAACTGATATTATCGTTAATTTCCTTAAATTTGATATGGATAAAAAACTACTTTATATGAATGAATTTGATGAAGTGGTAAGAGCTAAAATGCTTATTAAAGATATTAATGTTGAACTAGAAATTATTAGTTTAAATAATAAAATAGACGAAGAAATTAGAGAGTCTTTTGAAAATGAACAAAAAGAATATCTAATTAAAGCTAAAATAGATAAACTAAACGAAGAATTAGGCTTTAAATCAAGTAAAGAAAAAGAATTGCTTTCATATCATCAAAAAATCAATAATTTGGATGCTAATGATAAAATAAAAGAAAGACTATTTACTGAATTAAAAAAATATGAATATACTCCAAGCAACAATCCAGAAATATCTGTAATTAGAAATTATATTGATACTCTTCTTTCCTTACCATTTAATATTTCTAGTAAAGAAGAAACTAATGAAGATAAAATAAGTAAATGTTTAAATTCATCCCATTATAAAATGGATAATATCAAAAGAAGAATTATTGAGTATGCTTATTTAAAAGAAAAAAACAAGAATCTTGATAATCCAATAATATGTTTAATTGGTTCTCCTGGGGTAGGTAAATCTACAATAGCAAGAGCAATAAGTAAAGCATTAAAAAGAGAGTTTTATAAAATAAGTGTTGGCGGTCTTAATGATTCTGCTGAGCTTAATGGCCACCGAAGAACTTATTTAGGTGCTGCTCCTGGCAAAATAATTGAAGCCTTAATTAAATGTGGTACCAATAATCCGGTTATTTTAATCGATGAAGTAGATAAAATGGTTAAGGATTATAAAGGAGATCCTGCTAGTGTTTTACTAGATATATTAGATTCTAATCAAAATAAAGAATTTATAGATAATTATATTGAAGAAGCTTTTGATTTATCAAAAATACTATTTATATTAACTGCTAATGATATAGATGCTATACCAGCAGTACTAAGAGATAGATTAGAAATAATAAAATTAGATAGCTATACAATCTTTGATAAAAAAGATATTGCAATTAATTATTTAATACCAAATATATGTAAAAAATATGGTATTAAAAAGATTGATTTAAACGAAGATAAAGTATTAGATTTAATAAAATCATATACCTCAGAACCTGGAGTTAGAGAATTAGAAAGATTATTAGATGATTGTATTAGATATATGACTATTCATAATATTAAAGAGCCAGATTTTAAACTAATTTTAGGTAAACCATTAATTGAATATAAAGAAAATGCTAATCTTGTAGGAGAAGCAAATATAATTGGGGTCTCACCTTTAGGTGGTGCTTTAATTAAAGTATCATCTATTATGGTACCAATGATGTATGATTCTAATGTAACAGGTAATATAGGTGATGCCCTAAAAGATTCAATTAAAGTAGTTCAAAGTTACTTAAAAAGTAATAATTATATGGATTATAAAAAAAGTACTAATGGCATTCATATTCACTTTGATACTCATAATTATAAATTAGATGGATTTAGTGGTTCACTTGGTATCGCAATCTCTCTATGTAGTCTATTTAGTAATAAACCAATAGATTCTAATACTGCCTTTTTAGGATCACTAGATTTATACGGAAGAGTAAAAAAAGTATCTAAATTAAGAGATAAAGTAATAACAGCCTATAATAATAATATAAAAAGATTATTTATCCCTTTAGAAAATAAAATGGATGAAGAAGATATTCCAGAATTTATACTAGAAGAATTAAATATTATCTATATATCATCATTTGAAGAAGTATATCGAATGTTAATTAAGAAATAAAAAATAGACTTTAATTTCTTATTTTGATAAAATAATAATATAAATGGAGGATAAATGAAAAAAATAGAATTATATGAAGTAGATGATGTAATTGCTAGTACATTTGAATATTGTATGTTACTACCTGATGGTAATGGTAATTTAAAACTATATGGAGAAAATTACTTTACGAGAATATTAAGAAATAATAATGGTAAATATGAATATACTCGTAATTTAATTAGAGATGAAGCTCCTGGATGTGATGTTTACTGTATTCTTAAAAATGGCAGTGATAATTCCGAAATGCGTAAAGAGTTATCACTTAGTAAAACTACTATTAGTCTATTAGATGATGGAACAACACAAATTGAGGATAAAAGATATTTTATATTAAGAAGTATTGATAAATTACCAGTTAAGATAACAAGAAAATTTGCTAGTAACAAAGTTTGGTTTAATAATAATGAATCAAATTATTCGATTAAATATACTAAACCAGATAATAATGATTATGAAACTGGGTATTTAGTAACTGGAAAAGGTATTCAAAAGATAATTGATGAAGGATTTAAAGAATCAGTATTAACTGAAGATAATTTTGTAACGTTTATCCAAAAAGGAATGAAAATAAATCCTGTTAATATTGAAGAAGCCTTAGATACTGTAGTAACTTATAAACCAGGAGAAGGAATAAATACTAAACCATCAAATTTAAGTGCCACTTAAAAAATTATAATACATAGTGACCCCAGGTTATTATGTATTTTTTAATATTTGGTATAATATCCAAGTTAAGAAAAGGAGGTGAAAAA
>ODAJ014738283.1_pt1 | contig 10816 bp, 6 predicted proteins | sample 1539241 | NCBI WGS metagenome assembly ODAJ01 (sample SAMN02144231, study PRJEB22623) | gut metagenome | biome: sheep rumen | host: Ovis aries | place: New Zealand
TCAGCTTCTCCGAGCCCGTCGCCCCGATCGACGCCACCAGCAGCGAGACCATCCAGGCCGGCATGACCGCTCCCGAGACCGGCAAGCCCGGCGACCTCGACATCCGCGGCTTCCTGGCCGAGCTCGGCTGAGAAACGAATTGACAAAAACGCGGGGGCAGATCCTCTGTCCCCGCGTTTTTTATCCCCGAACACGCCGAAGATCGTGAAAACGCTTGCAATCGTGTGTCAAAACTGTTAAAATTTTTTAGATTGCAAGGAGATGTGAACATGGTCACTTTGAAAGATATCGCCGCGGAAGCGGGCGTAAGCATCACAACCGTTTCCAACGTCGTCCACAAACGGTCGAACCGGGTCTCTCCGGAGATGGTGGAGAAGATCTGGGCCATCATCGAGCGCGAGCACTATGTGCCGAGCATGACGGCGCGCACGCTTGCCAACGACGATTCCTCCATCATCGGCATGATCACTCATCTCACGCCGCTCAACACCGGCAGCACGATGAGCGACCCCTTTCTCGGCACCTTTGTCGAGGGCATTGAGAGCCGCACCCGCGAGGAGGGCTATTTTCTGATGATCCGCTCCGTGGAGGACGCGCGGGCGCTGGAATCCCTCAGCCGCAGCTGGCGGCTGTCGGGGCTGATCCTGACCGGCATGTTCCGGGACGAGTTTTTCCTCAGCGCGCAGAAGCTGGGCATCCCCATCGTGCTGATCGACAGCTATGTGGATCAGCCGGAGCTGTGCAGCATCGGCCTCGAGGACGAGAAGGGCGGCTATCTCGCCACCCGGCACCTGCTGGAAAACGGCCACCGGGTCATCGCCTTCGCCTCGCCCTCGATCCGCTCCGGCGGCGTCGTGGACAAGCGCCTGCAGGGCTATCGCCGGGCGCTGGCGGAATTCGGCGTGGCCTTTGACCCGTCTCTTGTGTTCACGCAGGAGATCTCCGTGGAGGAGGGCCGCCGCCTCGGCCGCCGGCTGGGAGAAAAGCCCGAGATCACCGGCATTTTCGCCTCCGCCGACATTCTGGCCGCCGGCATCATGGCGGGCCTGCGCGAAAAGGGGCTCGACATTCCGCGCGACAAGTCCATCGTCGGCTTTGACGACAACTATCTCTGCCGCCTGACCCACCCGACGCTCACGACGATCCATCAGGACGCGGAGCAGAAGGGCGTGCTGGCGACCGACATGATTGTGGCGCAGCTGCGCAATCAGCCCATTGAGAACCGCTCGATCATCCTGCCGGTGAGTCTCGTGGAGCGCGACAGCGTGCGCAATCTCAACGAACAAAAGAGGATTGAATTGAAAAAAGGAATCATATTTGATCTGGACGGGGTGCTGCTGTCGACCGACGACAAGCACTATGAGGCCTGGAAGTCGATCGCCGACGACCTGGGCATCCCCTTTGACCGGCAGATCAACAACCGGCTGCGCGGCGTGAGCCGGATGCAGTCGCTGGAGATCGTGCTGGAGCAGGCGTCCCGCCCCTTCTCCCGGGAGGAGAAGGAGGCGCTTGCCGAGCGGAAAAACGAGCGCTACCGCGCGCTGCTGCAAAGCCTGACGCCCGCGGCCGTCTCCCCCGAGGTGCGCGAAACGCTCGCACTGCTCAAGGCGCGGGGAAAGAAGCTCGCCATCGGCAGCTCGAGCAAAAACACGAAGCTGATCCTGCGTCTGACCGGGCTCGACGGCTTTTTCGACGCGATTTCGGACGGGACGAACATCACCCGCTCCAAGCCCGACCCGGAGGTCTTCCTCAAGGCGGCGGACTTCCTCGCTCTCAAGCCGGAGGACTGCTGCGTGATCGAGGACGCCGTGGCCGGGATCGACGCGGCCAACGCCGGCGGCTTTCTGAGCATCGGCATCGGAGACGCCGCGTCCTATGACAAAGCAGCAATCAGCATCCGCAGCCTCGTCGAGCTGCCGGAGCTGGTATAACAAGCTGGTATAGCAAAAAGGATCACCGCAGAAGCGGTGATCCTTTTTGAGACTGTCAAAATACTATAGAATTGGCTGTTAGATAGAGTCGCGGGGGAGCGCGAGGGGGCAAGGCCCGCCTCGCGGTTCAATCACCCGCCGTCTGAAAAAGCCTGATATAATCAGGTTTTTTCAGGTAATGGCATTTTGCGGCAGAGCAAAATGCCCGGCGGCTGAAGCGCAGCCAAAAAAGCCCCGGAGGGCTTTTTTGACAAGCTGAAAAAGGATCACCGCAGAAGCGGTGATCCTGTTTTTATTCGATCTCCTCCACCGTCCAGCCCCCGTGGGTCACGGTGACGCGTTTTCGTCTGCCGCCGAGCGTCACCGGGAAGCTCAGGCGCGTCAGCTGCTCCGGCAGATGCGGATGGAGCTTCAGCTCGCCGCCGCGCACATCGAGGCCCGCGAAGCCGAGCGCCGCGATCATCCAGGCCCCGCCGTTGGCGGCCGGGTGGGTGCCGCCGATGTAGATCTCCCCCGCCCACTGCTTGCCGCCGCCGGCAAGGTCGATCGAAGCCGTTTTCTCAAACAGCTCCCAGGCGCGGTCAAGCCGCCCGATGCGGCAGGCCGTCAGCGCGTACATACAGGCCGACAGGCTCGAGCCGTGCTCCGTGCGCGGCTCATAGTAGTCCCAGCTCGCGGCAAGCTCCTCATCCGTGAAGCGCTCCGGCAGCAGCGCCATCAGCGCGATCACGTCCGCCTGCTTGATGATCTGCGTCGGCCCCGCCACGCCGTGGTCGCCGCCCCAGTATTCCCGCTCGTCGCACAGGCGGCCGCGCACCGCGTCGAGGCCGCAGTCCTCGAGCGCAAAGTAGCCGTCGAACTGCTCGAGCACGCCGCCGCGCCGCCGCGGACGGCGCAGCCGTTTCAAGACCTCCGGCAGCAGCTTCCAGTCCTCGGCGTAGTGCAGTTCCTCAAGCAGCGCGGCAAACCAGTCCGGCCGGTCCCGGAAGATCGTCTCCAGCCCGAGCGCGCTCTCCAGGCAAAAGCGCGCCATCTCGTTGGTAAAGGCGTTGTTCGTCACGCGCTCATGGTATTCGTCCGGGCCGATCACGTCCTGCAGGTCGAGCGCCTCACTGTCGAGGTGCGCGCTCATGCGGCTGAGATAAAAGCGCGCGCACTGCAGGATGACCGCCGCGCCGCCCTCCTCCAGCAGGCTCCGGTCGCCGGTGATGTCCGTATAGCGCCGCAGCGCGTAGGCGACATCGGCGCTGATGTGGATCTGCTTGTCCCGGAAATAGGTCCGCACCGGGCGGTGGGTGAACACGTCCACCACGTTGAAGTCGGTGCAGCCCTCGGCGCCGCCCTCCTGGCTCTCCCAGGCGTAGAACGCGCCGCGATAGCCGTACTCCGCCGCCTTTTGCAGCGCGCCGGGCAGGGTGTCGATGCGGTAGCGCAGCAGGGACCGGGCGATCTCCGGCTGGGTATAGACGAACATCGGAAAGAAAAAGATTTCCGAATCCCAGAACACCGCGCCCTTGTAGGTCTGGCCCGAAAGGCCGCGCGCCGGGATGGACAGATTGCCCGAATGGCGCGGGGCGATGCTGTTGAGATAATACTGGCTGGCGTGCAGGGCGCGCGCCGCCGCCTCGTCGCCCTCCGGCTCCACGGCGCTGCGCGCCCAGACCCCGTCCCAGGCGGCGGTATTCTCCCGCAGGCAGCTCTCGAAGCCCGCCGCCCGGGCGCGCCGGGCAAGCGCCGCGGCGGCCGCGGCGGGATCGTCGCCGTCAAGCCCGGTATAGACCGCGGCGAAGATCGAAAGCTCCCGCCGCTCCCCGGCCTTCACCGGAAAACGCAGCACGCGGAAAACGCCGTCCTCGCCGCGCTCGAAGCGCTCCTGCGCCGGAAACTCCGGCGCGACCGCCTGCGCGACGGCCACCGGGATGCGCTTTTCTCCGGTCACGGCCTCGCAGAGCAGTGTCTCGCCGGTCTGATAGCGCCAGTCGAACAGATGCGGGCCGTTGATGTCCCAGATATCGGCGGAGATGCCGGTGCGCAGCTCGGCAAGGCCCTCGTCGGCAAAGCGGAGCGTGAGCCGGGAGGCCAGCAGATGCACCTCGCGGAGCGAGGCGATGCGGCGGCTCTCGACCGTGACCGCGCCGAAGTCCGTCTCCCGGCGGAACACGCCGCGGCGGTAGTCGATCTCCAGGCTGTGGCTCAGCGGCGCGCGCTCGGGCAGCGCCATCGACTCCCCGTTGAAGGTGAGGCGCGCGTACAGGCCGTTCGGCGCGTTCACCGGTTCCCGCCAGCGTTTTTCAAAGCGGTCGTACACGCCCGCGAGATTCACCGCCGCGAAGGAGGCGCTGCCCGCCTCGTCCACCGTGCCGCGCACACCCAGATAGCCGTTTGCGATCAGAAAGCGGTTGCCGTCGGTCACGACCCGCCCGGGCTCATATCCGCATACCTTCAAAGACCAGGTGTCCATAAGCATTCTCCTGTATAAAGTCTGCCCTTCGCTGGATACGAAGGGCAGTCGTTTAATCCGTTTAAGCCGTTTAAGCCGGGATGAAAAGCTCCCCGGGGCCGAGGACGTGCAGCCTGTCAAAGATCTGCAGCTCGACCGGCTCGCCCTCGCGCAGCTGAAAGCGCGTGCCCTCGCTGCCCATCCGGACCTCCAGCACCCGCCCCCGGTAGCTCAGCGAAAAGCGAAGGCTCTTCCAGCGCGCCGGGAGGCGCGGGGCAAAACGGAGCTGCTCGCCGTCGCTGCGCAGTCCCGCGAAGCCGTAGACGATGTTGGCCCAGGACATGGCGATGCTGGTGATGTGCAGGCCCTCGCGGGTATTGCGGTTGTAGTTGTCCAGGTCGAGCCGCGTCGCATAGCCGAAGAAGCCCGTCGCCTCGTCCGTCAGTCCCAGCTCCGCGGCGAGGATCGAGTGGATCGCCGGGGAGAGCGAGGATTCGTGGATCGTCCGGGGCTGGTAGTAGTCGTAGTTGACGCGCTTGACCGCCTCGGAGAAGGAGGAATTGTAGAGATAGAGCATCATCAGCACGTCGGGCTGCTTGATCATGTCCGTGCGGTAGATGCGGTCATAGGACCAGTGGTCGTAGAGCGGGAAGTCACTGACCGGGATGGAGGAAATGTCGGTGTGCGGCAGGTCGAAAAAGCCATCGTGCTGCTCCATGAGGCCGCTCTCCGTCACCGGCAGATACATCTTGTCCGCGATCTCGCGCCAGGCGGCGGTCTCGCTCTCGTCAAAGCCCGTCTTTTCGCACAGCGCCGCGTAGTCCGCCGGATGCTCCGCCCGCAGCGCCTCGAGCACCTCGGCGGCATAGGCGAGGGTGCGCTTGCCCATGTAGTTGGTGTAGGCGTTGTTGTTGACCATCATGTGGAATTCGTCCGGCCCCATCACGCCGAAGAAGCCGTACAGCCCGTTGCGCGCCCCCCGGGCCGCCCGGCTTTTGAGGAAGCGCGCGATCTGCAGCAGCATCTCCGCGCCGTAGCGGCGCAGGAAGTCCCCGTCCCCGGTCACGCGCACATAGTGCCAGATCCCGTAGGCCACCGCCGTGCTCGGCTGCAGCTGCAGGCTCGCGTGCTGCCAGAGATTGCAGGCCTCGTCGCCGTTGAGCGTGGCGATCGGGTAGCAGGCGCCCTCGCAGTCGAGCATCTTCGCCCGCTCGAGCGCCATCGGCAGCGTGCTGTAGCGAAACAGCAGCAGATCCTTCGCCGCGTCGGGATTTGTGAACAGATAGAAGGGCAGGCAGCAGGATTCGGTGTCCCAGAAGGCGTGGCCGTTGTAGGCCTCGCCGGTCAGGCCCTTGGCGCCGATGTTGTGGCGCATGCTGCCGCCGTTGTAGGTCTGGGCAAGCTGGAAGCTGCAGAAGCGGATGCCCTGCTGCTCGGCGGCGACGGCGGATACGTCCGAGGCGGCCTCGAGCTCGATGTCCGACACGGCCCAGTAGGCGCTCCACCAGGCTTTGTGCGCCTCGAGCGCCTCGTCGAGCGTGACTCTCCCGCTCTCGTCAAGCGCCCGCTGTCCCGCGGCCCAGAGCTCCCCGCCCCGGCTCGCGTCATAGAGGATCACGACGCGCTTGTCGATCTGCTGCGCCTCGCCCTGCCTGAGCGCCAGGCGGCGGCGCAGCGAAACGCTCTTTTCCCCGCGCCTTTCCTCCCAGTCGCCCCCGGGCAGCAGCGCCCCGGCGAACAGCTCCTGCCCGGAGCCGAGGGTGCGCGACTGCAGGCACAGCCGCCCGCCGCCGATCTCGTCCCTCGTCTCGCCCCAGAAGCAGGCGTCGCGGCCCTCGTGCCGCACCGCGAAGGACAGGCCGCTCTCAAGCTCCAGCTCGCCGGAGAAGTTCAGCGCCTCGAAGCTTATGCGCTGATAGGCCCGCTCCCGGTGCGTCATATCCAGAAAGCGCAGGAAGTCCAGCCGCAGCTCCTTGCCGGAGGCGGTCTGCCAGACGAAGGAGCGCCGCAGCGTCCCCTCGCGCAGATCCAGCACCCGGCGAAAATCCCGGAACCGGGACTTCCCGAGGTCGAGCCGTTCCCCGTCGAGCGTGATCGTGCTCATCAGCCATTCCGCCGAGGGGATCATGAAATGGGTCTTTTCCACGATGCCCCGGTAGGAGCGCGGCAGGCTGACCAGCTCATAGACGCCGTTGGTGTAGGCGCCGCGGAGCGAATCCACGCTCCCGCCCTCGTCAAAGCAGCCGCGCACGCCGGTACTCTCGTTGGCCAGCGAGAACACGGACTCGCTGACGCGGGAATAGGCCGGATCAAAGCCGTCCTCGATGACCCTCCACGGATCGACCGTGAAATAGATATCTGCAACTTTTGCCATGGAAAAGCCTCGCTTTTTATTGAAATTACAGCTATTCAGTCCGCCCGTCTTTCGGGGGGGGAGTTCAGAGGGGGAACGCCTCTGATTTTTCGCCTCGCAAGGCGAAAAAATCAAATCTCATATGTTTTTGACGGGGCTTTGCCTCGTCAAAAACACCCTAAGCCGAGCTGTGCGAGGCCTCGCGCCGACCAACCAAAGGGCGATAAGCGCGAGTGCCCCTAACGATTCAGTCCCCTCTCATGGGGACTGAATCGTTACTCAAATATCAGCCTTTGATGCCGGAGGAAGCCGCGTTCTCCGTCAGCTGCTTCTGGAAGATCGCAAAGAGGATGATCGGCGGGATCATCGAAAAGACCACCGAGCGCATCATCGCGTCGGCGTTGACGGTCTGCTCCGTGCTGAACACGAAGAGCCGCACCATCACGGTCTGCATCGGGCCGCTGCGCAGCACCAGATAGGGCAGCAGGAAGTCCGACCAGGAGGCGTTGACGGCGAAGATGGCGACCACCGCGCAGATCGGCTTCGACAGCGGCAGCACGATGTGGAAAAAGGTCTGCAGCGGGCTGCAGCCGTCGATGCGGCTGGCCTCGATCATCGAATAGGGCAGGGATTCAAAAAACTGGATGAACAGCACCACGTACATGGCGTTGGCGCCGTAGGAGAGCCAGAGCGGCAGAAAGCTGTTGCCCATCTTGAGCCGCTGGATGTTCATAAACAGCGGCACGATGCTGATCGTCGCCGGAACCAGCAGCGAGAGCATCACGAGCTTTTTCACCACGCCGGAGCCCTTCGGCTTGAGGATCGCGAGGCCGTAGCCCAGCAGGCCGTTGAAGAGCAGCGCGCACACGACGCTCCCCACGACCGAAATGAGCGAGTTGAGGTAGTTTTTCGCTATGCCGAGCTGGTTCCAGGTCTTCAGGAAGGGGCCGGGATCGAAGGAGCGCGGGAGGATGTCGGTGCTGGACATGAACTCCTTCAGATCCTTGAAGCCCGCCAGAATGACCCAGAAGAGCGGAAAGACCGCAAACACGACCATGACAAGGCACAGCAGGTAAATGACCGCGTATCCGATCCTCACGGACGGGGAATGCATGTCGTAGTCCCGGATGACGCCGGTGCGGGGCAGTTTCTTCATACAGATGCGCCTCCCTCAGTCCCAGTCGGATTCTTTGTTGTTGAAATAGGAATAGACCGCCGTCATCGCCAGCAGGATCACCGTGACGATCACCGCCACGGCGGAGGCCTTGCCGTAGTCCATCGAGCCGCCGAAGGCGTACTGCCACATGAGCTGCATCAGCGAGAGCGAGGCGTTGTCCGGCCCGCCCTTGGTGAGCACCATCGGCTCATACATGATCTGGAACACCGAGATGATCTGCAAAATCAGCAGCGTCCCGGCGAGCTTCCGGATCGAGGGCAGCAGGATGTGCGTCACCCGCTGCCAGACGCTCGCGCCGTCGATGGCCGCCGCCTCATAGAGCTCCGGATTGACCCCGGCCATGCTCGCCATGTAGATGAGCGCCGTGGCCCCGGCGCCCTTCCAGGTCGCCACGCAGATGATGATCGGAATGACCAGATTGGCCCGCGTCAGATAGGTCTGCGCCGGAATGCCGAGCCGGGAGAGCAGGATATTGAGCACGCCGGATTTTTCACCGGAGAAGAAGGCGGACCACAGGATAATCACCGCCAGGCCCGGCAGCATGTTCGGCAGATAGGCCGCCGTGCGGAAAAAGCCCTTACCGCGCACCGTCTCGCCGATCAGCATCGCCAGCAGGATCGGCAGCGCGAAGCCGATCAGCAGCGACCAGAAGGTGTAGGAGAAGGTGTTGACCAGCGCCTGGGTGAAGTTGGTCTTTCCCATGACGCTGATGAAGTTTTTCAGCCCCACGAACTCCACCAGCTCGATATTTTCGGTCTTGTACAGGCTCATGCGCACGCTCTCGAGCAGGGGCTCCCAGACGAAAAAGGTCATCAGGATGAGGCCCGGCAGCATGATGAGCCAGGACTTGATCGCCTCCGCCCGCTTCCCGTTGGCGGGCAGGCGCTTTGCTTGTCTGTTCATGACGGATACCTCCCGGTTGATTGCCCTGAAAAAAAGCAAGCCGACAGGGCAGAGCGATGCAGGCTTGCTTTTTCATTCTCGGTCAGGCGTTGTTGATCTCGTCGTCCAGGTACTCCTGGAAGGACTCCTGCGCCTCGGCCATGGATTTGTACACGTCGGCGTTCTCGCGGGTAATCACGCGCTGGATCACGGCGGTCAGCTCGCGGTAGAGCTGCTGGGCGAACACGGGCTCCTCGGCCCGCAGCGTGATCGTGCCCTCGGAGATGGAGTTGAAGAAATCGTCATACAGGCGCATATCCACGTTGCAGTACTCGTCGATGATGGCCTGCTTGGCGGCATTGTACTCCTCGTCGTTCCAGGCGCTGATCGCGGGCAGCACCGGGGCGCCGCGGTCGCGCTTGGCGGCGTAGTCGGCGCGCATGCCGGCCACGATGTCGTCATCGAGGAAGGGGAGCTTGCCGAGGATCTTCAGATAGGCCATCAGGGCCGTGGCCTGATCGGCGCTGATATCGGGCGCGAACATATAGCAGGTGCCGCCGGCCAGCGCGTAGCGGCCCGCGGGGCCCGCCGGGAAGGGCACCAGCGCGAAGTCCTCGATGGGCAGGCCCTTGTTGGCGGTGGGCTGGTCCACCGAGTCGTCGGCGGCAAAGTTCATCGCGGCCTCGCCGATGCCGAGGGCGGAGTGGGAGCCGGCCCAGTCGGTCGTCGTGGCGTCGGCGTTGAGGATGTCATACTTCCACTTCAGGTCGCGGATGTATTCCATGGCGGCGATCGCCTCGGGGGACGTGAAATTGCAGACCCAGCGGCCGTCGGCGTCCTGGTACTCCAGGGCGCTGTCACCCACGCAGCCGAAGTTCCAGGCGATGTTCGTGAAGAGCCAGCCGCCGTAGGTCTCGCTCGCGGGGAAGACGAGCCCGGCCTTGCCGGTCTTTTCGCGGATGATCTGGCCGTACTCCGCCAGCTCCTGCAGCGTGGTCGGATACATGGGCAGGCCGTCGTCGGTCATGAGCCCCGCCTCACGGAAAAGCTCGATGTTGATGTGCAAGCCCAGCACGTAGCCGTCGCGGGGCAGGCCGTAGATGCGTCCGTTTTCATCCGCCAGCATCTCCACATAGGAGGGGCTGAACTTGTCCAGCGCGCCGCAGGCCGCCAGCGCGTCGGTCACATCGCCGACGAGGCCCTGGCTGATGAGCAGCTGGGGATCGGTAAAGGGCGGCTGGAAGATGCTCGGGGCGGTGCCGCCCTTCGCCATCGGGACATAGTTTGAGAGCGTGTAGGAGAAATAGTCGGGAACGAGGGTCACGTTCGGGTACTGCTTGGCCATCGTGGCCCGGTAGCCCTCAAACAGCGCCAGCTCCGAGGCGGGTGCGGTGTCCGCGGGCCAGTTGCCCAGCGTGATCGTGCACGTCAGATCGGGGTCGATGACGTCCTCGGACAGCCCGGCCAGCTCGTTTTCCAGCTCCTCGGACATGCCGACGTCCGTGGCCTGCTGGGCAGGCTCCGCCGTCTGGCCCTGTCCGCATCCGGCGAGCAGCAGACACGCGGTCAGCAGCAGCGCAAACACGATAAGGCTCTTTTTCATAGGGATCCTCCTTTTTTATTCTCGGTGCGCGGCACCGTATCCTCATTTGGTTTAACGCTAAACTTATAGATTCATTATAGTCGCAGCAGGCCGGTTTTGTCAAGATGTGATAAAAGAAATCCCGGACTTTTTCCCGCGTGAAAAAAAGCAGCCGCCGCTCTTGCAAAGCGCCCCGCGCTGTGTTATATTGAGCGCAAGTTATTTATTCAGTCTCGGACTCCATGGGGGAGTTCAGAGGGGGAATCTCCCCTCTGATTTTTCCCGTCGCAACGGGAAAAACAAAATCAAGTCCGTTTTTGACGGGGCTTTGCCTCGGCAAAAACACCCTGAGCCGAGCCATGCGAGGCCTCGCGCCGTCGTCAAACGAAACTCACTTCATTCCGCTTCCGCCTTCAGGGCGAAAGCTGCATATCCGTTCCTTCCGTTTTCC
>ODAJ011892685.1_pt1 | contig 10815 bp, 8 predicted proteins | sample 1539241 | NCBI WGS metagenome assembly ODAJ01 (sample SAMN02144231, study PRJEB22623) | gut metagenome | biome: sheep rumen | host: Ovis aries | place: New Zealand
TCGACGGGCAAACCAGCCAGAGCGGCGCGGCGAAGTTTCTCGTACTTGACGGCGACTTCTTCGGGCGAAAGACTTTCAGTGAGGAACGCGAACTTTGCGCCGCCCATGCGATAAACCGTGCCATCGGAGTTTGCAAGCTCTTGAAGGAGCCAGGCGACCTGTTGCAGGACGGAATTGCCGAACGCGTAGCCGTGCTCCTCGTTTATGTTGTTCATCTTGTTAATCCCGCACAGCACGACAACGCAACTTTTCTTAAGTTCAATGGCTGCAATCAAATCTCGGAAAAAGCCGTACTGATTCCTGAGCAAAGTGACGGGGTCGACGCTTTCAATCAAGCCCTCGTTAATCACCACGCCGCAGAGGAATTCGGGCAAGCCCTCCGCGTCAAAGATTGTCGAGCCCATATAACGCATAACGGCATAAGTCCCGTCCTTAAGTCGCGTCCGGTAGGTCACGTCGTAACCCTTAGTCTCGCCGCTTAGAATCCCTTGCATCGTCCGCTTATAAATGAATTTGTCTTCGGGGTGAATGTAATTGCTCCAGTCAATGGCGTCAGTGGAAATGTATTCGCCCGCCAACCCGAACAGTTCCACGGCGGCAGGACTAAAACGGGTCACGTTGTCTTTAATGTCGTGAATCGTAACGTAATTGCCGCGCCCAAGAATCGTGAAGGCGTTAAATAAGTCGTCGAGAATCTTTTTGTGTTTAGTCATAGTTATCAGCTCCGATTAAACGTCGATAGAAGGAACCTTAGCACGAACAAAAGCCATAACAACAGCAAGACAAGCTAGCGAGACGCCTAAGCCGAGCCAACCGCTTTGAGTGACGCCCGCGACGAGATAGCCGACCACACAGCAACTTGAGACCGTCAAGACGTAGGGAACTTGGGTACTAACGTGGTCTATGTGGTGGCATTGAGCACCCGCCGAGGCAAGGATAGTAGTATCGGAAATGGGCGAGGCATGGTCGCCGCCGACTGAACCCGCCAATATCGCCGCAACGCAAATAACGAGCAAGTTAGACGCCACATCAGTCGGGAGATTGATCAGAACGGAAATTGCAATAGGAATCAAAATGCCGAACGTCCCCCAGCTCGTGCCAGTCGCGAAAGCCAACGCCATTGACACGACGAAGAAAATCACCGGCAAGAACATAGCAAGCGACGCGTGCTCCTGGACAATGCCGCCGACGTAGCCGCCCAAATTCAAATAGCTATCAGAGCAAATGCCAGATAACGTCCACGCTAAGCAAAGAATAAAAATCGCGGGCACCATCGCTTTAAAGCCTTGGGAATAGCATTCGCAGTATTCAGCGAAGTTTACGACCTTGCGCGGCAGATAAAGAGCCGAGATAAAAATTAACGCGATAAACGAACCGAGAGCCAAAGCCTTGGAGGCGTCGCAGTCGGCGAAGGCGTCCGAAATCGTTTTGCCCTCGTGGATGCCGCCCGTGTAAAGCATGCCATAGATACAGACGCTAATAAGCACGATAAGCGGCAAGATGAGATCGATAATCTTTCCTTGCCTGCCAGTGCTCTGCTCGTTGCTAACGTTGTCTTGATATTCGGCGGGAATTTCAAAATGCTCATTGTTCTTGCGAACCTCCGCGCCCATTGTCGCGAAGTCTCTGCCAGTCACGATGATGAACACCATAAAAATCATCGTAAGGATAGCGTAGAGGTTAAAAGGAATCGTCTGCAGGAAAAGTAAGAAACCGTCGACGAGTGAGCCTTCAGGCAGGGACGAGCCGACAGCCGCCGCCCAACTAGAAACGGGCGCGATAATGCAAACGGGAGCCGCCGTCGAATCGATGACGTAAGCGAGCTTCGCGCGGCAGATTTTAAACTTGTCAGTGACGGGTCGCATAATCGTTCCAACAGTCAGGCAGTTGAAGTAGTCGTCGATGAATATCAACATACCGAGGAATGCCGTTAAGCCGAGGGCGGAACGCTTGCCAGAGATGACTGAACGCGCCCATTCCCCGTAAGCCTTCGTCGCGCCCGACTTGCTGATTATCGCAACCAAGATACCCAAGATGACGAGGAATACTAAAATGTTGACGTTGCCGCCGACCTTGCCTTCCATAATCTCAAAGAAGATAACGATGGATTCTAGGAAGTTGCCGCCCGTGAAGAGCATTGCACCCACGAAGATTCCGACTATCAGCGAAGTGTAGACTTCCTTAGTAGCAAGCGCGAGGATTATCGTGATAATCGGCGGCAACATTGACAACGCAGAACTTTCCATTAGCTAGAATGCCTCCTCAAGTGAAATTTTTTTATGCCGCGCCGATTATAGCAGGTATTGCCCACTAGCGCAAAAGATTTTATCCGCTGTACAAGCCGCCCGCGATTAGTTATTATGCACGCGGTGATTGATTGATGAATTCGTTTTTAATCGGGTTGCAGTTCTTGACGCGGATATTTGTCGTCAAGCAGAGTGTTTGGACGGAAGAGAGCTTCGGCGAGTCGGTGAAATATTTTCCGGCGGTCGGGGCGGTGCTCGGATTAATCTGTTCGGGCGTCGTCGGGGCGGTGAATCATTTGGGCTTGCCGACGTTGTCGGGGGCGGTTGGCTTTGCGGCTTTGATAGTCTTGACGGGCGGCATTCATTGCGATGGGCTAATGGATTCGGTGGACGGATTATTTTCGGGTCGCGAGCGGGAAAAAATTTTGCTTATCATGAAGGACAGTCGGGCGGGCTCGTTCGGCGTAGTCGCGATGATTTTAGTTGCGACGTTGGAAGTCTCGACGCTAACTGAACTGGCGCGGCTGTCGACGTGGTGGCTGTGTGCGGCGATTTACTCCGCCCCGATAATCGCCCGGCTAATGATGGTCGTGACGATTGGAGAATTCCCCTACGCCAGACCCGACGGCATGGGCAAAGCCTTTGCAAAGTTCACGACGCGGCGGACGATACTTTTTGCGGCGGGCGAAACGCTTTTACTTTTGTTGCCGCTTGTCGTCGTCAGCAAAATGTTTTTCCTCTGCGCGGCGGCGGCGAGTGTTCTTGCGTTAATCATAGCGTGGAGGTTTGCGACGTTCGCAACAGAAAAGATTGGCGGCGTCACGGGCGACATTTACGGCGCAGTAACGATGCTAGCTGAACTATCCGTGCTGATAACTTTCTTGCTTGTGGCGGCAGCTCTGCGATGAAGATTGTCGTTAAAATGCGTGGTACGTGCGGTGAGTTGGCGCAAGGTTTTTATCGCGGCGAACCTGTGCTGATTACTTGCCCGATAGAAAAATTTTCAACGGCGGTTGTCTCTGATGAGTTCGCGGGAGTTGAAGGTCTCGGCTTGAAATCGTTGGCAATCCTCAATAAGGTCTGCGGCGGGCGTGAATTCAAATTCGGATTGCGGCTAACCTCGGAACTTCCACACGGCAAAGGTATGGCGTCGTCGTCTGCTGATATGGCGGCAGTCGCTCAAGCCGTCGCGTTGTCATTGGGTAAGAGACTTTCGCCTGACGAACTCGGCAAGCTCTGCGCGTCAATCGAACCGACCGACGGCATATTTTATCCGGGCGTCGTCGCGATGAATCCTCTGACTGGTCGGCTGATAAAAAACATTCGGGCGCAGGAACGATTTCAAGTGGCGGTCTTCGATTACGGCGGCGAAGTCGACACCCTCAAGCTTAATCGCCGCAGTGATTTTGAATTACCCACGCTAGCCGACGAGATTGACTTCACGCTGACTGAATGCTCCGCCCTTGTCAACCAAAACATTTTGCCTAAACGTGGACTTGAAGACCTCATGACCTTTGCAAAGGACTTGGGAGCCGTCGCCGTCAACGTCGCGCACTCCGGAACCGTCGCGGGGATTTTTTTTCGTGCAGACGATTCATACGCCGCTAAGAAGGTTGCCGCCGTCCGAAGCCGTTTCGATTTCCTAGATTTTATGACGTTGACGCGCCTCGCCGTTTAAATCTATAATGGCGCAAAACTTTTAGGCGGTGATGTGTTGAAGAAACAATTTTTATCGGGAATGGTTGTCGCAAGTCTTTTGCTTATTGGTTGCGGTAAAGAGGATACTCAAGCCCCTAAGCCGCCGCTCGTCAAAGTTCAGCAAGTCGAAGCCGCCAACGCCGCACAGGAAGAAAATTATTCAGGCGTGGTGCGTGGTCGATACGAGACGAACTTATCATTTCAAGTCGGCGGCAAGATTATTTCTCGCGACGTGCAGACCGGCTCAAGAGTTCGGGCGGGCGATGTCCTCATGACGCTTGACCCTAAAGACGTTGTCGAACAGGCAAGGAGCGCGGAAGCCCAAGTTGCCTCCACGCGTGCGCAACTGCAACTGGCAAAGGCGAACCTTGACCGCTACGCCGAACTGTTCAAATCAGAAGCAATTGCCGCCGCCGTCCTCGACCAATACAAGACCCAATACGACGCCGCACAAGCCGCTTACGATGCCGCAGTTGCTCAAGCTCAGCAAAGCCGCAATTCTTTGGACTACACGACCTTGACAGCCAATGCCAACGGTGTCATCTCAGAGATTCAAGCGGAAGTTGGGCAAGTCGTCGCGGCGGGGCAAAGTGTCTTGACGCTCGTCCAGGCTGGTGAGCTTGAAGTCGTAGCCAGCATTCCCGAAAACAAAATCTCCGCCGTGCAAATTGGTCAGCGCGTGTCGATAACGTTCTGGGCTACGGGCAATGAAGTGATTGGCACCGTCCGCGAGATTGCTCCTATGGCTGATTCGGCGGCGCGGACGTTCACGGTTAAGATTTCGATTCCCGACGCAAGCAAAATTCAGCTCGGCATGACGGCTAATGTTATCATGCAGGCGACTTCAGCAAGCGCAATCATTCTTCCGCTAAGTGCGATTTATCAGACGGGCAACGCGGCGCAAGTTTGGCTCGTCGACGGCGGCAAGGTCACACTTAAGCAGGTCGAAGTCACTGCCTTTGACGACAACGCCGTTCAAGTGCGCGGGCTAAAGGCGGGCGATGTCGTCGTTGTGGCGGGCGTCAATAAACTCCGCGACGGACAGGAAGTCAGGACTGGTGCGCAATGAGAAACTTAACGGAGCTTTCCTTAAACAATCGCCCGCTCGTCTGGTACTTCATAATCGTTGCGTTCGTCGGTGGGATTTTCTCTTACTTCAGTCTAGGACGCATGGAAGACCCAAAGTTCGTTGTGCGCGATATGATTGTTGCGGCGTATTGGCCAGGCGCGACCGCTTACGAAATGCAAGAGCAAGTCACTGATAAGCTAGAGAAGAAGTTACAGGATATTCCCCACCTTGACAACCTAGAGAGCGAGACGCGACCGGGTTCGACGATAATTTACATTAGGCTTGATGACGAACCTGCCACTGACCAAATCCGTCCGACATGGCGCGACGTGCGAAACTACTGCGCGGACATCAAAGGCGACTTGCCCGAAGGCGTCATGGGTCCGTTCTTCAATGATACTTATGATGAAGTCTTCGGCTCGGTTTATGCTTTGACGGGCGACGGCTTCAGCTATGAAGAGCTTAGACGCTACGCAGAAGAGATTCGACGCTTGCTATTGGGCGTGGACGACGTTAAGAAGATTGAACTTGTCGGCGAACAGTCAGAAATTGTTTACGTCGAGATTGAGCAGATGAAGCTTGCGGAACTCGGCATAAGCCCGCAAGTCATCTCTGATACGCTAGCTACGCAAAATGCGATGACGCCCGCCGGTATGGTCGAGACTTCAAGCGACAACATTTATCTGCGTGTGACTGGAATCTTTGACGACGTGGAGGCGATAAAAAATCTGCCACTCAACGCGGAGGGCAGAATCATTCGGCTAGCGGACATTGCAAAGGTTGAGCGGCGATTCATTGACCCGCCCGAACCAAAGATGTTCTTTGACGGCAAGCCCGCGATTGGAATTGCGGTTGCCATGAACGACGGCGGGAATATCCTAAAGCTCGGCGATGACCTCGACATAATGGAAAAACGAATACAATCGGAACTACCTTTGGGCATGGAACTTCATCAGGTGAGCGACCAACCGCAAGTCGTGGAAAAGTCAATCGGCGAGTTCGTCGAGACTTTGATACTTGCAATCGTGATTGTCTTGGGCGTGAGCTTTGCAAGCTTAGGATTGCGGACGGGGCTAGTCGTTGCCGGTTGTATACCGCTTGTCTTAGCAGGGACGTTCTGCTTTATGTACGCGCTGGGCATTGACCTGCATAAAGTTTCCCTCGGCTCGCTGATAATCGCGCTGGGCTTGCTCGTCGACGATGCTATTATTGCGGTTGAGATGATGAGCGTCCAACTTGAACGCGGGCTTAGTCGATTCGATGCAGCGTGTCATGCCTTCAACGTGACGGCTAAACCAATGCTGACGGGCACGCTGATAACTTGCGCGGGCTTTATCCCGGTTGCGTTCTCTAAAGGCATTGCAAGCGAATTCTGCCGCGATATGTTCTGGGTGGTGAGTATCGCGCTTATACTGTCGTGGATAGTGTCAGTCATGGTCGCGCCTCTGTTCGGCTATCACATCATCAAGATAGAGAAGAAGTCCGATTCGGAACTTTACAACAGCCGCTTCTATAAAACCTTCCGCCGTGTGCTTGAAACTTTCTTGCGGAATAAAATCTTAGTGTTAAGCGGGACAATCGGAGCGTTCGCGGCGACAATCTTTGTAGTGGACTTGGTGCAACAGGAGTTCTTCCCTCCGTCGATTCGTCCAGAAATTTTAATCGAACTTCGCTTGCCCGAAGGCTCATCAATGGCGGCGACTCAAGCGGAGGCTGACCGCTTTGCAAAGTTCCTAGACAGCAAACGAGACGCCCTGAAGAATTACGCTTACTACGTCGGGCAGGATACGCCGCGTTTCGTGCTGACCATTGACCCGAAGACCGATGCCGATAATATGGCTAAGTTCGTCGTCACGGCTCACGAGGACACCCGCGACGATTTGATTGCGATGATTGACACGGAGCTTGATGACAACTTTCCTTTGGTGCGTGCGAATATCCAACTGATTCAGACGGGACCGCCCGCCGACTATCCGATTATGCTACGCGTCTCCGGCACCGACATTGATAAAGTTCAATCGCTCGCCGAGGAAGTCGCCGCCCGTGTTGCCCAAGACCCGAACGCTACGAACATTCACCTTGACTGGCAAGAGAAATCTAAGGTTGTGCGCATTGACCTTGACCAAGATAAGTTGCGGGCGTTGGGCGTCACCAGTCAGGCGGTTAAGTCTATGCTTTACACTGAGATAACTGGCGCGAAGGCTTCGGAGTTCTACACGGGCGACAGGACGATTGACATTGATTTGCGACTGGCGACGGCGGACAGGAATAATCTTGCGGCGTTGAAGTCGTTGCCAATCTACCTCGGCGCGGCGGGCTACGTTCCCCTTGAACAGATTGCTAAGCTCTCCTACGATGCGGAATACGGATTGATTAATCGTCGGAACCTCAAGCCGACTGTCATGGTGCAAGCAAACATTTTATCGGGCACGGCTAATGACGCGGCAACTAAAGCCTTCGACGCGACGGAGGACTTAAGGAAGGATTTGCCGCTTGGCTATTCAATCAAACCGGGCGGAGACCTCGAAGAGTCCGATAAGTCGACGGGGCAGTTGTTTTCAATGTTGCCGCTGGTCGTGTTCGTCATCATGACTTTGCTAATGTTCCAACTGGGTGACGCTAAGGCGATGGTCTTGACGCTTTTGACTGCGCCGCTTGGTTTAATCGGGGTTGTCTTCGCGCTGATAATTCTGTCTAAGCCGCTGGGGTTCGTGGCGGAGCTGGGAGTAATCGCTTTGTCGGGCATGATAATCCGCAACTCCGTAATCCTAATCGACCAGATACAACAGCACTTGCGAGCGGGCGAGGCACCCTTCGACGCGATAATTGATTCGGCGATATTGCGTTTCCGTCCGATAATGCTGACGGTGGCGGCGGCGATACTCGGAATGTTGCCGCTAATGGTTAGTGTCTTTTGGGGACCAATGGCAGTTGCAATCGCGGGAGGGTTGCTCGTCGCCACGGTCTTAACTTTGCTAGTCTTGCCCGTCATGTATGCAAGCGTCTACTTCAATAGGGATTAGGGTATAGCCACCATGAAGACGAGATAATTTCCGTACTTGTTGACGTAGAGATAAAATCTGAGCCGAGCATTGTACTTAGCGAACTCCTTGCCGAGATAGTCGCTGACCTCTTGAATGTGCTTATTGGAAAATTTTTCGTCGTAGGGAACCATGACGGAGAACCACTTTTGATTTTCCGTGGCAATCTTCTTAGCAATGAGCTTGAGCCCCGCCGCCGCATTATTGACACGTTTGGTATTCGTCAGGCAGCAATAGCCGTAGCGGTCGTCGATACTGGATTGAAGATTCGCCGGAGCCAACGACCAATCCCAAGAGTGCGTCGCCTGCATAATCTCCACGGGCGCATTGAAGTAAACGTAGGAATTGTAGTTGCGGAAGCCGCCGAACTTGATATTGCTGTCGTCCCACGTGGTGTCAACGAAATAAGTTCTGCCGTCCTTGAAAGTAATCGTATTCCACGCGTGCCCGCCGCCGCCCGCTTTACCGCTAATCCTGTTGACGTTCAGCCCGCACATACGACCTAGCATATAAAAGGCGTCCGCGTATCCTTGACAGTTCGCCTTGCCGTCGAGGAGAACACCCAAAGCCGTAACGAACCGCGGCTGATTGTTCATGTCGCCAGTAAGGTAAGTCGCATGATTCATGATGTATTCGTAAATGTAAAGTTCCTTGCCGAGGTCGTTATTTCTTTTGTTAGCCTCGTTGACGATAGCGACTGCCGCATTGTAAAGTTGCTTTTCGTCCGCTGAGAGCCAATCGGTATTGCCGCTTAGGTAAGCATTGGCGACGCGGGTGCCGGGATAATCCTTTATCTGGAAGATAACGCGCATGTTTTGCCCGTCATTAGCGACGACCTTTTGCGAGACCACAGACGACGGACACAGCGTGATAAATTCGTGGACGTTAATTGTTAGCCCGTTCGTGAGTATCACGGGCAAAAAGTCTTCGTTGCGTTGCCTTGAGGCTTCGATATATCTTGCGAGGTCGGACTTGCTACTAATCCGCTGAACTCTGTTCCAGTCAATCGGGATTTCTGCAAAGGAGATTCGCGGACTCAACATGAACAAAGCGGCAAGCACGGCTACAAAAAATTTCCTTATCATCAAGCTCCCTCCGTTCAAAATTTTTTTGCATGATAACATTGCCGCCGCGCATTTGCAAACGGATTTTAGCCCCGCGCCCGAATTGCCGATAACACGGTTAAGATAAGGAGAGTGATAAATATGGGCATTTGGGAAATCAATAGCAGTCCTTTGCTTGACGTGAGCACCACGACCCATAAAGTCAATTCCAAAGGCGTGGCGTCGGAGTATTCAAAGATACTCGCCGAGAAGATGTCCACCGCTAAAGCTGACCTTGAGCAAATGGAAGCGGTTCAGGAGCAACTCGACGAGATTAGCGAACTGCACGAGGAGTTGACTAGCAACGCTAGCACGCAAATGGTTGAGGTCGAGACGATTAAGCGGTTCATGCCGGACGGTTCAATCATGGTGACGACTTACGAGGACGGCAAGATAACCGAGCAAGTCCGACACAAGCCGCCGATGATGGTCGTCCCCGACTACACCAAGCCGCCCACGCCAGACGGTTCGCCCGCTACAGAGTTAAAGCCGTATCAGAATTTCGATTTGATGATGTTGCTTTCTATGTAACCTTGACTTAGCAAAGGAATTTCTGTATATTGAACGCGGTTTATTGGATAACGTAGTAGTAACAAGGAGGTTTTAAAAATGGATGTAAGCAATATGGCGAGAGTGTCTCAAGGCTTCGCACAGTACGCCCTGCAAGCCAAGAACACCGCGAACGCAAAGTCATCCGTACAAAGTCAAGCGGCGCAAGTCCAATCCAATCTTGCTAAAATCGGCGGGGCATTCGAGCTTGACATTTCCGAGGCGGCTAAGCAAGCTCAACAGGCTCCCGCGCAGGCAACGGAAGATTTATCCGTGGAGGACACCGACGCCCAGAAGACTAAGGGCTTGAGTGCCGAGCAAGTCGACGCCCTCAAAGCAGATTTGGAAACGCAACAGCAGACAATGCTTAACGTGATGATTCAAGCGTTGACCGAATCGAACGACAAGTTGCAGGGCTGGCTAAATGAAGGCGTAGGGATTCTGAACTTCGACGGAGTGCAGATTGACGCGGCTCGCTTTGCACTGCCAGAAGTGGCAACTAATGCCGAGGACGCAGCTAAGGCGATTGCTCCGGGCGGCGCGTGGTCGGTTGACGCAGTAGCAACTCGTATTTTCGATTTGGCAAGTGCAATAGTAGGCGATGACCCCGAAAAACTTTCAGCGATGCGTGCGGCAGTCGAGAAAGGCTTTGAGCAGGCGGGCATGACTTGGAAAGATTCCACAGGACAAAGCAAGCTCCCCGAAATTTCAGACCAAACTTACAACGAAATCATGAGCCGCTTTGACAATCGCGCAAACGAACTCAACGGAAGCAAGGTCGTCGAATAAACATTAACAAAGATAAAAAAAGGAGACTGCCCAGCGTGGAAACGTTCGGCAGTCTTTTTTCGTGCAAAGTAAAAGTGCCGCCCTTTGGCGACACTTGAAATTTCGTTGTGGTGGGCAGGGATGGATTCGAACCATCGTACCCAGGGGGAGCGGATTTACAGTCCGCCGCGTTTAACCACTTCGCTACCTACCCGTGACCTTGGAGGGACTTGAACCCCCGACCCTTTGATTCGTAGTCAAATACTCTAATCCAGCTGAGCTACAAGGCCATATAAGTTGGTGGACCCACTAGGACTTGAACCTAGGACCGACCGGTTATG
>ODAJ012180179.1_pt1 | contig 10815 bp, 9 predicted proteins | sample 1539241 | NCBI WGS metagenome assembly ODAJ01 (sample SAMN02144231, study PRJEB22623) | gut metagenome | biome: sheep rumen | host: Ovis aries | place: New Zealand
CTGCTTGATCCTATAAACAGCCCTTCACTTACAGAGGCAATATGTGCATGCAGACTATTCAGACAAAGAAATCCCCATCAGGCATTGTTTTTTGGAGTGGGAAACGTGTCAGAATTACTTGATGCAGACAGTAATGGGGTCAATGCCGTTTTAAGTGGTATTGCCATGGAAGTCAATGCAAACATACTTTTTACTCCCGAAAGCAGTTTGAAAACAAAAAACAGCATAAACGAACTTAAAACCGCGTCCAACATGATGTTTCTGTCAAAAATCAAAAACAGCATACCAAAAAACCTCGGCATAACACTGGTAAAGTATAAGGATCAGTTCAGGAAGGATGATGTGAAAATCGACACAGCAGACATTCCACACATCAGCGCTGTTGCCGATGGAAAATTTATTCCGGACTATAAGGGAAGCTTTAAGATAGTTGTTGAAGACAACCTTATAAAGGCAATATTATACACGGACTTTAAGTTAAACTGCGTTATTGAAGGCACAACCGCAAGGGCAATATATGAAGAGATTTTAAGAAGGGATTTGATAAGTAGAATGGAACATTCCGCATATTTGGGAATGGAACTTGAAAAGGCAGAAATTGCCCTGAAACTGGATAAAAAATATATTCAAGATTTTCCAATATTTTAATATATAACAACTTTAATTGTAGGAGAAATAAATTTGACAAGTAATGTTTGTACACAATGTGGATATGAACATGTGGTTATACACAGGAAACATAACGGTCAACGATTATGTAGTGCCTGTTTCCGAAAATCCATAGAACAAAAAGTACTCAAAACCATCAAGAAACAAAAACTAATAACCAAAGGAGACAAGGTTTTAGTAGGATTATCAGGTGGAAAAGACAGTGTTGCATTATTGAACATTCTGAATATTCTTAAGGAAAAACGTATCATAGAACTGGAAGCCGTTACCATCGATGAAGGAATTGCAGGCTACCGGGCAGAAGGAGTTCGAATAGCAAAGGATGTTGCAAAGAAACTTGGTGTGAAACAGCATGTCGTATCGTTTAAGGACAAGTATTCCTTTACGATTGACAAGATTATGGAAGTGGAATCCAAGGAAGAGCACCCTCAGCATGCATGCACGTTCTGCGGTGTTTTCAGAAGACAGATTTTTAATCAAACCGCAAGAGAAGTAAATGCAACAAAACTGGCCACGGGACACAATCTTGATGATGAAACACAAAGCATACTGATGAATTATCTGGAAGGAAACATCAACAACATGGTCAGGATAGGATATAAAACCGAAGCCCGTGATGAACGATTTACCCAGAAAATCAAACCACTGAGGGAAATACCAGAAAAAGAGATTGGATTGTATGTGCTCGAAAGCGGTTTCGAAGTGCATTTTGATGGTTGTCCATATGCACATGAATCATTCAGAATGGAAATCGGCGACTTTTTAAGGGAAACAACACTTAAACATCCGACAATCATGTATTCAACATTAACCGGTTTTGAAAAAATTAAACCTGCAATTAAAAAGGATTACCTGGAAAATTTCACCGGTAAACCTAACAAAACCTGCATAAGATGTGGTGAACCATCATCAAAGGACGTTTGTAAATCATGCAACTTTTTGGAAAAAATACATCAAAAACTTGAAATAGGTGAATGAATATGAGCATAAAACTAATAAATAAAGAAAATGTTAAGGAAATTGAATTTGAAGAAAACAAGACCATAGAAGATTTACTTAAAGAGGAAGAAATTCCTATTGAAACTGTTGTAATAAAACAAAACGGGGAAACAGTTACTGAAGATGAAATTATAAAAGATAATGACGAGATTGAAGTAATAAAAGTTATATACGGAGGATAACACTCCTCTTTTTTTTATTCTGTTTTTAGCAATACTTTTAAATCCGATAGAAAATTATCAATATGTTCCCTTTTTACATGCGGCATGAGAACCAATCTCAATACATGAGGATTTTGTGCTGCCGAAACTCTCCATCCATAATCGTATAACTCACTTTTTAATGTATCAACATCTTTTATGTCAGATGTAAATGATATGAGATTTAATTCCGGTTTACATGTGACGTTGATGTGTTCCATATCATTTAATTTTTCATAGGTATACTGTGTCAAAAGCATGGCATCACTAACTACTTTTTTATAGCCTTCCTTTCCATAATACTTCAACAGTGTCCATGTTGCGGCAGTTCCCGCACCTACTCTTGTACCGACTATTGTGGTTTGCTTATTTTTTGTCAGGTATGGTGTGTCCACAGCAAGCTTATCAAGATGTTCCTGTTTCCTGAACAATATTCCCCCTGCAGCTACAGGTGCAAGTCCCATTTTATGAGGATCTATGGTGATGGAAGATACACCTTTACACTTGAAATCAAAGTTTAAACCGGCTTTCCTTTCATCATCCAGAAAAGGTATTATGAAGCCACCGAAGGCCGCATCCACATGTAGGTAAATGTCATTTGAATATGCTATTTGGGATATTTTCTCTATATCATCCACCATACCCAATTCCGTAGTACCTGCAATAGCAACTATGGCCATGGTATTTTCAGATATTAAATCTTCAATCATTGAAACGTCCATCCTGTAATTTTCATCCAGGGGAACATAATGCGGTTTTAATGATAACATTGAAATAATCTTTTTAAATGAAAAATGTGCAGACCTTGGCAATATTATTTCAGGAACTCCATCATTCTTTTCCTTAAACAAGTACTTGGCAACTGTCATCGCCATGATATTGGCCTCAGTTCCACCAGTAACAATATGCCCTACAGGATTTTCCAGATGCAACATTTCTCCCAGCATTTCAATCACTTCAGATTCCATTAATGCCGTGCCAGGAAACAAGCCGGGATCCCCCAAGTTTGTTTCAATAAACATCTTGTAAGCTTCCATTGCAATAGGATCCGGTTTTGTACACATTGAACCCAATATTCTTCCGGATTCATAGGACATGTTCATATCTTGAAATTTTTTAAGATTTTCAAAAATATCTTCCTTACTCATTCTCTCATCTAACATTATCTAACCTAATCCTAAAATATGATTAAAATAAAAAAAAATTAATTCCTATAAACATATTCATTGCAAATATGATTATTCGAAAAATCATAATTCTTAACAAAAGATTTTATGAAATTGTGATTATTATGATATTTGTAAATTAAAGTTAAAATAATTTAAAAGTAATAAAAAAAAATAATGGGGGTGAAGAGTGTTAATTCTATTTTTCGTTTAAAACTTTTCTAGCAGCATCAAGCATGATTTTTTTCTCTACTTTAGCCACTAATTTTCTAATTGTAGGTACTGCATCAGTGTTTGCTGAAATACTGCTGATTCCTGCTTCCACTAATTTTTCCACAATTTCCGGTTTACTACCTGCTTGACCACAGATACTTGTTGTAACTCCGGCTTCATTACATTTTTCAATTACTCTCATAATTAATTTCATTACTGCCGGATGTGCTTCGGTATAATGTTTTGCTACTAACTCGTTGTTTCTGTCTAATGCCAGAGTGTATTGAGTTAAGTCATTTGTACCGAAACTTACAAAGTCAAGTCCTTCTTCTATGAAGTCTTCAATGATAATTGCTGAAGCAGGAGTTTCCACCATCATACCGAAGTCTATGTCTTCATGAGGGATTAATCCTACGGATCTTGCAATTTCTTTTGCTTCATGAAGTTCGGATGGTTTGTGTAACAGTGGTAACATTACACCAATGTTTGTATAACCTTGGTCGTGTAATTTTTTAAGAGCTTTGAATTCAGCTTTTAAAATGTCAGGTTGATCGAGTTCTCTTTTTATTCCTCTCCAACCGAGCATTGGGTTTGCTTCATCAGGTTCGTTTTCTCCACCTTCAAGTGTTTTGAACTCATCTGTAGGAGCATCCAATGTTCTGTACCATACTGTTTTTGGATAGAAAACATCTACAACTTTAAGGATGTTGTCAACTAGAACTTGTACAAGTTCGTCTTCTCGTCCTTCATCAATGAATTTGTAAGGTACTATTCCTGTTGCTAACATCATATGTTCTGTTCTTAGGAGTCCTACTCCGTCTGCACCAGTAGCATATGCTTTTTGAGCTGCTTCTGCCATACTGACGTTAACTTTTACATCGGTAACTGTCACTAAAGGTGCTGCTCCGGTTGTTACTTGAGCTTCATCTGCATTGACATCATCTTTGTCTCCACCGAATTCGCCTTCGTAGACTATACCTTTTTTACCGTCAAGGGTTACTTTGGAATTTTCTTCAAGTATTGAAGTTGCTTCACCTGTTCCGGCTACACAAGGTATACCTAATTCCCTGGAAATGATTGCAGCGTGACATGTTACTCCACCTTCATCGGTGACAATACCATTTGCTCTTTTCATTGCAGGAACCATGTCAGGAGTTGTCATTGTTGTTACAAGGATATCTCCATCTAAAATCTTATCAAGTTCATCCAAGTCTCGGATGATTTTTACTGTACCTGATACTAAACCAGGACTTGCACCTAAACCTCTTGTGATGATTACTCTATCTGAATCATCTAAGGATTCAGAATTTTTAGTTTCATCTATATTGTCAAGTGTTGTGATAGGTCTTGCCTGAAGCATGTATACCTTATCGTTTTCAATACCCCATTCGGTGTCCATTGGAGCACCGTAATGTTTTTGTATTCTTCTACCGAGTTGAGTTAACTGTTCCAAATCACCATCTGTAAGAACTTTTTTATCCTTCATGTCATCAGGAACTTCAACTTGTACAGTTGCACCAGTCTCAGGGTCTTTGGTGAACATTGTTTTTTTGGTGTTGATTCTGTAGGATTTTACTTCGTCGTTTGCTTTGTCGTAACGACATGTGTCCGGAGTAACTGTACCTGAAACTACTCCTTCTCCTAATCCCCATGCTCCTTCAATAAGCATTTCTTCTTCACCGGTTGAAGGATCAACAGTGAACATTACACCTGCTTTTTCGGAGTTAACCATTTGTTGAACAACTACGGCAATTAATACTTTGGAATGATCAAAATCATTTTCTGCACGATAGAATATTGCACGTGCTTCAAATAATGAAGCCCAACACATTCTGACATTTGTCAATACGTCTTCTATTCCACTGATGTTCAGGTAGGTATCTTGTTGTCCTGCAAATGAAGCATCAGGTAAATCTTCTGCTGTTGCAGATGATCTGATAGCTACCACTACATCATCTTTGTCTACATCCATACATAATTTGTTGTATGATTCAATGATTGCTGTTTGGATATCATCTGGAATATCTGTTGTGACTATTAACTGTTTAATGTCTTCAGCAACTTTTTGTAATTCTGATGTGTTGTTTATGTCTAATGTTTCCAACATGCCGTTGATTTGATCAACTATACCTGTTTCTGTGATAAATTTTTGGTATGTTCCTGCGGTAATTACAAATCCAGGTGGTACAGGAATTCCTGCGTTTGTAAGTTCACCAAGGTTTGCTCCTTTACCTCCAGCTATAGGTATGTCATCCTTAGAAAGTTCTTTGAAAAATTCAACATAGTTCATTTGTAACACTCTTCTTTTTATTTTATTCCATTATATGATTTTTATTTATATAACTTTTAAAGGATTAGAACCAATTATAAAGGAATTGATTGAAACGTGGTTATATAAATTCCACTATTTATTCTATTATTAAATCCTTCCATTATTTTTTTAGTTATAGTACTTAGAATTGAACAAGGTCGTTACCTTTGTCAACTACTAATTTACAGGATACTGGTAATTTCATTGCAGCTCTGTTTAATGCAACTTTTGCACTTTCGAAGTCTTTTACGTAAACGTAAGCTGTGATAACTTTTTGGTTTTTACGTACTAATGCTTCGGAACTTACTGCTTTACCGAATGCTCCTCTCATACCACTCTGTACCCTATCTGCACCTGCTCCGGTTGCCATAGGATTTTCTCTTACGATGTGATGTGGGTATACTCTGATTTTTAATCTGTAACCGAGTTTACCACATTGTCTTTGTAAGTATCTGTTTGAAGCAATCCTTGCTGCTTCTAATGCATTGTGGGTTAAATGTGTGTGATCTTTAACTGCTAATGATATTTCTAACGGGAAATCTTCGGATAAATTACCCATATCATATTGTACAATTTTTGATGCTGGTATTTTTCTAATATAATCTTTTCTTGTATATGGTCTTACCATTCTTATTCTCCTCCATTAATTATAGCTTTCTTATAAAAGAAACTTATCAAAATGTTATAATAATACAATAAATAGTATTTCTATTATAAAATCAATTTACATGAAAAAACATGTAATCGAATATATTAATTTATGATTTGTTAAAGATATTATATATAAATTCTGTTAATAAAAACATGATTAATTAATCATAATTGTACAGATGATTAAAAATATTTAATTATCTGATTAAATAGAGTTTTAATTAATAGAAAAAAATATCCGGGTTTTTAAATGAAGATTAAAACAAAAATAACTTTCAATTATCTAAATAACGAATATGCAAAAATAGCTTATCATTCATTGTATCCCGATAATGAGGGATTCGTTGAATCTTATGTTGAAAATGAAAAACTAATATGTATAATAGAAAATGAAAACATTTCAACAGTAATAAACACCATTGAAGACTTAATTCAATGCGAAAAAATGATTGAAATGACTTCAGAAATTATTTAAAAAAAAAGTTATAGGGAAAATGTCCCCCTTTCATAACTATTCTTCGTCTTCAGGTAAAACTTCAGGAATTTCTTCTTCTGTTTCTTCTGTTTCTTCAGGAGTGTTATCTTCGAATTCATCGATAAATTGAACTTTTTCAATTTCTTCAATGTTTTCATAAGCTTCTCTGGCCACTCTGAATTTTGAAAGAGTTACTTCTTGTGCGGATCTTTGGTCGAATCCTGCTATTAATCCTAAGTTAATTTTTGCAACATCATCTTCAATGTCTATTTTTACTTCATCTAAGTTTAAGTTAGGATTTCCGTAGTATACTTCTATTAAACCTTTGATTTTTTCTTCGTTGTCTTCGATTGTTTCAACAATTTCTAAATCGTATACAATATCTTTTCCTGCTAATTCATGGTTGAAGTCCACTCTTACTCTTCCACCATCAACTGTTCTTACAATACCAGGATTTCCTTCTAATGATAAAGGCATACCTACGAATGGTTTGATGTTTTGTTTTTTGAATTCTTTCATTGGAATTAATTGAATTTTGCTAGGATCTCTTTTACCGAATGCGTCTTCACATGGAATTTCTACAGATTTTTTATCTCCTACATCTAATTTTTGTATTTCTTCATGTAATTTTGGAATTAATTGACTGGATCCTACTGCTAAAACCATTGGATGGTAATCTTTGTCTGGATTTTTGATACCTGCTTCTTCAGCTACATCTTCAAATGTTGTATCAAATACATCTCCAGTTTCTTTAACTTTTCCAGTATAGTTTAATCTTATAAAAGCTTTATCATCTATTGCCATACTTTTCCATTATCTCCTTTTAAATTATTTTTTAAATTGTGTTCAAATTTATTAAGAACTTCTTTATTTTTATATCCCAATATTCTGATTTTTTGTGGATAATTATTAATATATTTATGTACTTCATCCTTAAAAATACCTACTTCCAATACACTTAAAATTCTTTGTTTACGATGCTTACTAAAACCTTGAGTAATACTGTCCAACAAGTCATCCACACTGTCAAATGGTCTTTTTGAGAGAATATTATCCACAGTTTTTGAATCTATTAAATTCAGATTATTCAATTCTTCTTTAGAAAATGAATTTACATTATTAAGTAAAGAGGAATAGGCACGTGTATCATGTAATGGTGCATGATTTAAGGAAATTTCCTCCTTCAACAAATTAATTGTTTCCTGAGGCAACATGTCATCCAAGTCATCGACCTGTCCATTTGAAACAAGTTCCCGAATCTTGGTACCGCTTACATTTTCCAATCGTGGAACAAAAATAAATTTATTCTTAAAATCAAAATTAATTTTAGTTAATGATTTGGCTAATGAAACAATAACATAATCGTCATTGTTCAATTTACCTTCAAGCAACACCTTTTTATCTTCCATTGAAATTATTTTATATGGTTTTGGTGCCACTCCCTTACCTTTATTTATGTAATCAAGTATTATTTTAAATTTAGGGTCATCACTAATATATCCCCTTGGAATGTAATCTGCATTTAATGCCTTGAACATCAGTGACAGACATAGGGAGTACTGGCCGGAACCCATAATTCCCATTGGCGGACCTTCAACAGCAATGTCTGCCCCAAGTTCTATTGCCAACTGGGCCCTTTTATGTCTGGTCATTATGTATGGCAGACCTCTCCCATTACGTTCAAACAAACCAGGAATAACGGCAACAAAGAGTGCTTCAGGATGCATACGCTTAGCTTCCGTCATACAAAACAGGTGCCCGTTATGTAGTGGAGAGTATTCTGTGAAATCTGCTATAACAGGTGTTTCATTGGTTGTGTTAATAATTTCCAAAGAGTTCAATTGGTTATCTTCACGAAATTGTCGTTTATCTTCCTCGATTATAGACTCAACAAAAGTATCCATTTGCATAAAAATCAACTTTAGAATTTTTAAAAGATATATAAAGATTTGTTACAAATATTATTAATAAGTAAAGTTTTTTATAATCACTTTAATAAAAAAAAGAGGGTGTGAAAAATGGGAAATTTAATATTGAAAAATTGTAAAACAATTAAAAATGATATTGTAAACATCATCATTGAAGAAGGTAAAATCAAGGAAATTAAAAAAGAATTGTTATCTTCAGATAAAACAACTGACCAGATTATAGATATTGAAGAAAAAATTGTTATTCCCGGACTTATAGACCCCCATGTACACTTCAGAGATCCCGGCCTTACACATAAGGAGGATTGGAAAAGTGGAAGCCAAGCAGCAGCACACGGAGGGTATACTACTGTTATAGACATGCCCAATACCATTCCACAGACAGATACTCTCAAGGCATTTAAGGAAAAAAAGGAAATTGCAAAGAAAAAATCAGTAGTAGACTTTGCAATACATGCAGGAGTAAAAACACAGAAGGATGTTGATGAAATATTAAATGAAAAACCGGCAGCCTATAAGATTTTTATGGATCTTCATGATAACGACCAGTTATACCAAATGTTTGAATATGTATCAAAAACGGGCAAACCTTTATGCCTGCATTGTGAAGATAAAAATCTGGTAGATTATAATATTAAAACATTAAGCAGCGACAAGAGCAATGATTCAAAAACCATCACTTACAGTTATGCACGAAGTGCACTGGCGGAACTTATAGCAGTTAACAGGGCAATTGAATATGCCAAAAAGTTGGGTTTGCAGATTCATCTCTGTCACATCAGCACCAGACAGACATTGGAACTGATTCATGAGGCACGAAATAGCACCAACATAACCATTGAAGCAACTCCTCATCATCTGTTCCTGGACAATTCAGTATATGAAAGTTATGGCATTAAAGCAAAAACAAATCCGCCGTTACGTGATGTTAACTATAACATTTCTTTGAGCCATCTGAATGAATTTGATTCTATCGGAACAGATCATGCACCACATACGTTGGAGGAAAAACAGAAGAACACGTGGACCAGTGCGGCAGGAATACCTGGTCTTGAAGTGACATTGCCACTGCTTCTTACTGAGGTAAACAATAATAATCTCACATTAGAAGAAGTCGTTAAACTGACAAGTTACAATCCTTCAAAAATATTTAAAATTCCACAGAAAGGTTCCATTGAAGTTGGATACGATGGTGACATAACAGTTCTGGACATGAAACGGGAAGGCAGAATCAATGTCGACAACTGGTACACCCAGGGAAAATACTCACCATTTGACAACAGACCATTTGTAGGTTGTAATGTAATGACAATAAACAGGGGTAATGTCATCTGTGATGAGGATAATGTAATTGAAAACAAGAGTAAATACGTTTACTAAATCTTAATCTCCCTCTTTTTTTAAAATTTTAGTTAAATCCATGATAATTAGAATGAATATCTAATTATTATAAGTGAAAATTATTTTTTTTAAATTGTTATAAAAGCAGAATTAAATAAAAGAGATTAATTGTTTTTAGAGTAATTAATTGATAAAAAAAGATTTTAATAAAAAAGGAAAATAGCATAAGGGTCCAGTTTTCAAGTAAAACATATTCCTTAACTATTTCCAGTAAAAGTATAATAATAGTTTAAATAATGGAAGTATGCAGATCGTACCTCATCTACGACTGTAATACGGGTCGTATCTTGCTATCCCATCTATTAACTATTATTGAATATATTTCAATACTTAAAGTTTACTTGGAAAACTTCACTACTATATATATTCCTTGTTATATATAAATATAACCCTTATTCTTCCTTAAAATTTGCCCATCTATAAAGCTGGGTTGATTAAGTCACGTTCTCCGCTAGGCATGAATTCTCTGATTGCACCTTTTGCAATACATTTTCTTGGGTGAGCCCAATCGAAGAGTAAGTTGTTATCTGCAAATGCAACTTTGATTAATGGGTTAAGTGCAAATGCGTCTCCTCTTGCTGCGTGTGGTGCTTGAGCAATACCTGCGTATTCAGGTTGGTGACCTACGTTCATTGCATAGTTAGGGTAGTTAGGACCTCTTAATTCGTGTATGAGACCTTCGTCACTTCTTACGGATAAGGAGTTGGATGATCCACATTGATCTTGTAAGTCGTAACCGTAGAATCCTAATCTGCTGTGACCTTCTTTGTGTAATAATTGACTTAAGTACCATCCGTTTACA
>ODAJ014740937.1_pt1 | contig 10815 bp, 8 predicted proteins | sample 1539241 | NCBI WGS metagenome assembly ODAJ01 (sample SAMN02144231, study PRJEB22623) | gut metagenome | biome: sheep rumen | host: Ovis aries | place: New Zealand
GGTGATGGCAAGTACATAAAGAATGGTCAGATTATCATCAAGAAAGGTAACAAGGAATACAATGCCGTTGGTGGTATAATGAAATAGAAAGATATTTCTTATACAAACAGTAAACCCTGAAAGTTATGCAAAAAGCTTTCAGGGTTTATTAATTTATGTAATAAACGCCCCACAAAATATTAAACATATTTAGTTTTTTCCATTTGAGGTTGCATTATTCAAAACTATTTAGTACCTTTAACTATGTTGAAAGTACTGCGTCATGGAAATAAAAATTAAAAAATGTATTTTTATTTGTATTTCTCATAACTTATTGCATAAAATTTTCACGTTCGAGAAAAGAAATACATTACTTTTCTTCTCACTTAACCAAATTTTTCGTACCTTTGCACGCGAATTAAACGGGAGAAGAGAGTTTGTCTAAAAGAACAGAAATATGTTAATAAATTGTCCTGAATGTAATCATCAAGTTAGTGACAAGGCTGCCACCTGTCCCAATTGTGGAATACAGATTGCCGGCAACCCTGACATCATTAACCCTAATGCTCCCAAGCGCAACAAACCTGATGCGAAAGCCTCTGGTAAGGGGAAGTCGTCACGCTGGACAATAATTTTCTTTATCATTCTGATACTGGTTATTGCAGCAGCCGGTGGCTTTTACTACCTATATAACCAGATGCAGATAAAAGACGAGCAAGTAGCTTTTGAACAGGCTGTTGAAAGTCACAATGCTGACGAGCTGCAACGCTATCTGGCACATTACGGAGCAGCACCACAGGAACACAGGGATTCCGTAAAGGCGATGCTGCAACACATGCGTGATGCAGAACGCAACAAGGAAGAGCAAGAACAATTGGATGCCATAGATTCCATTGATTATGCCTTGGCAAAACGTCTAAATACTATTGAAGCCTACGAGAAATATATTCAACAGCATCCAAACAGCAAGCACCTTGAGGAAGTTAAGACTCGCATCATAGAACTTGCCAGCAGCAACGCTACCACGGAAGAAATAGATTTCGCCCGCAGTGTTTGCCGACGCTTCTTCCAGGCTATCAATTCCCATGATACTGACCAACTGCTTTCCACTGTTACTGAAACAATGACACAGTTCCTGAATCGCGCAGGAGCATCAAACAGTGATGTTATAACATTCATGGAGAAATTATACAAGCCAGATGTCAGGAACCTGAATTTCCGCATCATAGCTCCTTTCAATGCTAAGCATGCTACAGACGAAACGGGGACAGAAGTGCTGCGGACACAATTTACCGTTACGTTGAACATCGACCGTGAAGACCTCAGCAAGGAGCGTTTCTCAACATACAACGTTACAGCCGACATAACTCCTGAAGGACTGATATCAAAATTGAACCTCAAAAAGATTATAGCACAATCAAACGAATAATCTGAATAATTATAGAACACCAATGATTCGCTGGGACATAGAACAATATAGTGCAGAACAATATCGTCAGGCATGGGAACTGAGCAAGAAGCTCAACATGTCTGAGATACTTACTATGCAATTGGTGCGTCATGGTATCACCACCGAATCAAATGCCAAACTTTTCTTCCGTCCACAGCTGCCCGACCTTATCAACCCCTTCCGCATGAAGGATATGGACATTGCCGTTGACAGACTCAATGACGCTATCGGGCGCAAGGAACATATCATGGTATATGGAGACTATGATGTGGACGGAGTAACAGCCGTAACTTTGGTTTACAAATTTCTGTTGCAATATTACAGCAATATAGAATATTACATTCCCAACCGCTATGATGAGGGTTACGGCGTAAGCAAAAAGGGCATAGACTATGCTAAACAGCGTGGTGTTACTCTCATCATAATCCTCGACTGCGGTATAAAAGCCCACGAAGAGATATCCTATGCACGCAGTCTCGGCATAGACTTCATTATCTGTGACCACCATTTCCCTGACACAGACGAAAACGGCAAGGACATGTTGCCACCTGCTGTCGCCATTCTTAATCCTAAACAGCAGGCAGACACATATCCTTTCAAACACCTTTGCGGATGTGGTATAGGATTTAAATTCATGCAAGGATTTGCCAAGAATAATGGCATCCCCTTCTCAAAGCTCATTCCCCTACTCGACCTCTGTGTCATATCTATTGCTTCAGACCTTGTAAACATTACCGACGAAAACCGTATTCTCGCATATCATGGTCTCAAGCAACTGAACCTCAAACCTTCCACAGGCATACAGGCAATCATAGAAATCTGTGGCTTAACAGAGCAGGAAATCACCATGAATGATATTGTCTTCAAGATTGGTCCACGCATAAATGCCTCTGGACGTATGGAGAATGGGCAGCTTGCCGTCAACCTGCTTGTAGAGAAGAACCTTGACAAAGCTCTGGAACTGGCAAAAGAGATTGACGAATACAACGATCAACGCCGTGAGGCTGATAAACAAATGACAGAAGAAGCCAACGAGCTGGTTCATGGTCTGCTAAATACAGAAAGTTCCAAATTATGGGCCACAGGGGCACCATTGAGCATCGTCGTATATGACGAGACATGGAAGAAGGGTATCTTGGGAATCGTTGCTACACGTTTGTCAGAAGATTATTTCCGTCCTACTATTGTCTTCACCCGCGAAGGCGACTACGCAGTAGGTTCTGCACGCTCCGTTGCAGGTTTTGACATTTATGCCGCAATAAAAAGTTGTCGCGAACAACTTATCAACTTCGGAGGACACACCTATGCCTGCGGTCTGACCATTCGCTGGGATGAAGTGGAGAAATTCAAGTCCAATTTTGAGAAATATGTCTCAAAGCACATCTCCCCCACGCAAACCGAGCCGGCAATAAAGATTGATGCCGTTATCGACTTTGCAGACATCAACAGAAGGTTGCTCCACGACCTGAAACGTTTCTCCCCCTTCGGTCCAGGCAATATGAAACCACACTTTATGACAAAAGAAGTTTATGACTTCGGAACCTCAAAAGTAGTCGGACGCACACAGAAGCATGTGAAGATGGAACTGGTTGACTCCAAATCACCGACGGTAGTAAATGGTATCGCCTTCGGACAAGCACCTCTGGTGAAACAGATAAAGTCAAAGCAGGCTTTCGACATTGCATATACCATAGAAGAAAACCAGTACAAGAAGGGTTTTGTACAATTACAGATAGATGACATACACTTCCATACTGAAGGATAACTTTGGATATGACTCCTTCCGCTATATACAAGAGGATATCATAAACAGTATCGGCAGCGGTCATGATACTATAGGCTTGATGCCTACAGGAGGTGGAAAGAGTATCACCTTCCAGGTGCCGGCAATAGCTATGGAAGGAACGTGTATCGTTATTTCTCCACTGATTGCCCTTATGCAGGATCAGGTGGAGCATCTGAAAAAGCGAGGCATCAAAGCCGAGGCAATATATACAGGCAAAAGCCGTGACGAGATTCAAAGGATACTGGACAATGCTGTCTTCGGAGCAGTAAAATTCCTGTATGTTTCTCCTGAACGACTTGCGTCATCACTTTTTCTGGCAAAGCTGCGCCACATAAAGGTATCGTTCATCGTTGTTGACGAGGCACACTGCATCTCACAATGGGGACACGAATTCAGACCTGCCTATCTGCACATCAAGGACATTCGCCAAGAGTTGCCCCACTGTCCAGTCCTGGCACTTACAGCGACAGCGACAAAGGAAGTGATAGAAGATATCAAGAACGAACTATGCAGCCCCGACGCTGAAAAGGGTGAAAATACATTCAATATCTTCTCTATGTCATTCCGACGCCCTAACCTGCGCTACGTGGTAAGGCACACCAATGACAAAATCGGGCAGATACTGAAAATTCTCGAAGCCGTCGAAGGTTCTGCCATCATATATACCCGCAGCCGAGAAAAGACGAAAGAACTCTCCAAGGAGTTAGAAACGTTTGGCATAAAGGCAACATACTATCATGCAGGTCTTGACTTCAGCGTGAAGCAGAAGCACCAGCAGCTGTGGCAAGACAATACCATCCGGGTCATGGTTGCCACCAACGCCTTTGGAATGGGTATCGACAAACCCGATGTCAGAATCGTAATACATGCCGATGTACCAGACTCTCTGGAGGCATACTATCAGGAAGCAGGTCGTGCTGGCAGAGACGGCAATCTGGCATACGCTGTATTGCTCTACGACAAACGCGACAAGACACAACTGCTGACACACATCAACGAGCAATATCCTGACAAGGAATACATCCGGAATGTATATGACAAGCTGGCGTACTTCTTTCAGTTGGCAGTAGAAGATGGCAAGGGTGCCACATACATCTTCGACGAGGAGCAGTTCTGTGTAAACTTCCATTTGTGGCCCGCCACTCTTCACGGTGCACTCCACATACTGCAGAATGCAGGTTACATAGAATACGACGGGGCGCATAACGAACGGGCACGCGTCATAATGAACATATCGCGCCATGAGCTCAACAACATCCGAGGGCTCTCACAAACAGAGGAAGATGTGCTGACACGTCTGCTAAGATATTACGGCACACTCTTTTCTGACTTTACATTTATTGACGAAATGGTTATTGCCCGCCGTCTGGCACTTGACGAATCACAACTGCATGTGGCATTAAAAAGCCTTGCCCAAAAGAAGATTATCCGTTACGTACCATCGCGTACTATACCAATCATATACTATCCGCAGCAAAGATACCTCTCAGAAGACTTGCGTTTCCCAAAGGAAATCTATGAAGACCTGAAGGAAAAAGCAGAAAAGCGTATCGGAAGTGTGCTGGATTATATTGAAACAGACAAGAATAACGAAGAAGTCTTATTAAGATACTTCGGAGAGAAAATATAATGAAGAATAGATATGGGACCGTTTGCTTTTCCTCTTCAATTCAATTTCCTTGATATCATCATCAAGGGGATGATAATAGGCATCGTTTGCTCTGCCCCCATGGGACCTGTCGGAATACTGTGTGTACAACGCACCTTGAACAAGGGACGCTGGTTTGGCTTTGTGACAGGTTTGGGAGCTACTCTCAGCGATATCATATATGCATTGCTTACCGGCTTCGGTATGAGTTTTGCAATGGAACTCATCGACAATCCGCAAAACAAGTTTTTCCTGCAGATATTCGGTTCTGTGCTGCTGTTCATCTTCGGTTTATATTGCTTTAAGAGCGACCCTCGCAACAAGGTCCATCAAAGCAAGGGGGTAAAAGGTTCCCTGCTCCACAATTTCATGACAGCATTCATTGTCACCTTTTCAAACCCACTTATCATATTCCTTTTCCTTGCGACATTCGCACAGTTTGCATTCGTTGTTCCAGACCATCCGTTTGAGATGTCCCTTGGCTACCTTTCTATTGCCGGCGGAGCATTGCTGTGGTGGTACGGACTGACGTGGATGATTGACAAGGTACGCGAATACTTCTCTCTCGACGCCATCAAGATTATTAACAGGATAATAGGCACCATAGTCATGGTCTTCTCTTTTGCCATCTTCTTAGGTACCACATTTAACTTATTCTCTATTTTCTCACTATGATTATTTCCCAACAACTGCGCAAAGACAACATCGTAGGCTACCTACTGTATATGTGGCAGGTAGAAGACACCATACGAGCCTACCAATGTGACCTTTCAGCCATAAAGCGTGATTACATATCCCGCTTCGAACTGACTGACGAACAACGCGAAGAGACCATAGACTGGTATGGCAACCTGATTCGCATGATTCGCGAAGAGGGACTCACACAGGGTGGACACATACAGATAAACAAGATTATCGTACAGCAGCTTGACGAGTTGCACGCGCAATTACTCCAATCGCCCAAGTTTCCATTCTATAGCAGTGAATACTACAAGGTGCTGCCATTCATCGTGGAACTGCGCAACAAGGGCAGCAAGGATATTTCCGAGGTGGAGACATGCCTCAATGCCGTATATGGCGTAACGCTGCTCCGACTTCAGAACAAAGAAATAAGTGCTTCCACCAACAATGCCGTAAAAGAAATCTCTACATTCCTCGGAATGCTTTCCGACTACTATAGGAAAGACAAGGAAGAAGGACTGAAGTTTGAAGATTGAACATTGAAAATTGAAAATTGAAAATATGAATCCAGAAATAAACAGACGTCGCACATTCGCCATTATCTCCCACCCTGATGCCGGTAAGACAACTCTTACCGAGAAGTTTCTGCTTTTCGGCGGACAGATACAGGTTGCAGGTGCAGTAAAAAGCAATAAGATACGTAAGACAGCAACCTCCGACTGGATGGATATTGAGAAACAACGTGGTATCTCCGTATCCACCTCTGTGATGGAATTTGACTATACTCCCCCTGCAGACAAGACAGGCGAAGTATATAAGGTCAACATCCTCGACACTCCCGGTCACCAAGACTTTGCAGAAGATACCTATCGCACCCTTACTGCTGTTGACTCTGCCATCATAGTAGTCGATTCTGCAAAGGGTGTAGAGGCTCAGACCCGTAAGCTGATGGAAGTGTGCCGCATGCGCAATACTCCTGTTATCATCTTTATCAACAAGATGGACCGTGAAGGTCGCGACCCTTTCGACCTGCTTGATGAATTGGAGGAAGAACTCCAGATAAAGGTTCGTCCGCTCTCATGGCCTATCAACCAAGGTGTGAAGTTCAAAGGTGTCTATAATATCTATGAAGACCAGCTCAACCTCTTCACTCCCGATAAGCAGCGCGTTACGGAGAAGGTGGCAATCGACATCACCTCTTCAGAGCTGGAGGCACAGGTAGGCGAAGACGATGCTGTACAGTTGCGTGAAGACCTTGAAATGATAGAGGGCATCTACGACCCCTTCAATGTTGACAGCTATCGAGAAGGCACGCTGGCACCAGTATTCTTTGGTTCTGCCCTTAACAACTTCGGCGTACAGGAATTGCTTGACTGCTTCGTTGAGATAGCCCCTTCTCCACGTCCTACAAAGGCGGTTGAGAGAATGGTAAATCCTGAGGAGCCTAAGTTTACAGGTTTCATCTTCAAGATTACCGCCAACATCGACCCCAACCATCGCTCTTGTATAGCCTTCTGCAAGGTTTGTTCCGGCAAGTTTGTCCGCAACCAGCCATATCTGCATGTAGGGCAGAACAAGACTCTGCGTTTCTCCTCTCCTACCCAATTCATGGCACAGCGTAAGGAGACTATCGACGAGGCATGGGCTGGCGACATCGTGGGTCTGCCCGACAATGGCATCTTCAAAATCGGTGACACCCTCACCGAGGGCGAACAGCTACATTTCCGCGGACTGCCGTCCTTCTCGCCAGAGATGTTCAAATACATTGAGAACGACGACCCTATGAAGGCAAAGCAGTTCCAGAAGGGACTGGAGCAACTCATGAACGAAGGTGTGGCACAGTTGTTTGTCAATCAGTTCAACGGCCGTCGCATCGTCGGTACCGTGGGACAGTTGCAGTTTGAGGTCATACAATATCGTCTGGAAAACGAATACAATGCCAAGTGTCGCTGGGAGCCAGTACACCTGCATAAGGCTTGCTGGATAGAGAGTGACAATGCTGCCGAGCTGGAAAACTTCAAGAAGCGTAAATATCAATATATGGCGAAAGACAAAGACGACAGGGATGTCTTCCTTGCCGACTCCAGCTATGTCCTTTCTATGGCACAGCAGGACTTTGAGAACATTCGCTTCCACTTCACCAGCGAGTTCTGATGCGTTTTCTCCTCTCCATAGGTTGTAACGTTAATCGCGATGTTCAGATGGCACGCGCTCAGGAGGTCTTGCGAAAGACCTTCCCCGGCATCTCTTTCTCCAAGATTCTTACCAGTCCTGACGACACGAATGCCGGCGACCCCTATTCCAACTGCATAGCGAGGGGCAATACCGACCTCTCCGAGGAAGAACTCTGCCATGTTCTCAAGACTATTGAGCGGCAGTTGGGCAGAACCGAGTCAAAGCATGTCATGATGGACCTTGACCTCTTGCAGTATGGTGATGCCAAGCGTCATCTCTCCGACTGGGAGCGTCCCTACATCAAGGCACTGCTCAGTCCCCTGCTGCTGATTTTCGTTTTCGCCATGGTTTTCGTCAGTACCGCCTTTTCGCACACATTCTCCTCCCCTAACTGGGGGAGGCAGGGAGGGGGCTTCAAGTCGCCACAGGAACTGCTCACCAAGGCGACGGAATATTTTCAGGGAGGCAAATACCATGAGGCGATACTTAATTTCGAGAAGTTGCAACAAGACTACACCCTCACTCCGCGCTATCTTGCCTATCTCGGTTTTGCATATTATAAAGAAGGTAACTACGAAGATGCCGCCAAGACGCTCTTTCCACTTCTGCGCGACACCACAAGCCAATCTACCCTCGCCGCCCTCTCGCCAAAGGAACAGTCAATATATCTCTATGCCTGTGGCGAGAGTCTTTTTCATATAGGCAACTACACTACCTCCCTCGACATCCACAACAGGATGCTTCCACTTGTCAATGGTCTCGACAAAGCCGATGTGCTTTTTCATATCGGCATGGCACATTATATGCAGGGCAACTATGCAGACGCCATTCCGCCACTTGAGGAAGCCCTAAGCCTTTACAAGTCTCTCGCAACAGCAGACGACGAACTCCACAAGGCTCGCCTCAATCAAATCGACACAATGCTGCCGGGGCTGCGGAGAGTAAACCCCTCCCCGACCCTCCCGAGGGAGGGAGATAGTTAAGAGTTAAGTATTGAAACTTGAAACCTGAAACTCTCAATAACATATCTGACACAATAGCGAAACTGAAAACCGTATAATCTTCGTATCTTTGCAGCCAGAATTATTAACTTCATGCAAAGACTATGGATAAAAAAATTCTTCTTTCCCAACTATTTATCTCGTGTGCAACTATCTTGCCACAGACATCAGCTGCTGCTGACAACAATCGTGTCAATGAACTCGTACAGGACTCTCTGACCCTTCAGGCAGCCGTTCGTGGAGCGAAAAGCGTCAACCTGCCACTCTTCCAGACGAAGTTTACGGCAGACCCTGCGCCCCTTGTCGTAGGCGACACCCTGTTTCTCTATACCTCGCACGATGCTTCGCCGGAAGACATTCCCGATTTGAACGAGAAAAATTCCGCCGGCTTCTTCATGTACGACTGGCTGCTGTGGTCCACTACCGACATGGCAAACTGGACGGAGCATGGTGCCGTGGCATCCCTGAAAGACATCCCCTGGCGCAGCCGCGACAACGGTGCCTGGGCAATACAGACCGTTGAGCGCAACGGCAAATACTACCTCTACGCCCCACTCCACGGCCATGGCATTGCCGTCCTCGTTGCCGACACGCCTTACGGTCCTTTCAAAGACCCCCTCGGCAAGCCGTTGGTATGGCAGAGGGAGCACTGGGATGACATCGACCCCTCCGTATTTGTTGACACCGACGGGCAGGCATATATGTACTGGGGCAATCCGCATGTCTATTGTATCAAGCTCAACGAGGATATGATTTCCACCAGCGGCGACATCTTTGTGCTCAACCAGCAGGATGGCGTGATGCGTCCTGTCAAGGAAGAGGGGTCAAAGATAAACCTGCGCATCCCTGGTTCTGAGAAGGCAGAGTGGAGGGTGAAGAACTACCAGGAGGGTCCTTGGTTCTACAAGCGCAACGGGAAATACTACCTCGGCTATGCCACCACCTGCTGTCCCGAGGCGCTGGGCTATGCCATGAGCGACTCTCCCATGGGTCCGTGGGAGTGGAAGAACTATATCATGCGCCCTACCAATCGCGACCGTGGCAACCATCCCGGCATCTGCGACTTCAAGGGGCGTTCATACATCTTCGGTCAGGACTACGACCTCATGCACCTCACCACCTTCGTACACCATGAGCGCCGCAGCGTCTCGGGCACAGAGATAACCTACAATGCCGACGGCACCATACAGGAGGTGCCCTACTGGCTTGACCAGCAGCCTATGAAGCAGATAAAATGGCTCACCCCCTACCAGCGTGTGGAAGCCGAGACTATGGCATGGGGCTATGGCTTGAAGTCGGCAAAGATGGGCATCCCCAACACCGGCGTCGTCAACGACATGCCCTTCTCTGTCGGCAAGCGCAATATGTATATCTTCGACATCGACGAGGGGGAATTCATAAAGCTCCGTGGCGTAGATTTCGAGGGCGGTGCGAAGCGTTTCAGCATCCGTGCCGCCTCCACCGGTCAGTGTGACGTCACCATCCGCATCGACAGCCAGGACGGTCCCGTCATCGGCACGCTGAAGATTACCAGCACCGGTTCCGTTGACAACTACAAGGAATTCCGCTGCAAGATAAAAGGTGCCAAGAGCGTGCATCACCTCTTCTTCTGCTTCAGCAATCCACAAGGCGACACCCACCTCGACTGCTGGAAGTTTGAGAAGTAGAAGTGGGAGGTGAGAAGTAAGAGGTAAGAGGTGAGAGCTTACCACTTACCTCTTACCTCTAAAGACTGAGCAAAAAAAATTGCGCAAGTCGAATTAAAGAAAAAACGTTTTTGTTTTGGCAGGTAAAATATTTTTATTACTTTTGCACTCGAAAGTTTGCAAAAATATAAAACAGCAACCATAACCTACAATGCTCACAACCCCTACATACACAGCTTCACCTTTCTGCCGCCCAGGATGCCCGCGCGGCGGTAGGAGGCATGGGCATTGAGGGAATTCCCAAGAAAAATTTGGCTTAACAAGATTAACCACGCGCCTTGTTGCTTGCTGACGCATCGCGACCTAAACAAAGACAATACAACTACTAACAATCATATTATAACTTTTAAATTACCATCATTATGAAGACAAAACGTTTACTTCTTTCT
>ODAJ011913310.1_pt1 | contig 10812 bp, 9 predicted proteins | sample 1539241 | NCBI WGS metagenome assembly ODAJ01 (sample SAMN02144231, study PRJEB22623) | gut metagenome | biome: sheep rumen | host: Ovis aries | place: New Zealand
CTTTTCCCAGTTTTCAAAGAAAACTGGGAAAAGGAACCGTCCCTGATTCCCACTTTTTCAGTCGCGCAGAAAGATATAAAAAGGCTGTCTGACAAGCTTGCCTGTCAGACAGCCTTTTTATACCCTTTTGGGTGCTGATCCATTAGAACCTTACAGATTAGCCTTCATGAAAGCTTCCAGCTCAGCAGCGGCGGCGACTTCGTCCTCGCCCTCGATGGTGAACTCGACTTCCTGGCCCTGCTTGGCGCCCAGGCTCATGACAGCCAGGAGCTTGGTGGCCTTCGCGGACTTGCCGTCCTTGGAGATGGTGATGTTGGAGGAGAACTTCTTGGCAGCCTTGACAAGCTCGCCGGCCGGACGGGCATGGATGCCTTCAGCGTCTGTAAGAACATAAGTAAATTTCTGCATGATATTATCTCCTTTTTGATTTAATGGCCCGGGGTGGAACCTCGAAAAGGCTTCCCCCCGCGCATTCTTTTTGTATTATAGCACAACTTCCATAAAAGGCCAGTAGAACCGACAGAATTTCCGTGATATTTCACAGATTCTTAACTAATCTGCACCCGCGGCAAGGGATATCAGGCATCCCCTGCCTGCGGATTGCCGGATGCGTGTCTTTATTTTCCGGCCTTCTTCTTCATGGCGGTCAGGATCACGCAGCCGACGATGGAGCCGATGAGGACAGCCACGATGTAGAGCGGCCACTTGCCGATGATTGGGAATACCCAGAGGCCGCCGTGCGGGGCCGGGCTGGTGCATCCGAAGACAGCCGTCAGAGCGCCGGATACGGCGGAGCCGATGATGCAGGCCGGAAGGACGCGCTGCGGTTCGGCAGCCGCGAAGGGGATGGCGCCTTCAGAGATGAAGGAGATACCCATGATGTAGTTGACGAGACCGGCCTTCTGCTGGTCCTCTGTCCAGAGGTCCTTGAAGAAGGTGGTGGAGAGGGCGATGGCGATGGGCGGGACCATGCCGCCGGCCATGATGGCCGCCATGATGATCTGGCCGGTCGGGTCACCGGACTCCATAGACTGGCTCAGCATGGCAAGACCAAAGGCGTAGGAGGCCTTGTTGAAGGGGCCGCCCATGTCGATGGACATCATGCCGCCGGTGATGGCGCCCAGAAGGACCAGGTTGGATGTGCCCATGCTCTGCAGGAGGCTGGCCATGGCGCCGTTGATGCCGGAGAAGACCGGGTTGACGGTGAACATGATAAGACCGATGCCCAGCATGCCAAACAGCGGGTAGAGAAGGACCGGCTTGATGCCCTCCAGGGAATCCGGAAGCTTCTCGCACTGCTTCTCAAGCCACTTGGTCAGATAACCACCGGCAAAGCCGGCGAACATGGCGCCCAGGAAGCCGCCGCCGACCGCTGCCGCGGAACCGAAGACGGAGAACCAGGAGGAACCTGCGTTAGCCAGGAAGCCGCCCGCCATACCAACGGCAAGACCCGGACGGTCAGCGATGGACATGGCGATGAAGCCGGCCAGGATCGGAAGCATGAAGCCGAAGGCAGCGCTGCCGGTCTGGTTGAAGAAGCGGGCAAGGCCTGTAGCGGAGCCAAGGCTGGAGCCGGCGTCCGGAGCCATGATACCGTCGACCAGGAAGGAGAGGGCGATCAGAATACCGCCGCCGACGACGAAGGGAAGCATGTGGGAGACGCCGTTCATCAGGTTCTTGTAGAAGGACCGGACGAAGCCTTCGTCAGCCGGAGCCGCTGCCGCTGCCGGAGCGGAGCCGTCAAGGACCGGGGCCTGGTTGTTGATAATCGTGTTGATCAGCTCCTCAGGCTTGTTGATGCCGGCGGAGACGGAGGTCTGGAGGACCTGCTTGCCGCCGAAACGGGCCAGGTCGATCTTCTTGTCGGCCGCGATGATGATGCCCTGGGCGTTCTTGATTTCCTCAGCCGTGAGGATGTTCTTGGCACCTGCTGAACCCTGGGTCTCAGCCTTAAGGATGTAACCCATTTCCTTGGCCTTCTTCTCAAGGGCCTCGGCTGCCATGTAGGTATGGGCGATACCGGTGGGGCAGGCGGTGATGGCCAGGATCTGCGGGCCGCCGCCGTAGGACTTGTTCTCCTCTGCCTCCAGCTTCTCAGCCTCTGCCTTATCGACGATGGAGCGGAACTCCTCAACGGACTTGGCGTTGCGCAGGGCATCCGTAAAGTCGTCGTCCATAAGGAGTGTGGACAGTCTGGAAAGGACTTCCAGGTGGACATTTTCCTTGGTGTTGGGGGCCGCGATCAGGAAAATGATGTTGGACGGCTCATCGTCCGGCGCATCGTAGTCGACGCCGCCCGGAACCGTCATGGCAGCCAGGCCGGGCCTGTCGACCGCGTCCGTCTTGGCATGCGGAATGGCAATACCTTCGCCGATGGCTGTGCTCGTCTCCGCCTCACGGGCAAGGACGGCAGCCTTATACTTCTGCTTATCATTGATGTTGCCTTCCTTGACCATGAGCTCGACCATCTGGTCAATGGCTTCCGCCTTGTTCTTGGGGCTTCCGCCGAGCTTAATGCCCTCAGGCTTCAGTAAATCAGTGATTCTCATTACCTATCCTCCTTATAAGAAATCTATAGCCAGCGCTCTCCTCCCTCAGATCCGCCGTCCACAGCCGCGGACCCAGTGATCGTAAGGTCGGAAATACGCAGAACTAACCAGGTTGATTGCCTCAGCCCAGCTGGGCCAGCAGCGCCTCGACCTCGGGTCTCGTCGCCAGATCCGGTGAGAAGGCGCTCGCGGAACCCGTGCAGAGCCCCATCTTGAAGGCCTTCTCGTAGTCGCCGTCATTGTCCAGGAAGCCGGTCACGAAGCCGGCGACCATGGAGTCACCCGCACCAACGGAGTTGACCACGGTTCCCTTGGGGGCCGCAGACCTGAGCACATCGCCCTTCTCGGAAATGAACACAGCGCCCTCTCCCGCCATGGAGATCAGGATATTGCGTCCGCCCATCTCCTGAAGCTTCTTCGCGTAGGGGATGACCTCGTCCTTGGTCTTCAGCGTCACACCGAACATATCGCCCAGCTCATGGTTGTTGGGCTTGATGAGGAAGGGATGGAACTTTAAGACCTTGAGCAGAAGGTCTCTCTCCGCATCCACCACGATATCGATCCCGCGGCCTTCCAGACGGCTCATGATCCGCTCATACATATCGCTGGGAAGCGTGTTCGGCACACTGCCGGAGATGATGAGCATATCGCCCGCCACCAGCTTGTCCAGCTTTTCGTAGAGCTCCTGCACGTTCTCCTCCGTGATCTTGGGGCCCTGGCCGTTCAGTTCGGTCTCCTCATTGGACTTGATCTTGCAGTTGATCCGGGACATGCCCTCCTTGACCTCGATGAAGTCGGAGCCGACATTGAAGCCCTTTAAGCGGTCAGCGATCTCCCGCCCTGTGAAGCCGGCCATGAAGCCCAGCGCGATGCTGTCGTGGCCGAGGTTCTTCAGAACGATGGAGACGTTGATTCCCTTGCCGCCCGGGAGAATGTTCTCGTAGGTCGTACGGTTGATCACGCCGAGCCTGAAATTGTCGGTGCGGACAATGTAATCCAGGGACGGGTTAAAGGTTACCGTGTAAATCATTTCATCACCTCCACAATGTGCTCATACTTCTGATACTTTTTATCCGGAATCCGGTCCGTGACGATCGTGGCGCTCTCGAACTCTCCGAAGGACACCGGCGAAATCACGGAGAACTTGCTCCGGTCGCATAAAACATACCGCTTGGCGGCCTGTCTCATGGACACCTGTTTGACCAGGGCTTCATTTACCTCGGGGGTCGTGAAGCCGGCCTTCTCGTCCACCCCGTTGGTGCCCCAGAATCCAAGGGTAAAATGATACTTTTTGATGCTGTCCGCTGCCAGTCCGCCGACGATGGCTTCCGTCCGGCTCTTCATCTCCCCCTCGGGCAGAAAGACCCGGCAGCCCTTGACAGCCAGCTTCATGGCAATCATGACAGAGTTGGTCATGTAGACAGCCTCCGTCTCAGTGATGGCGTCGGCCAGCGCCTCCGCCGTCGTGCCGGAGTCTATGTAAACAAAATCCTCCGGAGAAATAAGACGTGCCGCATAGCGGCCGATCGCCTGCTTCTCCTCAAGATGCAGGGTCTTCTTTTCCGCCATGGACATCTCCTGCACCATGTAGCGGGCGTCCAGGCAGGTCGCCCCGCCATGGACCTTGACCAGCTTGCCGGCCTTGTGAAGCTGGCTGAGATCCCGCCTGATCGTCGATGGAGAGGCGCCGAGTCTCTTCTCCAGTTCCGGCACCGTCACCGACTTCTCCTTCTCCAGAATGTCAAGAATAAATCTCCATCTTTCTTCTGTTAACATTTTTCAGTCCTCACTGTCTGGATCCGATACGTCCATAATATCACCAAGTGTGGTCGTATTCAACCAAATCCGCTCACTCAGTCCGCCAAAAGTACCCCCTAAATTTTGTATATTTTTTACAATCCCGGATTGTCTTGTTTTGTATCTTGTTGCGTTTTGACAAATCAAAAAGCGGATGCAGTCATTTCCAACCATTATCAACCAGTTGTAAATGAATACATCCGCCTTTTTATGCTTTTCTATGACTGTTCCTGATCAGCGGGAGCCCCGGGCCAGCTCCGCCGTCACCTGGCCGTACAGAGCCGCCGGCAGCATGGCCTTCACAAAAATCCCCTCCGCTTCGTAGGACTCGTTCAGCAGCGTCCCCTCCGCCCGAATTCTGGCAGTCAGTCCGCCCTGGGCGTAGGGGATCACGCCTTCAAAGAGGATCTGGCCGCTCATAAGATAATCCTCCAGGCCCTTCAGAAGCTCTTCCAGGCCCTCGCCCGTCCTGGCGGAAATCCGCCAGCACCGTTCAGCCCGCCGGTCAGTCAGGTGGATATCGTCGCTCAGGTCCGTGTCCGTAAGCCGGTCGGTCTTATTGAAGAGGGTGTATACGGTCTTGCCGCCCGCCCCCAGCTCGTCCAGCGTCTCATAGACTACAGCCATCTGATGATCCATCTCCGGGTTGGAGGCGTCCACCACGTGGAGGATCAGGTCCGCGTTGGCGGCCTCCTCCAGGGTGCTCCGGAAGGCTTCGATCAGGTGGTGGGGAAGCTTATGGATAAAGCCGACGGTATCCGTGAGCAGGATTTCATTTCCCCCGGGAAGAGTCAGGGACCGGGTCGTCGGGTCAAGGGTCGCGAAGAGGGCGTCCTCCTCCAGGACGCCGGCGCCGGTCAGGTGGTTGAGCAGGGTGGACTTGCCCGCGTTGGTGTAGCCGACGATGGCGGCCACCTTGGCGCCGCCCTCCCGCCGTCTGCCCCGGATCAGGTCCCGGTGGCGCCGGACCTCCTCCAGCTCCTTCTTGAGGATGGAGATCCGCTTGCCGATGAGGCGCCGGTCCATTTCCAGCTTCTTCTCGCCCGGTCCTCTGGTACCGATGCCGCCGCCAAGCCTGGAGAGGGATTTGCCCAGGCCGATGAGTCTTGCCGACCGGTAGCGGAGCTGGGCCAGCTCAACCTGGATCTTGCCCTCTGCCGTCCTGGCACGGGCCGCGAAAATGTCCAGGATCAGCATGGTCCGGTCCATGACCTTGGCGGCCAGGGCGTCGGAGAGATTGTTGTACTGGGCGGGTGAGAGCTCGTCGTCGCAGATGACGGTGTCGATATCCAGAGCGGTCACCGCGTCGGCGACCTCCTCCAGCTTGCCGGTGCCCACATAGGTGCCGGGATGGATCTTCTCCCTGGCCTGGATCACTGAATCCACGGCCTCACCGCCGGCGGTCCGGATCAGTTCAGCGAGCTCCGAAAGGCTCCGCTCCGTCTCGTCCACATCTCCCTGGGCAACGGCAACCATGAGGACCCGCTCCGGACGGGTGGTATTTTCAATCATGCGTCCCGCGCGCGGGGCTGCGCTGCCGGCCGGCTCCTCCGGGCTGATCCCCCAGGGGACATTGACAATAATATTATCCGGCATAGGTCTCCTTTCTCCGGCCATTTGAGCCGGGCGGCGCCAGACCTGCAGACCGCTTTGGCGTCCGCAAGACCCGGCAAATGCATATGTTCTAAAAAAGACCCGGCGCTGCAGGCCGGGCCTTGAGGAAGGTGTTCGATATAAGATGTCTTTGCGTTTCCTGAGCGAATGTGACCGGATGAAAAGGCTCATCCTCTACTGTCTTCCGCCGGGAAATAAATTCATTTTCAACGGTTCTTCAGGAACTCATACTCCCGCTGACCGTTCTCATCCGTCGGATAGAGCAGAACGTAGGCGGCCGCCTTGACGCGGGCCACGTCCCACTGGGCAAGGTTCTCATAAATGACGATTTCGTTGTATTTGAGGCTTCTGGCCCCGTCCTCGTCCGCGTATTCCAACCCTGCGTTCACGTACTCCAGAGCCTTCTCATAGCTTCCCTCGGCCATCTCGCAGAGGGCCAGACCGTTGTAGGCGGAGGCCGCGATCTCGCTGTCCCGGATATGTTCCCGGAACATGGCTCGTGCGTCCGCCACGTCATCCATGCGCAGGTAGACGCGACCCAGAAGCAGGATGGACCGGTCGTCCTCGGGATCCTGGCGGATGGCGGCAATCAGCTCCTCCCGGGCTTCGTCATAATTCTGGAGGTAATAGCTCACGAGGCCTTTCTTGTAATGGTCCTCGTCGTTCTGGTTGACGATCTCCAGAGCCTTCTCAAGGTAGGCGCTGCCGTCGGCGTTCTTGCCAAGCCCCTCGTAGACCTGGTAAATGTTGAGGAAGAGGTTATAGTCCTGGCTCCCCTCCGCCGCCCGGTCAAAGTCCTCCCGGGCGCCGTCCTCGTCACCCGCCTCCATGCGGGCCCGCCCGCGCAGGTAGAGGACTTCCGTATCATTCTCGTCGCGGGAAATCAGGGTATCGTAGATCTCCATGGCCTTCTCGCTCTCCGCGTGGTGGGTGCGGCTGAAGGCCAGGTAGAGGGATACGTCGCGGTTGAACTCCGCGTCCTTCCCGTCGCTGTTCAGAAGGCTCCGCTCGAAGGCGATGCAGGCCTCCGCATAGTTGGTGCTGTAGAGCTGGGCCAGCCCGATCCCCCGGTAAGCCTCCGCCAGGTATACGCCGCTCTCGACGACCTCCTCAAAGGCAGTCCTGGCTTCCTCGAAGCTCCCCTCCTCGAGCAGGGCACAGCCCTCCTCGTAGCGGTTCCGGATCTCCCGTGTGCTGTCACAGCCCGCAAGGGACAGGACAAGCGTCATGAGCAAGATGAGGCATAGCTGTTTCAAAGATTTATCCTCCTTCAGAAGAGCGGGGAGCGGTAGGCGCCCTCATCCACCAGCTTTCTGAATGCATTTTTCACGGTCTCCTTGTCCTCCTGGTAGGTGACGCCGAACCAGATGTCCTCTGTCCGAAGGACACGGACCCTGGCGCCGCCCTCCTTGATGAGCCCGTCCACGATGGTGGGCAGGAGGTATTCGGCCGTCAGATTGCCCTCGGGCACGGCGGCAAGGAACTCAGGGAAGCCCTTCTTAAGGCTCTCCAGGAACTCCGGCGTGAGGCCCCACATGTTCATGGAGACCAGGCTCTCAGGATCCAGCGGCTCGAGAGCGCCGTCCTTCATGACAGCCGCCCCGTCGGCGGTCTTCACGATATTCTTGGTCTCGCAAATGCCGACAAGCTCCTCCGCCTCGTTCTCCTCGCAGATCCCGCGCGTCACGCCGCCATTCTCAGACAGCGTATTCTTGAGGACGAAGCCCGCCATGCAGATATCAAGGACGCCGTCCTTCTTGTCCGTATTCTCCGCGGTCAGGGCAGCATGGACGATCTTGAAGCTCTCCTTGCCGTAATAGTCGTCGGCGTTCACCACGACGAAGGGCTCTTTGATCACGTCCCGGGCCGCCAGAATGGCCTGGCCGGTCCCCCAGGGCTTCTTTCTGCCCTCCGGGACACTGAAGCCTTCCGGCAGGTCATCCATCTCCTGGTAAGCGTAGGCGACCTCGCAGACCTTCTCGATCCTGTTACCGATAATGCGCTTGAAGTCTGCCTCCAGATCCCGGCGGATAATGAAAACCACCTTGTTGAAACCGGCTTCCAGGGCATCGTGGATGGAGTAGTCCATAATGATCTCACCGCTGGGGCCCACCGGCTCAAGCTGCTTGATACCTCCGCCGAAACGGCTGCCGATACCTGCTGCGAGAACTACCAAAGCTGTCTTCTTCATGTTTCTTCCCCTCTCTCAGACGATAGTCTGGCTGCCTGGTCGCTGGCGATCAGGCTGTCGATGATTTCATCCAGATCTCCGTTCAGAATGCTGTCAATTCTGTGAAGCGTAAGGTGGATCCGGTGGTCAGTGACTCTTCCCTGACCAAAGTTGTAGGTTCTTATTTTCTCAGACCGGTCGCCGGTGCCCACCTGAGACCGCCTGAGGTCAGCCCGCTTCTCATGAGCCTCTCTGCGCTTTAAGTCGTAAAGCTTGGAGCGCAGGACCTTCATGGCCTTGGCCCGGTTCTTGAGCTGGGATTTCTCGTCCTGACAGGAGATGACGATGCCTGTCGGGATGTGGGTCAGCCGCACCGCGGAGTCGGTCGTGTTGACGCACTGCCCTCCGTTGCCGGTGGCCCGGAAGACGTCGATCCGGCAGTCCTTGGGGTCGATCTCCACGTCGATCTCCTCCGCCTCCGGCAGGACCGCCACGGTGATGGTGGATGTGTGTATTCTGCCGCCGCTCTCCGTCTCCGGCACGCGCTGGACCCGGTGGGTACCGCTCTCGTACTTGAGCCGTTCGAATACGCCCTCGCCGCTGATCATAAAGGTGGCTTCCTTGAAGCCCCCGAGACCGTTCTCATTGAGGCTCAGCATCTCTGTCCGCCAGCCCTTGGAGTCGGCGTACCGGGCATACATGCGGTAGATCTCGGAGGCGAAAAGGGCCGCCTCATCGCCGCCGGCACCCGCCCGGATCTCCACGATGACGTTACGCTTGTCGTTGGGGTCCTTGGGAAGGAGCAGGATCTGGAGTTTTTGCCAGAGGGCATCCGCCTCCTCAGCGGCCGCGCGCCCCTCCTCCCGGAGCATGGCCCGCATTTCCTCGTCCTCCTCCGTCTCGAGCAGGGCAGCTGAATCCTCCGCATCGCTCCTCGCCTTCCGGTAGCGCTCGTAGGCCTCCGCGATGGGGGCAATCTCGGCCTGCTCCTTCATGAGAGCCGTCATTCTTTTGGGATTGTCCGCTGTCTCACTCTGGCCCAGCTCCTTCAGGATCTCCTCCTGCCTGTGCCAGATTGCCTCAAGCTTGTCCTGCATGTTCTCTCCAAATGCCTGTCACGACGCGGTCAAGGCCTGCCAGGTCCTTCACCACACCGATCTCCGAAAAGCCTTGTTCCTTAAGCAGGGCGCTCACCGCCTCGGCCTGGTCGAAACCGATCTCCATGGCCAGAAGGCCCCCATCCTTAAGATGGGCAGGGGCGCCTGCCGCAATTCTTCTGTAAAAATGAAGCCCATCCGCCTCCCCGTCAAGGGCCAGAAGAGGCTCATGGTTCCTGACCTCCTCCGACAGAGTCGGAATGACGTCCGTGGGAATGTAGGGCGGATTGGCCGTGATAATGTCGTAATTTCCCTCTGCCGGAGAGAGAAGATCACCCTGCAGAAGTTCGGGCTCGACGCCCAGGCGCTCCGCGTTCAGCGAAGCCACCTCCAAAGCACCCTGAGAGATATCAGTCCCTGTGCCATCGATCTCGCAGGCCGCCTCACGCATCACAGTCAGCAGCACGCAGCCGCTGCCGGTGCACAGGTCCAGCATCCTGAGCGGTGCCCCCTGCTCCTTGCGGGAGATCCATCCCAGGACCGCGTCCACCAGCACCTCCGTGTCATAGCGGGGAATGAGGACACGCTCGTCCACAAAGAATTCGTAGCCGAAGAACCAGGTCCTTCCCAAAATATACTGGAGCGGCTCATGGGAGGCCCGTCTGCCGATCAGCGCATAGTATTCCTGCGTCTCGTCCTCCTCGGCCTTCTCCATATGCTTCATGGCGTACACGCCCAGAGACATCCTGCCGGCGGCCAGGAGGAGCTCGCGGGCGTCATTTTCCGCCTCCTCGATGCCGGCCTCCCGGAGGGTCCGGGTCCCTTCTTTAAACAAATCAAGCCAGGTCATTTTCTTCCTGCCATTTTCTCCAGTCAAAGACAGCCTCCACCGCCGCGATGGCCACTTCCGCCATCTCCGCGTCAGGCTCCCGGGTCACCAGCTTCTGGAGGGCCAGTCCGGGTTTGGCCAGGGTGCAGACGACCGTGTTGTCGCTGACAGCCGCCAGCCTCAGGAACTCATAGGAAAAACCGGCGATCACCGGGATCAGCACGATCCGGGACGCGAACCGGGCCAGGGGCGAGGTAATGCCCAGAGCCCCCACGATAAGGAAGCAGACCACGGAAATGACGACGACCACCAGCATAAAGCTCGTCCCGCACCGCTTGTGCTGGCGGGAGCTTGCCAGGACGTTGTCCACCGTGAGCGGCAGCCCGTTCTCGATGCAGTTGATGCACTTGTGCTCAGCGCCGTGGTAGGCGAAGACCCGCTGAATGTCCTTCATCCGGGAAATCAGCAGCATATAAGTCAGGAATATAGCGATCCTGAGCACCGCCTCCGCCAGGGACACGATGATCTCAGACGCGCCGAACCTCCTTAGGAAGGATGCCAGAAAGTAAGGAAGAATGATGAAAAGTCCCACCGAAAAGAGGATGGAAATGAGTACCGTGCCCGTCATCATGAGCTTCCAGGCCCTGGAATCCTCCTCCTCGCCGCCGGCCGCCGCCTTCTCCTGCCGCTTCCGGCGTTCCTCCTCCGTCTCCTCCTCGTCGCCCGCGATCTCCGCGGACCACATGAGGGCGGAGG
>ODAJ014782635.1_pt1 | contig 10803 bp, 8 predicted proteins | sample 1539241 | NCBI WGS metagenome assembly ODAJ01 (sample SAMN02144231, study PRJEB22623) | gut metagenome | biome: sheep rumen | host: Ovis aries | place: New Zealand
CCTTTTTCAAAGAAATGAGCACACCGTCTCCGATGTGCTCATTTCTTTGTTTCGCCTCGCTTCACCAATGTCGTTATCTAAATGACATTGTCCCCGAGGGGGGAGCTGTTTCACAGGGCGCGGGTTTCCGTCAGGATGCCAGAGAGAAGCGGAGGAGCTGGACGCCGCTGCCCGGCAGGGGTTTGCATTCGGGATACGGGCCGAACTCCGGCACGGGTTCCGGCGCAGGTTCCGGCGCGGGTTCCGGTGCGGGTTCGGGCTCGGGCTCGGTCCAGCGGAGGATCCAGGTGTATTCCCGGTTCCGGCAGAACCGGCAGCCGCTGGGCTCGCGGACGTTGATCTCCTTGCCGGTCCGGTCGCCGGAGCGGTAGTCGTAATCGTCGTGCGCCGCGACGCAGCGGTCCTTGCCCAGGTAGAATTCCGCGTGACGCCAGGGGTCCAGCAGAATATCGCCCCGTCTGGGCTTGACCTCCCCGCGGCGGTAGGCCTTGAAGCCGAGCCCAACGAGGGCGTCCTTCATGGTGCAGGTGCTCACGGGGCCGTCCAGCTCGAAGCCGGCGGCAATCAGCGCATAGCTGACAAAGGAGGAGCAGTCGTAATCGGGGCCGCAGCGGTTGTCCTTGTCGTAGCCGTGGCTGTCGTCCTCCGCGATTTCGACGGCCCAGGCAAGCGCTTCTTCGATCTTTTCCGGGGCAGCAAAGGCCGTCTCCGGCAGGGCTGCCAAAATGCCGCATACCGCCAGCAGGGCGGCAAGCGCGTGTTTCCAAAATTTCATGCAGGTTCTCCGGGGAGCAGGGCTCCGTTCGCCCGGTGCAGGGTTTTCCGGCATACGCCGGGTCCGGGCTACTGGGATATGATACCACAAAACCGGAAAGATTACAAGTCGGAAACAAGGATTTTGGAAAGTGTAACAAATTGTTGCGGAAAAATTTGGAGAAAACGTAGAATTTTGGGGAAACCGGCGGCTTTGGATCGAAGGGCTACGGACGGGGGCGGGCGTTCTGCTCGAACCAGGCGCGTTCCTGCTTCAGCTCGTCAAAGAGGGCGCGGGGCGTCCAGAGGAGGTTCGTGGGGGTCGCGACGGCCTTCAGGGCGACGGTGGGACGGCATTCCGCGCGGAAGAAGCGGAGCAGGTCGTCCAGCATGCCTTCGCGGAAGGCAAACATGACCAGTCCCTCCTCGTCAAGGTCCGCTCCGGCGTCCTTCGGTCCGTCCGGGAAGCCGGGCAGACCGAGGATCGCGCCGAGGGGTCGGCTGAGATCGGCGGGCGGCACCTCGACGCAGCGGATCCCGGCCCCGTCCAGGTAGGCGCGGACACGGCCCAGGCGGACGCGGTCGGTCATATGAAAGAGGAGGACCGTCGGCGTTCCAAAGGGGTTCTGTTCCATCGGCCGGCCCTCAATAGGCGGCAAGGCGGAAGTCCGCCTCGGAGACGAAGCCGATGGCGGCGGCGTGGGCTGCGTCGGCATAGACGGTGAACGGCTCAGCGGCAAAGACGCAGGCGGTCAGCAGGTCCGGGTCCGCAGCGAGGTCGGCGGGCTTGAGGCCGGGCCGGGTGACGGCGGCGTAGGCCGACTTGCAGGCGGCGATCAGGTCGCCCCCCTCGGAGACCGCCCAGACGCAGAGCAGATCGTCGCAGACCTCGCCGGTCTTCACGGAGAGGTTCGGGTGACGGCGGGCGGTCCCCGCCGCCGTCTCAACGGTGTAGTAGCCGGGCTCGTCCGCCGCGGCTGCAAAGGTGCGCAGGGCGCAGGCCGCGCTGCCGGGGGCCATCTGCGTGGCGCAGAGGCGGACCGGGGTCTCTCCCTCCAGACCGGGCAGGACGAAATCGCCCGACGGAAGGGCGGACATGGCAAGCGAAATGCCGCTGTCGGTGGTGAAATACCCGGTCTTCCAACCCTCGGCCTCCAGCTCGGCGCGGACGTAGAGCAGGGCGTAGGCCTCGGTCAGATAGCCGAGATCGAGGGCCGGGCCGTACTCCCCTGCCTCAGCCGCCGCCAGATAGTCCTCGGACAGACGCAGGCAGGCGGTATGATTGGTCTCGTCCAGCTCCAGCATCGCTGCGCCGGGGGCGTTCGCCGCGTCTGCCAGCTCCCGGATCCGGGCGCGGGCGTCGGGATCGACCAGCGGATCATAGGCCGCCGCGTCCGCGCTGACGATCATGGACTGCCACTCCGACCAGAGCGCGCCGGCATAGGGGCCGGTCTCGTTCGCCGCGGCGGCGTCGCGGAGGATGTCAAAGAGGGTTTCGTCGAGCGTGGCGGTCTGGTTCGGGTGGGCGTTGAGCCAGGCGAGGTTGACCAGGTCGCCGAAGCTCTGCTTCGGGTCCAGCAGCTTGCGGATCTCCAGCAGCTTTTCGCTGTAGGCGGCGGCGAGCTTCTTCTGCTCGGTGCGGATGGCGGTGGAGTCGCCGTCAAAATAATAGGTGAAGTGGATTCCGCTGTCGTAGAGCGGGAAGTCCTCCCGCTCCGCAGAGTCAACGCTGTACCAGCCGGGCTCGACCTCGACCGCGTTCTTCACGACGGTGAGCAGGATCAGCGTCGCCGCCAGAAGCAGGACGCTGCTGATGAGCATGATCTTTACGTAGGAACGGGACTCCTCCGGGTCGAAGGTCAGTCGCTTTTTCAGAGTCGGTTTCTTCATTGGGCGGCGCTCCCTTGGTGAGAATTGGGGCTGGCTCCAAGAGCCAGCCCCGAATGTTGCGGTTTACTTTCCGGACGGAAACCGGATTTCCTTGTACTTCTCGATCTCGGACGGGCTGCCGAAGACGAAGTGACCGTTGCCGATGTCCACCAGAGACGGCTGCTCCGTGGAGTAGTCGTGCATATGCTTGTCGTAGACGAAGAGCTGCTTTTCCTTCTCGATCTGGGGATCGGGAACGGGGATGGCGCTCATCAGGGACTTGGTGTAGGGGTGGAGCGGGTAGGCAAAGAGCTCTTCGGTCTCGGCGATCTCCATGATCCGGCCCTTGTAGATGACCACGATGCGGTCAGAGATGAAGCGGACGATGGAGAGGTCGTGGGCGATGAAGAGGTAGGTCAGGCCGCGCTCGCGCTGGAATTTCTCCAGCAGGTTCAGGACCTGGGCGCGGATGGAAACGTCCAGCGCGGAGATGGGCTCGTCGGCGATGATGAACTCGGGCTCCATGACGATGGAGCGGGCGATGCCGACACGCTGACGCTGACCGCCGGAGAACTCGTGCGGATAGCGGGTCAGGTGCTCGGGCAGAAGGCCGACCTCCTCGATGACCTTTTCGATCTTGCGCATACGGTCCTTCTCATCCTTGTAGAGATGGAAGTTGTACAGGCCCTCGGAGATGATGTACTCGATGGTGGCGCGCTCGTTCAGGGAGGCGGCGGGGTCCTGGAAGATCATCTGGATCTTGCGGACGACTTCGCGGTCCTCCTTGTGGGAGAGCTTGCCGGAGATGCGCTTGCCCTTGTAGAGGATCTGACCGGCAGCGCAGGGATTGATACGGATGATGGCACGGCCGATGGTGGTCTTGCCGGAGCCGGACTCGCCGACCAGGGAGAGCGTCTCGCCCTTGTAGATATCGAAGCTGACGTTGTCAACAGCCTTGAACGCTTTTTTGCCTCTGCCGAAGACAACATCAAGATTCTGTATGGAAAGCAATACTTCTTTTTCAGACTGATTCATCTTGTTGTCTCCTTAAAACTCATAATCCACATGGAGGCGTTTCATTTTTTCATGCAGATTGGTGATATTCTTGGGGATCTCGACCTTGGGGGCTCTGGGATCGAGCAGCCAGGTCTTGGCAAAGTGCGTCGGGCTGACCTGGAACATCGGGGGCTCCTTTTCGAGGTCGATCGCCATCGCGTACTGGTTTCTGGGCGCGAAGGCGTCGCCCTTGATCTTGTTGTAAAGGGAGGGCGGTGTGCCGGGGATGGAGAAGAGGTCGGTGCCCTTTTCGCAGAGCTGCGGCAGGGAGGAGAGCAGGGCCCAGGTGTAGGGGTGCTTGGGCTCGTAGAAGATCTCCTCGACGGTGCCGATCTCCACGATCTGACCGGCGTAGAGGACGGCCACGCGCTCGGCCACGTTCGCCACGACGCCGAGGTCATGGGTGATGTAGACGACGGTGAAGCCGAGGTCCCGCTGCAGGTCCTTGATGAGCTGGAGGATCTGCGCCTGGATGGTGACGTCCAGCGCGGTGGTGGGCTCGTCGCAGATCAGGATCTTGGGCTGGCAGGACAGGGCGATGGCGATGACGATACGCTGGCGCATACCGCCGGAATACTCGAAGGGATAGTCGTCAAAGCGCTTCTCCGGGTCGGGGATGCCGACCTTGCCCATGATCTCGATGGTGCGGGCTCTGGCCTCTTCGCGGGAGCACTTCTGATGCTTGAGGATGACGGACATGATCTGCTTGCCGATGGTGATGACCGGGTTCAGCGAGGTCATGGGGTCCTGGAAGACCGTGGCGATTCGGGTGCCGCGGATCTTCTGCCAGTCCTCGGTGTACTTGACCTTGGCGCAGTCGATGATGGCGTAGCCGTGGAGGGTGTTGGTCTCCTCGTCAAAGGAGCGGTATTCCACGCGGAAGGCCGCCACGTCGAAGATCTTGCCCAGGACGTCGGGATCGTTCAGATCCTCGCCGGTCGCCATGGCGATCTTGAAGGCCTTGTCCAGCTTGCGGCGGAACTTGAGCTGCTTCTTCCAGGGATAGCGGGCGGTGGAGAGCAGGAGCTCCTTGGCCAGCTTCTCGTTGCGGGCGATGACCTCGTCGGAGAGGCCGTTGGGGTTGTTGGGGTTATCGGGCTTGGCGATCTTCTCGGCGCGCTCGGCCTCGAGCTTTTTGAGCGCCTCGGCGTCGCGGGCGGCGTGGCCGCTTTCGGACTTGTACTTGGCCATGCGCTCTGCGACGATCTGCTTGCGCTCGGCCTCAAGCTGCGCGTGTTCGGCTTCGAACTCCGCGATCTGCTGCTTGACCTTGACCATCTCCCTGGCGTCGTCCGGGTTGCGGCGGTCGAGGGTCTGGAGATAGTTGTTCTTGTCAACGGCGTTGTCCTTGAGCCGCTTCAGGCGGGCGGCGTAATCGGCCTCCTCGTCCAGGCTCAGGGCCTGGGCGGCCTGGATCTCGTTCTTCTTCTCCTGAATGGCACGGAACTCGGCTGCGCCGCGCTCGAGCACGGAGTGCTTGTTGAGCATGTTCAGGTAGCGATTCAGGGTGGCCTTGTTTCTGGGCGTCAGCACCACGTCGGTCTCGGAGATCTCGTCGTCGGAAAGGATGATGGTGCCGTTGGAGATGAAGCCGTTGGATTCGAGCATGCCGGCAAAGGTCTTGGTCAGAACGGATTTGCCGGAGCCGGATTCACCGACGATGGCCAGAGCCTCGTTCTCATAGATATCCAGAGAGACGCGGCGGATGGCGGTCAGGATACGGCCGCGGACGTTGAACTTGACTTCGACGTCCTTGAGGGAGAGAAGGACCTTACGATCGGTTTGATTCTGCATAATTCCGTCCTCCTTCTCACATGTGGGTCTTCGGGTCGGTGGCGTCGGCGAGGTTCTGACCGACCAGATAGAGGATGATGGTCAGCAGAGCCGCAAACGCGACCGGGGGCCAGAATTCCCAGGGATAGCTCAGGAAGGCCGCCTGTGCGTCGGAGATCATTCTGCCGAGACTGGGGACCTTCTCGCCGAAGCCCAGACCGAAGAAGGAAAGATAGGCTTCGTAGTTGATGTAACCGGGCAGCTCGGTGGCAAGCAGGGTCACGATCACGGAGGTCAGGAAGGGCAGAATGTTCTTGGTGACGATCCGACCGACCGGAGTGCCGAGGCACTTGGAGGCCAGGGAGTATTCGCGGTCACGGATGATCATGACCTGGGTACGGATGAAGAACGCAATGCCGAACCAGCCGGTGATACACATGGCCAGGACCAGGCTCCAGAAGCCGGCGCCCAGGATGTAGACCAGAACCGTGATGATCAGCAGCATGGGGACGTTTGCGATCATGTTGTACAGGGGGATGAGGACCATGTCGAGCCGCTTGGAGAAGCCCCACACGGCGCCGAGGATGACGCCCACCGTCATGTTGATCGCCGCGCAGATGATGGCAAGGGCCAGGGAGATCCGCGCACCGGCGAAGATGTTGTACATGATGGAGTTGCCGGACTTGCCGGAGCCGAAGAGCCACTTGAAGGAGAAGCCGAAGTGCTTCATCATGTAAGCCGGGGACTTGTTGAACAGCTCGGCGTTCATGACGTTTTCATCGGCGTTGAACGGGCAGATGATCGGCACGAAGATGGCCGAGAGGATCATCAGGACGAAGAGGCCGATGAGGAAGTAGTTGGACTTCTTGCGGAAGAAGACGCGGAACACGGACTTCCAGTAGGAGTAGCGGGGGGCAATGATCTTTTCGGAGGCAATGGCGTTGTTGCCGATGACGCGGAAGCCAAGCGCCTCATTGGACTGCACAGGGGCAGTTGCTTTCTTTTCGTTATTCATCACTTTCTACCTCCGCCGCTGTCCGTGGATAGCGAGATTCTCGGATCGTACTTGGCAAGCAGCAGGTCGCCAAGGATCTGGCCCGCGATCGAGATCGAGGTGAGAATCAGCGTCATCGCGACGATAACCGCGTTGTCATGCGCGTTGATGGCGGTGATCATGATGCCGCCAACACCGGGAACGCCGTAGACGCGTTCGGTCAGCAGCGCGCCGGTCAAGGCAAAGAGGATGGAGGCCGGGATGCCCTGAACGATGTAGATCATCGCGTTGCGAGCAATATGAATATTGTAGATTTCACGCTCGGACATGCCTTCTGCCCGGGCGAACTTGACGTAGTCAGAGTTCATCTGGTCGATCATGTAGCGGCGGGTCCACTTCATCTCGCTGCCGATCGCGCCGAGCGACAGGGAGATCGTCGGCATGATATAGGCCAGGAATTTGACCTTTGCGGTGGCAAACTTCAGCGGGAGATGGAAGACCTGCGTACCGACGGAGGCCACGATGAAGATGTAGGCCAGCGAGGGAACTGCCGTGACAAAGACGATGTAGGCGTTGCCCAGATGGTCAACCAGCTTATCCTTGTGTCGGGCCATCGTAATGCCGATCATGATGCCGAGCACGTAGGCGATGACCGTGGCCACGATGCCGATGACGAAGGAGTTGCCGATGGGGGTCAGTCCGGAGTAGACATAGGAGGCTACCGTGTACTTGTCATTGTAGCGATCGGCATCGGCGGTGCTGAGCTGGCCCATGTTGTAGGTAAGGCTGTGGATGTCGGTGGCCGTGGATTCGGTCCGCCCGGTGCCCAGCCACTTGGGGAAGCTCAGGTCGGACTTGACCAGACCGCCGGTGGGTCTGGTGACAACCGTGGTGATCTCCTCACCGCGGTAGGTGGTGTAGGAGGTGCCGAGGTTGAAGTGCATCCAGTTCTGGTGAATGAATGGGAAGTCATTGTCGAAATACAGCAGGTATTTGTGCTGGGTGCCGCTGCCGACAACGGCGAAGAGCCCGGAATAGGGGTCCTTCTCCAGGCGGACGTAGCGGTCGGTCAACTCAGGATCCTTGACGTCGCTTGTGGATTCAAAGGTAATGATGTGCGTAAAGTAGTTCCACAGACGGGAGAAAACGCTCTTCTCCTCCACGGCGATCAGATAGGGTCTGCCGCCGGGCTTCTGCCGTCCGTTTTTGTAGGTGACCGGCTCAAGGTAGATGACCTTGTAGCCCATGCCCTCATACTTCGCCTTGAATTCCTGGACGCTGGCGTTTTGCTCGTAGGTATCAGCCTTTTTGATCGAGGCCAGGTCGTCCACGTATTCCTTCTGCTTGTCGTATTCGGGCCCGAATTGCGCCTCATATTTTGCCTTGAGGAAGTTGCCGAACTCGACGTAGGTCAGATAGCCGTATTTCTGATACAGCGAATACTCGTACATCGTTCTGTCGTTCAGGTTTTTCTTGTTCCATAGATCATCCGTCTGGAAAATGACGTTCCGATGGATGGCGGTGTAAACAAGCAACATGACGATTCCGACAACCACAATCAATGACAGGATAGAGAACAGAATGCGCTTAACTAAGTATTTTCCCATAATCGTATCCGTCCGGACACGGCATACGCCGTAATCTCCCTCTCATTTAGATTTTTGGCAATCGCCGCAAGATCATTCCGGTGAAATACCGGTCCGATGACTTGGTTTCTGCTTTCGGGGGTATGCGGGGGGTCTGCTATTGAAACAAGACGCATATAGGGGGGAGAGGATTCTCCCCCCATATATGCGTTCCGGGATTTGAAATGACCCGGTCAGGCGGGGCTTAGAACAGGCCGATGACCTTGGTCATGTAGCCGGCGCCCAGGCCGCGGAAGGTATCCAGGTAGGTGGAAGGATCGCCGTAGTCGGGACCCCAGCCGGAGCCGTAGAACATATCGTAGTTACCGGCTTCGCCGTTGGAGGCGCGGTAGCCGCAGGCGTAGAAGTCTTCGGTGGTGCCGGCTTCGATCAGGTTGACCTGAACCTTGTCAGCGCCCAGCACGCCCTCGATGGACTGCTTGAAGACCTTGGCCATGTTGGTGTTGTTGGCAGAGGTGCCGAGGAAGACGACGTCGATCTGCACGGGGTAGGTGACAGCGTCGCCCAGCTGCTCTTCGGCCTTGGCGAGCATCGCCTTGGCATCGTCCGGACGATACCAGCCGTTGGTGCCGTCATGGACGTCGATGGGCATCTTGTAAACTTCGGTGACGTAGTACTGAACCAGATCGCCGTAAGCGGTGCCGGATTCGAAGGTGTGGCCGTCAGCATCGGTGGTGTCGTTGGTCAGACGGACGAACTCGGGAGCGGTGTACATGTTACGCAGAGCAGCGGCGGACAGATCCTGGCCGACAGCGACAGCGTTCATGGTCTGGTGGTCCCAAGCGTACTGAATGGCAAGACGGAAGGCCTTGTTGTTCAGGGCGAGGTTGGTGGAGATGTGAGCCTGCTCGTCAGCGGGAGAAGCGCAGGCGCCGGATTCCAGCTGGAAGGTGCCGCGGTTCAGGTTGAGGCCGCCGAAGTAGGAGGTGGAGGTGGTGTCGGTGACGTAGGCGTACTGATCGAAGTTGCCGTCGTCCTTCGCCTGCTTCAGAGTGCCGGAGCCCTCGGACAGACCGATGGAAACGAGGTTGCCGTTCATAACTTCGTTGTACAGGCCGATGGGGTTGGAGCCGTCGTCGTAGACCCACTTGATGGAGTTGAGGACGACCTTGTCAGCGTTGTAGTAGTTGGGGTTCTTGACGACCAGGATCTCGGAGTCCTTCTGCAGCTTCTGCAGCAGGAACGGGCCGCAGTAGACCTGAGAGGAGACGTCGGTCTGCAGACCGAACTTGTAGCTGTCGCTCTGGGAGGCAGCCGCATACTCGTCGATGCCGTAGACGCCGCCGCGGCTCTGATAGAAGGAGTCGCAGATGGGCAGGAAGCAGGAGTAGGTCAGCATGGTCATGAAGTAGGGCAGCGGAGCGACCAGGGTGATTTCCAGGGTGTAGTCGTCAACAGCCTTGTAGCCGACGTTGTCCCAGGAACCGCCTTCGAGCAGGTACTCGTCAACACCGGCGATCTTGCCCTGAACCAGCCATTCCAGACCGGCGGCCGCATCGAGCATGTGATGGAAGCCGGCCTCGAAGTCCTTGGCGGTCAGATCGGCGTACTCAGCGCCTTCGGAGGTGAACCACTTCACACCCTGACGGATGTGGAAGGTGTAAGTCAGGCCGTCGTCGGAAACTTCCCAGGACTCGGCCAGAGCGGGCTGCATAGCGCCCAGGTTGTCGTACTGGACCAGGCCGTCAACGCAGTTGACCGTGATCTCAGTGTCGGACTGGGAGGAGGTGTTCAGCCAGTCGATGGTAACGGGAGCGGTGGAGAAGGTGATGGCCAGCTCGGGGTTCAGGGTGTAGCCCTTGCCGGTCAGGTAAGCGGCGGCGTCGTACTCGCCTTCACCGGCGGCAGCGGCGTTCCACATTTCCTTCATGGCGTCCCAGTCCTCGGCCTTGATGAGCTCGTTGGCGATGACCATGGAGAACATACGGTCGTCGTCATTGCCCCACATGGCGTACGGGGTGGTTCTGTAGGCCTGGTGACCAATGCGGTAAACACCGCCCTGGGTCTGATACGGAGCCATAACGCCGGTGGAGAGCAGATAAGCCTCAGCCTTGGCGTAGGCAACGAAACGATCGTCCAGGTTTTCCAGTTCGTTGGCGGCGTCGAGCATGGCTTCATACTCGGGCAGCGCGTTCATGTAGACGTCCTCGTCCTCAGCACGCACGTAGCTGTCGGGACGAACGACGGGCTCGACTACTTCTTCCGTGGTTACAACGGGCTCAGCAGTGGAGTCAACGGGGGTTTCGCTGGTGTCGACGGGGGTATCCTGACCCTTCGTCGGGGCCGCGGTAGCATCCTTGTTGTCCGTCTTCTGGCAGCCGACGAACATGGCGGCGACCATCGCAACGGCAAGAAGGAGAGCAAGCAGCTTCTTCGCTTTGATCATGAATAGTTCCTCCTAAAATATTTTATATTCACAGGACACAATCGTGCTCCGCAAATACCGGAATCGGGCGGCGAGCGGAACGTCTGCCGAACCGTATACCGCCAGTGCTTATAATATAGCACATCACTTCCTGTTTTGCAATAGAAAGTTCATAATTTTTTATAACTTAAGCAAATAACGCATGGCGTTTTTCCGCTTTTCCTTGTAGAAACTGACAAAAGGAGGGATCAGGGATCAGGGATCAGGGATCAGCGTAGGGCGGCCAGACTCTGGCCGCCGTCCTGCGGCTGAATTGAGAATTGAGAATGGAGAATTGAGAATTTGCG
>ODAJ012190186.1_pt1 | contig 10793 bp, 7 predicted proteins | sample 1539241 | NCBI WGS metagenome assembly ODAJ01 (sample SAMN02144231, study PRJEB22623) | gut metagenome | biome: sheep rumen | host: Ovis aries | place: New Zealand
TGCAAGACAATAGCTTCGTGCCGTGTTTCCCCAAAAACAGAAGGACTCAGAGCAAAGACTAATGTCTTGAAACTCCTTGTAACTCCTTGTTTACTTAACATGCGAAAGTTGAGTTTACAGTTTACTGTTTAAACTTTTCAATTATCAAAACGTTTTTTGAACACAGTTTATTGCGTGGAAGCCTTGTTTTCTTTGGAAACTCCGGTTATGTGGCGGTTGGAGCTGTCGCGGATCACGTCGTTTACAATTTGTGCAATCTGGGCTTTCAGTTCCTCTACAAACTGTGCCGGATCGTATTTCTTGTGTTCGATGTCTCGCAGTTTCTTTTCCCAAATGCCCGTCAACTCACAGCTTTTGAGCAGTTCCTCCTTAATCAGGTCTATGAGTTCCATGCCTGTTGGCGTGGCCACCAGCCGTTTCCGCTCACGACGTATGTAGTGGCGCTTGAAGAGCGTCTCGATGATGCCTGCGCGTGATGATGGTCGGCCAATGCCGTTCTCCTTCATGGCAGCGCGCAGTTCTTCGTCCTCAACGAATTTCCCCGCCGTCTCCATCGCCCGCAAGAGAGAGGCCTCGGTGTAGTAGGGGGGGGGCGTAGTCCATTTTTCTGTAAGCGTAGGCTCGTGAGGTCCACTTTCGCCTTTCACGAAGGCAGGCAGCGTTTTCTCCTCGTCTGTTGCCCCCTCCGAGGCCCCCTCCGGCTCCCCCTGGGGGGAGAGACTATCCGCAAGTTGGGACTTCCCCCCCTGGGGGGATGAGAGGGGGGCCTGAGATGAGAGGGGGGCCACCACGCGCCAACCTGGATCAATGATTTGCTTGCCCGTAGCCTTGAATTCTGTTTCGTTGGCCACGCCCAGCACTGTGGTGGTGGCAAACTTGCAGTCAGGGTAGAACACACTGATGAACCGGCGGGCAATGAGGTCATAGACACGCCGTTCCATGTCGCTCAACCCGTTGGCCACGATCCCCGTAGGGATGATGGCATGGTGGTCGGTCACCTTCGACGAGTCGAATACACGTTTGGTCTTGGGCAGAGGCTTGCCGCCTAGCGGCCTCACCAGTTCGGCATAAACCGCCTTTCCTGCAAAACGCGTCTGGAACAGCCCGTTCATGATTTGCGGACACTTGGGATAGATGTCGTCACTGAGAAACTGCGTATCTACACGTGGATAAGTGGTCAGTTTGTGTTCATAAAGAGTCTGAATGGTGTTGAGTGTCAGCTCGGCGCTCATGCCGAACTTACGGTTGCAGTCCACTTGCAGCGAGGTGAGGTCGTAGAGCGGCTTGGGGGCTTCCTTGCCATTTTTCTTCTCCACTTTCGTCACCGTGAACGGTTGGTCCTTAATCAGTGCGAAACTACGCTGCCCCTCCTCCTTCGAGGTGAATTTGCCTTTGGTCGCCGTGAACAGCGTTTCGCGATAAACCGTCGAGAGCACCCAGTAAGGCTCGGGCTTGAAATGGTCTATCTCCTTCTGCCGGTTGACGATGAGAGCCAGCGTGGGAGTCTGCACCCTCCCTATGCTGAGCACCTGTCTGTTCTGTCCATACTTGAGCGTGTAGAGCCGAGTGGCGTTCATGCCCAGAATCCAGTCGCCGATGGCTCGCGAGAGCCCCGCCAGATAGAGCGGTTCATATAACTTCTGGTCTTTCAGCTGCTGGAACCCCTCGCGTATGGCCTCGTCTGTCATCGACGAAATCCACAGCCGCTTCACGGGGCATTTCGCCTGCGCCTTTTGCATCACCCACCGCTGTATGAGCTCGCCCTCTTGGCCCGCATCGCCACAGTTGATGATGCCGTCAGCCTGTTGCATCAGGCGTTCGATGATGGCAAACTGCTTGGTGATATGCTGCTCGTTGATCAGTTTGATGCCGAATCGCGGCGGTATCATTGGCAGAGCGCTCAGACTCCAGGGCCTCCATGCCGGCGTATAGTCGTGCGGTTCCTTCAACGTACACAGATGGCCGTAGGTCCACGTCACCTGGTATCCGTTACCCTCCATATATCCGTCGTGCGACGCTGTTGCTCCGATGATGCGGGCAATGTCGCGCGCCACACTGGGTTTTTCTGCTATGCAAACAACCATTACGTAATTTCCAACTCCTAACTCTTAACTCCTAACTCCTAACTCCTAACTCTTAACTCTTAACTCTTAACTCCTAACTCACCCTTAATACCCCACATTTTCGTCTGTCAGGATGACGATGTGTCTTCCCGCAGGGTGCGACATCCGCTGAATGCTGATGTAGTTGCAGATGCTTTCGCTCGAGAGACAGTTGTGGCAAGAACCGTCTTTCTGGCAGGGCGTGGCAAAGTCGAAGCGGGCCATGTTGATGGGAGCGGCCACCGATCTGGCACGTTTTACGGCCGCCTCCACATCCTGGCAAACCTTGTTCATCCCCACCACGAAGATGACGTGTTCGGGTCCCCAAGTGATGGCGGCCACCCGGTTGCCGTTGCCGTCAATGTTCACCAACACCCCATCCTCGCTCATGGCATTGACGCTGGCCAAGTAGAAGTCACATTCGAACGCCTTGCGGTACATGCGCACCTTGTCTTCTGCTGTGGTGACGTCATCGCGGTCAAACACCACGTAGTTGCCCTCTTTGAGCATCCGCGTAACTCCTGTGTCACGAATGCTCATCGAACCGCCCCATGCCACCGAGCTTCCTTCTGGAATCAGCTCGCGCACTTTTTCCAAAATCTCGTGGGTAGTGCGACAATAGAAGGCGCCGAAGTGGCGGCGCTGAAGATTGTTTACTATTTTCCGGGCCAGTCGTTGGTTGCGAATCTCTGTGGGTGTCATCATTGTTCTTCTCCTTTTTGTCTTGTTTTTTTTAAAAAAAGGCAATGTTGCCGAAAGCTCCATTTCGTTCGAGGGGGTCCTCTTTTAGTTCGAGGGGGCCCTTTTAGTTCGAGGGGCCCTCTTTTTGTTCGAGGGGATTTGAAATCCCCGAGTCAAGTGCGGCGATGGAGCATCTTTGCCGTTGAGCCGACAAAGTTACTGAAAGTCGAGCGCAAAACAAAGAAAACCATTTCTTTTTTTGCCGAGATGGAGTAACTTCGCCGTTTTTTGATGGGCAAAGTTACTGAAAAAGGGAGGGACTTGCCGCCGATTGGGACTATTGCTTTTCCCTTCGGCCAGCGACCTTTGGTTCCCGAGCAAGCTCGCCCATTCCCGAGCAAAGCTCGCCTACCCGTAGCCTTTCCCGTAGCCTTCCCCCCCAGGGGGGATGAGAGGGGGGCCTCGGGGGGCCTATTGTCCGATGGATTGCTTGTACTCCAACAGTTTGTTCTGAAGATTGGCCCAGGCATCGGTGTGCTGGTCGCAGGCCTGCTGGTAGAGCAGCTGAGCATCGAGGAAGTCTGCCATCCGTGAGGTACCGGCACGGTAGTGGTCGCGGTTGATTCGCAGGTTCTCCTTGGCTTGTTGGATGCTCTGTGCAGCGAGCGTCAATTGCTGCTGAGCCTCGTTTACGTTGTTCCATGCATTTTGAATGCGTATTCTGAGCAACTCGGCATTGTTCTGTCGTTCGTCGAGAGCTTGCTGGTGGGCTATCTGTTTTTGCCGGATGGCATGTCTGCCACCCCACCAGGCGGAAATGGGGATGCTGACGGTGGCGAAAACCATGGCGAAGGTGTGGTTGTTGTCGAGAAGGTTGTGATAGTTGTATCCTGCCCCAACGGCCACAGAGGGCAGACGTTCACCCAGTGCCATTTTCTGCTGCAGACGGGTGGCCTCCACCTGCTTTTCAAGAAGCTGGTATTCGGGCGTAGCTAAAGCCTCCCCAACCGAAGCTCCCACCGAGACCCCCTCCAGGGGGGAAAGGCTACGGGAAAGGCTACAGGTAGGCGAGCTTTGCTCGGGAATGGGCGAGCTTGCTCGGGAATAGTCCCAATCCGCGGCAAGTCTCTCCCCCCAGGGGGAGCTGGAGGAGGCTTCGGCTGAGGGAGCTTCGGGGGAATGGATGGCGAAAGCCGTGTCGCGCAGACCGCAGTATTGGGCAAGCAAAAGGCGCACGACCGATGCGCCGTTTTTCAGTTTCAGCCGTTGGCTCTTCAGTTCGTTCTGCCGCAGCTGCACCCGCAGCAGGTCGCCCGAAAGGGCCACTCCCGCTCTCACTGCCACGTCAACGTCCTTATGGATGTCGGCCAGCATGGCCTCTGCGGCATCGATGGTTTTCATTTTCTGTTGCAGTGTGACGATTTGCCAGAAATACTGCTGAGCGGTTCTCACCACTTCGTTTTCGGAGAGCCGACTCTTCAACAGGGCTGCCTGTTCGCCAATTTTGGCCAGACGGTTTCCATTGACGATTCGTCCACCGGCAAAGAGGGGTTGGGTGGCACTGATTCCGGCGATGGTGCCGTTCTTCATCATGGAGATGTTGATGGGGCTGGCCAATTCGGCCAGTGCTTCGGGGGCGAGCGACTGTGCTAGTGATGAGCCCATAGCGGGGGGAATGACATCGCCGGGGTTGACCTGCATTTGGGCCATGCCCTTGTTGGCATTGAACCACAGTCCAGTGGCACTGATGCTGGGGAAATAGTTGGTGAAGGCTTCACGGCGCTGCTCTTGGGCCGATTCGATGGAGCGGCGGGCGTTGCGCATGGCAATGTTGTTCTGGCGGGCGGAGTCGAGTATCTGCTCGAGGGTGTAGGTACGCTGGGCAGCTGCGGTTGTGCAGCTGAGGGTGCAGATGAGAATGGCTATGAATGGTTTCATGATGGGGTTATTTCAGATTCACTTTCCAATAGACTACAGGCAGCATCGTGACGACCATAATGAGCGATCCAATGCCGCCGGCAAAGATGGTGACTCCCACGGGCATCCAAAACGATGACTGGGCGATGATCATGGGAACCACGCCGACAGCAGTGGTGGCGGTGGTGAGGAAGATGGGGACCATGCGGCGGCGGCCTGCTTCGTAGGCTGCTTGGCGAACGGCCTGGTTGTAAGCCTTGCGGTCGGATGTCCAGTCACCGTGGTCTGCGATGTATTTCTTCACCAGGTCGTTGGCGTGTTCGAAAATGAGAATTTCGTTGCGCATGATCATTCCCATGAGGGTGATGAGACCGAATATTGAGGTCAGTCCAAGGGCACGGTTCATGAGCCCCAGTCCAACCAGGGCGCCAGGGATCATCAACCCCAGGGCTGCCATGCAGACAGTGGTGATGCCGTACTTCTTGAAATTGAACAGCAGGAAGAAGAACACGATGATCATGGCGATGACAATGCCTCCGATGATTTGTGGCAGGGCTTCGTCGCCATACTCTATCTCGCCCCCCACCTCGCTCCTTATGCCTTGTGGAATGCTGATTTCGTGCTGCATGATGTTGGCGATGAGTTTCTCGACGGGGGCAGTATAGACTCCTTGCGCAAACTGAGCCGTTACTGTGATGCATCGCTCCCCGCCGCGGTGGACAATGCGGCTCTCGCTCCACAGGGGTGCCACAGTGGCTATTTGGCGGAGGGGAACAGTGGTGGTGCTGTTGTTGATGGCGGCGGAGAGCATGGTGGTGGGCGTGGCGACGCCGAGGTCTTCGATGTCGGAGAAAGTCATGTCGGCATTGTCCTTGACGACAATGGGCATTTCGTAGTCGTCCTGCCACACTTGTCCCACACGCAGGCTGCCCGAGGTGGTGCTCAGCGAGAGCTGTGCGGATAGGCGCGTGATGCCCAGCTGTGCGGAGCGGACGGGGTCGAGCTCTACATTGACGATGGGGGAGGGCTGCAGATAGTCGGTGTGAACCCATTCCAACTCGGGCATCTGGCGCATGCGCTCGACGAGTCTGTCGGCCACTGCGTGAAGCGAATCGAGGTTGTCGCCGTAGAAGCGGTATTCCAACTCGGGTACTTCCAAATAGTCGAGCCGCTTGAACTTGACGTAGGCATTGGGGAAGCTCTCGCTGAGCCGCGGCTGATAGTCGGCCAACAACTGGAGCGTAGCCTTGTCGGAGAGGGTGTTGACGATGAATTGAGCGTAGTTGCTGCCAGCCATCTGAGGGGCATAGGCATCCATGAACCTGGGTGAAGAACAGCCAATGAAACTGGTGATGCTGGTGATGCGTTGGTCGCCTTGGAGGGCGTTGCTCACCGAGTCGGCTATGGCTTCGGTCTCGGCCATTCCCTTGCCATCGGGCAGGAATATCTCTATGGCAAACTGGTCGCGGTCAGCGTAGGGGAACAGACGGATTTTGAGCGTGGGGGCTATGAGCGTGGAAACCAAGATGACGGCTATGCCGCCGCCGATGGTCAGCCAGGGATGGCGGAAGGTGAAGTCGAGCACACGGTTGTAGGTGGTCTGTACCCAACCGAGCAGTCCGCCCGAAGTTCCTCCTGATGACGGGGCGTGGGTTATGAGTTTCACTTCGAGGAAGGGAATGACCGTCACTGCCAGCAGAAGCGACACCATGAGGTTGATGGTGATTGTCCAAGGGAAGTCCACCAGACAGTCGTGGAACATGCCCTTCATGGTGATTAGGAAGGGGAAAAAGATGGCGCAGATGCAAATGGTGGCCAGCATCATGGGCATGAAATACTGACGGGCCGATTCGATGGCAGCCACCTTGGGCTCGAAACCTTTGCCAAGGTATTCCAGATAGCCGTCGATGACCACGATGCTGTTATCGACAATCATTCCCAGTACCACTATGAGGGCCGCCAGCGTGACGATGTTGAGTTCGATGCCCGCCATGTACATGATGGCCACCGAGACAAAGGTGCTCAGGGGAATGGTGATGGCGGCGACGATAGCCGACCGGATGGGAAACAGTACCATCATGACAAGGATGATGACCACCATGGAGATGAGAAGGTCACGCAGAAAAGAGCTGACGCTGAGGGCCACCACCTTGGGTTTGTCGGCAATGCGGGTGATTTTGACGTCGGATGGCAACTCGGAGGAGCGGAACTCGTCGAGCACACGATCCACCTCTTCGCCATATTGCACCACGTTATTGCCTGGCGTCATCTCCATGCTGAGCAGCACACAGGGATGGCCGTCCTGCTCAATGCGGCTGGCCAGAGGGTCGTACTCGCGCACCACGCGGGCCACATCGCGCACACGAGCCACCTTGCCGGTAGCGGGGTCGCTGAAGATGATTTGGTTGGCTATTTCCTCTTCTGTGTTTTCCGAGTCTTCGATATGGATGGGGATTTGTTGGTCGCGGTCGCTGATGCTGCCGCTCATGGTGGTGATGCCTTGGGACTGCAGTCGTGAGAAAAGCATTTGTTGGCCGATGCCATAGGCCTGCAGCCGCTGGCGGTCAACATAGAGTGCTATTTGTTCCTTCTGCTCACCATATAGTTTGACATTGGCCACCGAGGGGATGCGGCGCAGACGGTCGGAGAGACGGTCGCTGTAGTCTTTCAATTCTCGGTAGCTGCGTTGGTCGCTCTCGATGGCCACCAGCAGAGCAGAAGTGTTGCCGAAGTCGTCGTTCACCACCAAGGCAAGTACACCCGCAGGAAGTGTTGACTTGAAGTTGTTCAGGCCGTGCTTGAGTTTGCTCCACACCTCGTCCTTGTTGTTCACGTTGTCGTTGAGTTTCACCATGACAACGCACATGCCATTCTGCGACGTGGTGGTGGTCTTTGCACGATTCACTTCGCCGTAGGTGAAAAGATATCGTTCGAGCGGACGTGCCACTTGCTGTTCAACCTCCTCGGTGGTGGCTCCGGGACAGACGGCAATCACCACACCCTGCCGGATGGTGGCATGGGGAAACTCATCCTTGGGCATGTCGTACATGCCAAAGATTCCCATCACAAACAGAATGGCAATGATGAGCAGCGTGATGGAGTAGTGCTCCAGCGGCCAACTGAGCCATCCAAGGCCCCTTGGGTTAGGGGGGTGGGGGGCTGACCCCACATTTGTATATTGTTTTGTCTCCATATCGATATTAATTGATAGCCAGAGGTCTTTGGCTTGTTCAGCCTTCCAGACCCCTATCTAAGGGGGCTAATAAGCGACGCGTGTTCCTTCGCTTAGCTTCTGGTAGCCCTCGGTGACTATGCGCTGTCCGTCGGTCAATCCGTTGGTGACGGCTATGTTGTTGCCGCTGGTGCCGCCCACGCTCACCTTCACCCGGTGAGCCGTACTGTCGTTGCCCACCGCCCATACGAACATTTGGCCGTCGGCTCCCTTCTGTACCGCTGTCACGGGCACCATCTTGCCTTTGGCGATGCGGCTGCCGACAGAAGCGAAACTCACGTTGGCCACCATGCCGGGCAAGAGCCTGTGGTTTCCGTTTGCCATGCTGATGCGAACGTCGTAGGTGTGGGTCAGCGGGTCGGCCTGGACACCTTTCTCGATGCGTCCGCCTGTAAACTGTCCGCCTGCGGCCTCCACGCTGATGGTGGTTGGCGTGTGAGTAGAGATGGTTCCAATTTCAGTCTCGGGCACAGCCACTTTCACCTTCACGGTGTTGATGTTGAGGATGCTCATCACGGCCTGCGAGGGCATGGCCGTCTCACCTGCCTTGACGTGCTTCTGTCCGATGATGCCGCCCACGGGGGCTGTCAGCCTGCAGTCTGCCAGATTTTTGCGCGCCACCTGAAGCTGTGACTTTGCTTGTGCCACCTTGCTCTGTATCTCAACCCACTGCACCTCTGGGAGCGATCCTGCGTCGTGGAGCATGCGGTAGCGTTCCAAGGCGTCGTTGGCCTGAGCCATCTGTGCCTCGGCACCTGTAAGCAAGTTGCGCGCCTGGGTGTCGTCCATGACGGCCAGCAACTGCCCACGGCTCACGGCCTGCCCCTCGTCCACCAGCACACGCTTCACTACGCCCATGCCCGTGAAGCTCACAGCGGTGGCTTCGCTTTCTTCGACGATGCCCACACAAACCAGTCGGCCGCTGCTGCGGGAGTCGGAAACCACTTGTGTTTCCACTCGTGTTGGGGCTTTCTCGGCAGAGGGCTTTTTTTCGCTGCAACCCATCAGCACAGCCAAAGCTGTCATAAAAAGTGTTTTTCGCATGTTGTTATTCTTTTTATATAAATATGTAGAAAAGGAGGAATTCAACTTTCACATTTCGGGAGTTGTCGGGAGTTTGCCCCCTCCGACTCCCCCTGGGGGGAGAGAAAAGCCCCCACCAAACCTCCCCCCGTAGGGGAGGCTTCCTTCGCGTTGGGAGCCCTCCTGTCCCCCCTAAAGGGGGTGAATCCGACGGGAGGGATTGTCTGTGCTGGGCTTCCCCCCCTTAGGGGGGATGAGAGGGGGGCTTCTCCTATCTCCTAACTCCTAATCCCTAGCTCCTCGTCTCCCACCTCCCAGAGGTGGCTTTGCATGTCCACCCTGCCATTGGGTTTGAACTGCACCCCCTCCGCTTCCAACAGTGCGCGTTGGCGGAGCCATCCGGGAGCAGTGCGCCCCATGCTGTTTACCACCCTGTGGCAGGGCAGAAGGCTGGCTCCCGGTGTGTAGCGCAATGTGCGTCCCACCATGCGGGCATGGCTGGGCCATCCGGCAAGAGTGGCTATCGTGCCGTAGGTGGTCACCTTCCCTTTGGGAATCTGCGCCACGATGTTGAGCACAGCTTCGCCGAAGGCGCTGGCCTGGGCGGCTGTCATGCGGTCGGGATAGTCTTTCATGTGTTGTAAGGCCCCCACCAAACCTCCCCCCGTAAGGGAGGCTTCCTGTGCGCAGGGCTTCCCCCTGCGTGGGGATGAGAGGGGGCTGCTGTTTTTTGCTTTCAAGTTGCAAAGATAATCATCATCGACTATAAACAACCGTGTTGTTGGCGTTTTTTTATTGGAATTTAGTTAAAATTTCGGAAATTGGGAAATTTGTTGCGGAAATACTTGTGAGATTCCGCAAAAACACTAACTTTGCGAAAAGAAAAACATCAACCCTCATTTGGAAAACTAATATCTTAATACATGAAAATCGGTTTATTTATTCCCTGTTATGTGGATGCCATCTATCCTGAGGTGGGCGTCGCTACGTACAAACTGCTGAAGCATCTGGGCATGGACGTGACGTATCCTCTCAACCAGACTTGCTGCGGCCAGCCTATGGCCAACGCCGGCTTCGAGAAGATGGCCGTTCCCCTGGCCGAAAAGTTTGAGGACAAGTTTAAGGAGTTCGACTATGTGGTGGCTCCGTCGGTGAGCTGCACTGCGTTTGTAAAACTTAATTATCCCCGTCTGCTCAAAGGCAAACACGAGTGTGTGACCAGCGGGAAAATCATGGATGTGGTGGAGTTTCTCCACGATGTGGTAAAGGTGAACCGCAAGTTGGGCACGTTCCCCCACAAGGTGAGTCTGCACAACTCGTGCCATGGTGTGCGTGAGTTGGGGCTGTCGTCGCCCAGCGAGCTGCACGAACACAAGTTCAACAAGATTAAGGACCTTTTGGAGCTGGTGGAGGGCATCACCGTGTTGGAACCTGAGCGCCCCGATGAGTGCTGCGGTTTCGGCGGCATGTTCTCGATTGAGGAAACTGCCGTTTGCGCTCAGATGGGCAAGGACAAGGTGGAACGCCACATGGCCACCGGCGCACGCTTTGTCACCGGCCCCGACTGCTCGTGCCTGATGCACATGGCCGGCGTGGCCAAGAAGAACGGGCTGGAAGTTCAGTTCAAACATGTGGTGGAAATCCTGGCCGCAGGACTCTGAATGGTTTACGGTTTACAGTTTACAGTTTACGGTTTACAGTTTACGGTTTACAGTTTACAGTTTACAGTTTACAGTTTATAGTTAAAAAACTCAACTTTCGCATGTTAAGTAAACAAGGAGTTGCAAGGAGTTACAAGGAGTTTCAAGACATTAGTCTTTGCTCTGAGTCCTTCTGTT
>ODAJ012054563.1_pt1 | contig 10790 bp, 11 predicted proteins | sample 1539241 | NCBI WGS metagenome assembly ODAJ01 (sample SAMN02144231, study PRJEB22623) | gut metagenome | biome: sheep rumen | host: Ovis aries | place: New Zealand
CCTGTACAAGTCCCTGCAGGCCTCCGGCATGGACATCAAGTCCTACGGGACCGTCTTCGCCACCATCGCCGACAAGGACAAGGAGGACGCGCTCCCGCTCATCCGCCGGTTCTACAACCTGGGCTTCAACATCGAAGCCACCAAGGGCACGGCGGCCTTCCTCAAGGAGCACGGCATCCGCACCAAGATGCTCCGGAAACTCGGCGAAGGCAGTGACGAGATCTACCAGGCCATCCGCAAGGGCCATGTCAAGTACGTGATCAACACAATCGACCTGAACCAGAAGTCCAGCCATCTGGACGGCTACGGCATCCGCCGCTGCGCGGTGGAGAACAACGTCACCATCTTCACGGCCCTCGAGACCGTCCGGGTCCTCCTGGATGTGCTGGAGGAGATTACGCTGGGAATTTCCACGATCGACGAGGAATACAAGTAATGGAGAAACACCGGTATACCGTCCTGGACAACACCATCGTCGCCGCCGGCGTCTACCGCCTGGACCTCTCTGCCGACGATCCGGAATTCGTCCCCGAAGGGGAATTCGTGGACGTATCCATCCCCGGATTCTACCTGAGACGGCCCCTGTCCATCTGTGACTGCCGTCCCGGAGCGCTGACTCTCGTGTACAAAGTCGTCGGACAAGGGACGGAAGCCCTGTCGGACATGCCGGAAGGGGCGGAACTGGACGTGCTCACCGGCCTCGGAAAGGGATTCGACCCGGAAGCATGCCGGGAGCGGGCCCTGCTGGTCGGCGGCGGACTGGGCGTCCCTCCCCTGCTCCTGCTGGCCAAACGGCTTCGGACGCAGGGAAAGCACGTCACCGCCGTACTCGGATACAATACGGCCGACGACGTCATCCTTTTGGAAGAATTCCGCCGCGTCTGTAATCTGACTGCCGTTTCCACCGTGGATGGTTCCGTGGGCGTGAAGGGATTCGTCACCGATGCGATCGCCGCGGCCAACCCGACGTACGATTACTTTTATACCTGCGGGCCGATGGTCATGATGAAAGTCGTCTGCCAGGCGCTGGACGGCCCCGGCGAGGCCTCGCTCGAAGAGCGCATGGGCTGCGGCGCCGGGTTCTGCTACGGTTGCAGCATCCAGACGAAAAACGGTCCCCGGCGCGTGTGCAAGGACGGTCCGGTCTTCAAGAAGGAGGAACTGCTATGGTAAAGGATATCTCCGTCGGCCTGTGCGGTCTGACGCTCAAGAACCCGGTGATTCCGGCCAGCGGAACTTTCGGTTTCGGACTGGAACTGGCCGATGACATGGACCTCAACGTCCTCGGCGGGATTTCCCTCAAGGGAACGACCCGGGAGGCGCGCTACGGCAATCCGACGCCCCGCATCGCGGAGTGCCCCGGCGGGATGATCAATTCCGTAGGCCTGCAGAATCCGGGCATCGACGTGCTTGTGAATGAGAAGGTTCCTTCGCTCCGGAAGGTTTTCGACGGCTGCATCATTGCAAACATCAGCGGTTTTTCGCTGGACGAATACCGGGAATGCTGCGCGAAGGCGGATGCGTGCGAGGGCATCGACCTCATCGAGGTCAATATCTCCTGCCCCAACGTGCATAACGGCGGCATGGCCTTCGGGACTTCCGCCGAATCGGCGGCCGAGGTAACGCGAACAGTGAAAGACGTTTGCAGGAAACCCGTCTTCATCAAACTGAGCCCGAACGTGACGGACATCGTCTCCATCGCCCGCGCCTGCGAGGACGCCGGGGCCGACGGCCTCACGCTCGTGAACACCTTCCTCGGGATGCGGATCGACATCCATCGGCGCAAGCCCGTGATCGCCAATAAAATGGGCGGATTCTCCGGCCGGGCCATCTTCCCGATCGCCCTGCGGATGGTCTATCAGGTCGCCCATGCCTGCCGGATCCCCGTGATGGGCTGCGGCGGCGTGGCCTCGGCCGCGGACGTCATCGAAATGATGATGGCCGGTGCGACCGCCGTGCAGGTAGGCGCGGAGAACCTCCGCAACCCCTTCGCCTGCCCGGAGATTGCCGAAGAACTTCCCATCCTCATGGACGAATTGAACATCAATACCTTACAAGAAATCATCGGAACCGTATGACCCAAAGAGACGTCATCATCGCCTGCGACTTCTCCAGCCGCGAAGCTACGCTGGAATTCCTGGACCGCTTCCCCGAGGGACGCAAGCCCTTCGTGAAGATCGGCATGGAACTCTACTATGCCGAGGGTCCTTCCATCGTCCGCGAAATCAAGGCCCGCGGACATCGGATCTTCCTGGACCTCAAACTTCACGACATTCCCAACACCGTCAAGAAAGCGATGCGGGTGCTTTCCAACCTGGACGTGGACATGGTCAATGTCCATGCCTCCGGCACCGTCGCGATGATGCGCGCCGCCCTGGAAGGGCTCACGCGGGAGGACGGCACGCGGCCGCTCCTCATCGCCGTCACCCAACTCACTTCCACGTCGGAAGAAGTCATGCAGAATGAACTTCTCATCCGCACGAACCTCCGCCGGGCCGTCGTCCAATACGCGATGAACGCGAAGGAAGCCGGGCTGGACGGCGTCGTCTGCTCCCCCCAGGAAGCCGGCCTCGTCAAGGAAGCCTGCGGCAAGGAATTCCTTGCCGTCACCCCCGGCATCCGCTTTGCCGATGCCGCCGCGGACGACCAGGTCCGCATCACCACCCCTGCCCGCGCCCGGGAAATCGGCTCGGACTACATCGTGGTGGGCCGTCCCATCACCGCCGCCCCCGACCCCGTCGCGGCGTATGAGACTTGCCTTCGAGATTTCACCTTGTCATTCTGAGTTGTTTTACCTTGTCATTCTGAGCGAAGCGAAAGAATCTAGAATATGGAAAGACAGATAGCCTCCTCCCTCCTCTCCATCGGCGCCGTTTTCCTGCGCCCCGAGGAGCCGTTCACCTGGGCCAGCGGTATCAAGAGCCCGATCTACTGCGACAACCGCCTCACCCTCTCCGCCCCCCGGGTGCGCGAGCAGGTGGAGAACGGACTCGCGAAACTCGTACAGCGCTACTATCCTGATTGCGAGATGCTTATGGGAACCTCCACGGCCGGTATCGCCCACGCCGCCATCACGGCGACCATTCTGGACCTGCCCATGGGTTATGTCCGCGGCGAGGCCAAGACCCACGGCCGGACGAACCGGATCGAGGGGAAGATGGACCCCGGTACGAAAGTCGTCGTCATCGAAGACCTGATCTCCACCGGCGGCAGCGCCATCGAGGTGGTCGAGGCCCTGCGGGAGGCCGGCGCCGAGGTGCTGGGCATCGTCTCCATCTTCACGTATGGAATGAAGCGCGGCCTGGAGCGCATCGCCGCCGCGAATACGGAGAACCACTCCCTTTGCAACCTGGACGTCCTCGTGGACGTGGCCGAGGAAGAAGGCCGCATTGCCCCCGGCTGGAAGGAACGCATCCTCGCCTTCCGCGACAATCCCCAGGATGAAAGTTGGATCAAACATTAACACCGAAACGATATGAAACACCTCATCGACCCGATGGACCTGACCAAGCAGGAGACCGACGAGATCATCTCCCTGGCCCAGGACATCATCGCCCACCGCGAACGCTATCAGGGCAGCATGTCCCACAAGAAACTGGCCACGCTTTTCTACGAGCCCAGCACCCGTACCCGCCTGAGTTTCACCTCCGCCATGATGGAACTGGGCGGCAATGTCCTCGGCTTCTCCGACGCCCGGAATTCCTCCGTAAGCAAGGGCGAGACCGTGCAGGACACCGTCCGCGTCGTGGGCTGCTTTGCCGACGTCATCGCCATGCGCCACCATATCGAGGGTGCCCAACTCTATGCCACCGAAGTCTCCCGCGTCCCGATCATCAACGCAGGCGACGGCTCCCACAGCCACCCGACGCAGACCCTCACCGACCTCCTCACCATCAAGCGCGAACTGGGGCACATCGACGGTATCACCATCGGCTTCTGCGGCGACCTCCGTTTTGGCCGGACCGTCCATTCCCTGATCAAGGCCCTGTCCCGCTACAAGGACATCAAGGTGATCCTGATCGCCCCTCAGGAACTCAAACTCCCCGACTATATCAAGCATGACGTGTGTGAGCGCACCGGCATTCCCTACCGCGAGGTGGAAACGATGGAGGAAGTGATGCCCGAACTGGACGTGCTGTATATGACCCGCGTGCAGAAGGAGCGTTTCCTGGACGAGGACGAATTCGACCGTGTGAAGGACAGTTTCGTGCTGGACGCCGCCCGCATGGCCCTCGCCAAGAAGGACATGGCCGTCCTGCACCCTCTCCCCCGCGTGAATGAGATCCTGACCGAGGTCGATGCCGACCCGCGCGCCGCCTACTTCCGCCAGGTGGAGAACGGCAAGTTCGTGCGGGAAGCCCTGATCGTCAAACTTCTGGAATGGAAGGACGACCCGGAGCACGGCATGCCTTCGGACGAAGAAGCCGTCACGGACCCGACGGCCCGCTGCACGAACCGCAAGTGCATCTGCAACAATGAGAAAGCGCCGCACAAGTTCCGTCGCAGCGACGACGGCGTCCTCCGCTGCTGGTACTGCGACTCCAAGGTGCGGTAATCAGTTGTGAAGCGTTAGGACGATATATTCGGAACGGGTGCCGATGCGGAATTTCCCGCCCCAGATGCCCAGTCCGGAACTCACGTAGTATCGGGTCGCACCCCTCCGGTGCGGCCCGAATGCTTTTTCGTACATCGCATCGGTAATCCAGTTACCGGGCCAGATCTGCCCATGGTGGGTATGGCCGCTGAACTGGAAATCCACGCCCGCCGCCTCCGCCTCTTCCAGATGATAGGGCTGGTGGTCCAGCAAAACGGTGAACAGTGAATCGGCCGGGACCAAGTCACTGAGGGCGGCCCTGTGCCGGTTGCTCCGGTCATCCCGGCCCACGATCCGGATGCCGCAGGTGTCGGCCACGGCGTCCCGAAGCAGACGGATGCCGGCATCGGCATAGAAAGATTCCGAACCGTTTTCCCCGGCGATGTATTCGTGGTTGCCCAGGCAGGCGTAGACCGGGGCCTCCAGGCGCCGGAATTCCTCCGCATACCTACCTTCCCTGACCGGACGCAGGGCACCGTCCACGATGTCCCCGGCAAAAAGGACCAGGTCCGGTTTCTCCGCATTGATGAGGACCACCCAGCGGGCGAGTTCCGCCTTCCGGTTGTGATACCCCGCATGCAGGTCGCTGGCCAGGACGATGGTCAAGGGTTTTGACAGCGGCTTTTCGGTTTGGATGTCAATGGGTTCCAGATACTTATGATGATAGTGGAAGCCGCCGTACACAAGCAGGACCGTCAGGATTCCCAGGACCGTGCAGGTCCCCGCTACGGAGTCCTTCAGGAAAGAGGCCGGTACCAGGCGTACGAGCCGCCCCAGGGAGAGTACAGTGAAAACGATCAGCGCATAGAGGAAGAAAACCATCCAGGACGTGCCGATCTCATAGGTCGCGACGGCCAGCCCCATGGGCATCCGGTCCCCCAGCATGAAATGCGGGAAGATCACGAGGAACGAGGCCACGTACAGGGCGGTGAAAAACCATTTCCCCCCTACGGGAAGGGGAATGATCCGCCAAAAACACCAGGCTGTCCAGAAGATGCAGACGACCAGTATCAGGAAAAGGATGATCATGCGTTTTCTCACGTATCAGGCACGGATTGTGCTGCAAATATATGTAAATCCGGGTAAAAAAGCGTAACTTTGCCTGTCTAAACGAAACAATTTGAGACCAGAATCCGTCAACAAGCTCCTGGAGAAGAGCTTCCGCAACAACTGGAACCGTCCCGCCCTGTCCAACTACAGGGGTGAGACGCTCCTGTACAGCGACCTCGCCCGCCACATCGCGAAAATACACCTCGCCTTCGCCCGCAACGGGATCGTTCCCGGGGACAAGGTGGTCGTGTGCTCCCGCAACCAGGCCCACTGGGCCGTCTGTTTCCTCGCCGCCCTCACCTACGGGGCCGTCCCGGTCCCCCTGCTGCATGAGTTCAAGCCCGGCAACATCCACTACCTGGTGAACCATTCGGAGGCGAAGATCTTCTTCGTGGAAAGGGCCATCTGGGACGGCCTGAGCGCCGACGAGATGCCCGGCCTGCTGGCCGTCATCCAGATTGAGGACTACCAGGTCCTCTATTTCCGGGGTGACGACCCGGATTTCTTCCGGCCGCACCTAGAGCGCTGGTACAAGCAGGCCTACCCGAAAGGACTCCGGCCCACGGACCTCCTTTATCACGAGGATGCCCCCGAAGACCTGGCGATCCTGAGCTATACCTCCGGCACCTCCGGCTTCTCGAAAGGCGTGATGATCCCCTCCCGGGCCGTCTGGTCCAACGTCTATTTCATGCACGAGAACCTGCCCATGATCGACAGCACCTCCCGGGTCGTCTCCATCCTCCCGGCCGCGCACATGTACGGGATGATGTTCGAATTCATCTTCGAGATGGTCATGGGCTGCCATGTGTATTTCCTGAACAAGGCCCCGAGCCCGAAGGTCATCGCCGAGGCCTTCGCCGAAATCCGGCCGAACGTCATCTATGCCGTCCCGCTGATCGTGGAGAAAATCTACAAGGGCATCCGGAAGGCGGTTCCCGACGAAGAGCAGCGCTGCCGCGCCCTGGTCGATTTCTTCGGCGGGAACTTCGAGGAAATCGTCATCGGCGGCGCCCCGCTCAATCCCGAGGTGGAACGGGAGCTTCGCAAGATCAAGTTCCCCTTCACCATCGGCTACGGGATGACCGAGTGCGCCCCCATCATCACGTATTCCCGCTGGTTCAAGGGCAGGATGTTCTCCTGCGGGGTCTCCGCTCCCAACATCGATATCCGGATCGACTCCAAGGCCCCGCACCTGATCCCCGGCGAAGTGCAGGTGAAGGGTGCCAACGTGTTCCTGGGCTATTACAAGAACGAAGACGCGACGGCCGAGGCCTTCACCGCCGACGGCTGGTTCCGCACCGGCGACGTGGGCATCCTGGACAATGACGGCTACCTCTATCTGAGAGGTCGCACCAAGTGCATGATCCTGGGCGCTTCCGGCCAGAACATCTATCCGGAGGAAGTGGAGGCCGCCCTGAACAACATGCCGTATGTGGTCCATTCCCTCGTGGTGGAGGACAACGGCAAGCTCATCGGCCTGATCTATCCGGACTACCGGCAGGCGCACCTGGAAGGGTATTCCGTGAAGCGGCTCGGCGAATATCTCACCGAGCAACTCCAGGAAGTGAACAAACTCTTCCCCAACTTCTCCCGCATCGCCCACCTGGAACTGATGCCGGAAGATTTCGAACTCACGCCCAAAGGCAGCATCAAGCGCTATCTGTATCAGCGAAACAGACCTTCCTGACCCCACCCATGAAACGGATCCTCATCACCCTCCTGCTCGCCGCATCGGCCCCGGTCTTCGCCCTCGCACAGCCCGCCTGGGTCCAGTTGCAGCATCCCCAGGCCCCTTCCGTTCCCGAATATGTCGCCTTCGCCGGCGATACCATCCGCTTCGACCGGACCGACTTTTACGAACGGATGGACCGGGAACTCATCTCCTTCACCTACATGCACACCAACACGACGCTGATGCTCAAACGCTCCCGGCGGTACTTCGCCCAGATCGTCCCCATCCTGCGCCAACAGGGCGTGCCGGAGGACCTGAAATACCTGATGGCCATCGAAAGCAGCCTGGATCCCAAGGCCCTTTCCGTCGCGGGCGCGGCCGGATTATGGCAGTTCACCAAAGCTACGGCCCAGACCTACGGGCTGGAGGTGAGTCCGGAGGTAGATGAACGCTACAATATTGAGAAAGAGACCGTTGCGGCCTGCAAGTTCCTCAAGGACGCCTACCGCAAGTATGGTGACTGGATGACGGTCGCGGCCAGTTACAACGCCGGCCAGGGCGGCATTTCCCGCCGCCGGGAAGCGCAGAAGCAGACATCGGCCCTGGAACTGTGGCTGCCCGAGGAGACGGCCCGCTACATGTTCCGTCTCCTCGCCGTGAAGATGTTCTTCGAGAATCCCGCCGCCTTCGGGTTCAACGTGCCCGTGTCCGAGCGCTATCCCTACCGCGAACCCAAGGATGTCCTGACGGTCAACTATCCCATTCCCAGTCTCGTGGACTTCGCCCGGGAACACGGCACGACCTATGCGCGGCTCAAGGAGGCGAACCTCTGGCTCCGCGACGAGAAACTCACGAACAAAGGAAACAAGACGTACAAGGTGATCATCCCCTAGCGGAGGACGAGTTCGCGGACGAATCCCGTCGTCCGGTTGTCCTTCGTGAAGAGGTTGTCTTCCGAAAGCGTGGCGTTCATCTTCTCGATGAGCGCCTCTTTTTGGAAATAGAGTTGGTTCCGGATAACGGAGGAGGACAGGGTGATATACAGCGTCCCGCTCCGGAAATAGCGCTTGAGGGTGAAAGGACCGGCGCCCGAACACTCGTCCCAGGCCGAAAAGATGCGCTGCGTGTTCAGGCCGGAGGCGAGTTTCGCGGACTTGATGAACTCCTCGACCACCTGGTCCATGGACAGAGCCTCCTTCCGGCGGATGAAATAACTCCGCTTGGTGAATTCCTCCTCCATTACTCGACCGGGGTGAAGACGCCGCCCGCCGTATCGAAATAGGCGCGGTCGTCGGTGATACGGTCCACGATGCCCGAAAGGCGGACCTTGTTGGAATCCGTGATGAAGATCTGGCCGAAACCGCTGCCGGCGACCATCCCGATGAGGTTGCCGATGCGGTTCATGTCCAGTTTGTCGAAGACGTCGTCCAGCAGCAGGATCGGGGCATAGCCGAAGCCCTCCCGCATGATGTCGTACTGGGCGAACTTGAGCGCGACGAGGAAGGATTTCTGCTGTCCCTGGGAGCCACTGCGGCGGATGGGATGGCCGTCCAGGGTGAACAGGAAATCGTCCCGCTGGATGCCGGAAGTCGTATAACGGAGGGCGAGGTCCCGTTCCCGGTGCTCCCGGAACAGGTCCTCAAGGGAGGCCCCGGACAGGTCGGACCGATAGTCGATGGAGACTTCTTCCCCACCGCCGGAAATCAGGTTGTAGTAGGAACTGATGACGGGACGGAGGTCCTCGCAGAGGCGTTTCCGCCCCTCATGGACCGGAATGGCCGCGGCCGCCATGCGGGCGTCGAAAACCGCGAGAAGGTCCGGGTCCACGGTCCCTTCCTTGAGCATCCTGTTCCGCTGGGTGAGCAGGCGGTTATAGGTCTGGACGGCCGAGAGATAACTCCGTTCCATCTGGGAAAGCACTCCGTTGGCGAAGCGGCGGCGCTCCTCGCCGGACTCGCTCACGAGCGAAGTGTCCCCCGGGGAGACCATCACCACCGGGAGGAGGCCGATATGCTCGGAGATGCGCGGGCACGCTTTGTCGTCCCGCATGAGTTTCTTGCCCTCCCCTGTCACCTTGATGGAGAACCGGGATTCCAGGGAATTGTCCATCAGGTAGGTTCCGCCGATGGTGAACCCTTCCGTCCCGTAACGCCAGTTGTAACGGTCCAGCGTGGGGAAGGAACTCTTGGTCATGGACAGGTAATAGACGGCATCCAGGAGGTTGGTCTTCCCTTCCCCGTTGTTCCCGCTGATACAATTCACGTTGGGCGAGAACGACAGTTCCTGGAAAGCGATGTTCCGGAAATCCTGGACGACGATTTTCTTGAGGACGGGCATGGGCTTTTCGCTGCTTAGATTGCAAATATACGTTTTTTTTCCTAAATTTGCGGTCTGTTATGCGCCTTCGGGCGCCCGAAGATAGAATCATAAAAATTAAAAACAGATATGGCAAACAAACCCAATGAGCAGGAAATCCGGCAGCAGAATGTCGCTGAGGCCGTTTCCAAGACTGAACTCTTCTTCCAGAAGAACGGAAAGATCGTCTATGGCTGTGTCGCAGCCGTCCTTCTGATCGCCCTGGCGATCCTCGCGTACAACCGCTTCGTCCTCCAGCCCAAGAAGGCGGAGGCCCAGAAGGAAATGTTCAAGGCCGAGCAGCGTTTCGCCCAGGGCGACTACGAACTCGCCCTCAACGGTGACGACAACAACTACGGCTTCGAGGACATCATCGCCAAGTACGGCACCAAGGGCGGCGAGTCCGTGTACATGTACGCCGGCGCCAGCGCCCTCCAACTGGGTCAGTTCGACAAGGCCATCGAGTACTTCAAGAAGTACGAGGGCGGCGACAAGATCCTCCTTGCCCGCGCCCAGGCCGGTATCGGCGACGCCTACGTAGGCCTCGAAGACTACAAGAACGCCATCACCTGGTACGAGAAGGCCGCTGCCACCACGGGCAACCTCTTCGCCGCCGGTTACCTCCTGAAGGCCGGCCAGGTCTATGAGGAACTGGGCGACAAGGCCAAGGCCGCCGAGTGCTACAAGAAGGTCAAGGACCAGTATCCGCAGGCTCCCGAGGCCATGGACATCGACAAGTACATCACCCGCATCGAATTCTAGGTTATGGGAAGAGCGTTTGAATTCCGCAAGGAGCGCAAGCTGAAGCGCTGGGGCCACATGGCCAAGACTTTCACCAAACTCGGAAAGGAAATCACCATCGCCGTCAAGCAGGGAGGTCCCGAAGTGACCGGCAACCCGCGCCTCCGCGCCCTCATCGCTGAGGCGAAATCCGAGCAGATGCCCAAGGAGAACATCGAGCGCGCCATCAAGAAGGCCACCGAAGCCAAGACCGGCGACTTCAAGGAACTCGTGTACGAGGGCTTCGGTCCGTTCGGCATCGCCTACCTGGTGGAGGCCGCGACCGACAACAACACCCGTACCGTCGCCAACGTCCGCAGCTACTTCACCAAGTGCGGC
>ODAJ011945748.1_pt1 | contig 10784 bp, 18 predicted proteins | sample 1539241 | NCBI WGS metagenome assembly ODAJ01 (sample SAMN02144231, study PRJEB22623) | gut metagenome | biome: sheep rumen | host: Ovis aries | place: New Zealand
CCGTTGATACCGCGAACAACACCGTTATCAGCATGACCCAATATAAAGACCTGCTCGCGTGGGCTGAAAAGGTCTCCAACGGGCAACTCGACGCCGCCACTCAAATCAAAACCCATTGTTTCCCTGGTATTGTCGACGACGACGGCTTTGTCCACGAAGTCAAACCCGACAGCGTAGCGCAACTGGTTGGTTACGACGTGGACGGCAAAGAAGTCTACGAAGGCGACAAGTTAGTTGACATTCTCGGCAACGAATACACCGCCAAAACCAGAATCGAACTGACCTGCGACGATGCGCAATCGGCTACCGGTAAAGCTTACTACGCCGGAACTGTCGACAATCTGAAATTAAAGGTTTCAAAACCGTAAACGGTAAGGAGAGGACTGCATGACAACAGAGATAATCACGGTGCAAAACGTTCGCGGCTACATCGACGCGACCGGCACGGCACATTTGAACGCGGAGGACGTTGCTCGCGGTTTGGGCTTTGTAATGGTTCGCAAGGAACGTGTCACCGCAAGTGGTGACAACTACGAAGCAGTTCGTTGGGAACGCGTCAACGGCTACTTGCGTGACCTTGACTGTCTCGGCGAAGATGACGCCGACATCAAAGCGGGCGACTATATCCCCGAAAATTGGTTTTACCTTGCGGCTTAAGGAGGCAACTATGAACGAGTTAGTTTTTCTGGAAAACAATCAGCCTGTAACGACAAGCTTAATCGTCGCCGAGGGCACGGGCAATCAGCACGAATCAGTTATTCGGATTATTACCGAAAACAATGCATAATTCGAGCGTTGGGGGCAAATTTATTTTTCCGATTTAAAATCGGGAAATAAAAACGGTGACCTGCGCGGCAGACCGACGAAAGTAGCGTACTTGAACGAGCAACAGGCGACATTTTTAATCACGCTTTTGCGCAACAACGAGACTGTCCTCGACTTTAAGGCGGAGCTTGTTGACCGCTTTTACAAAATGCGCGAGATATTGCTGAATCAGAAGCAAGAAATTCGCAAAGCCCCTACACCCGTAGCGGACATTATCAGCGACGTGGGCGCGACAGCAGACACGATTCAAGCAATGTTCGTAGGCGTGAAACGCGGCATAGCTCTTTCGCAAGCGATTGATATAGTCGGCTCGTACAAGAACTTCAGCCTTGAAAGTCTAAAGCAACTGTTGCCGCCGGCGGAACATGAAACGGGCTATCTGAACGCGTCGCAGGTTGGAGAAAAACTCGGACTGGGTAAAGGACCTGTAGCCGCTCGTAAAGCCAACGTGTTGCTTGCCGAAAAAGCGTTGCAAGTCAAGGAAGGGCGCGACTGGCGATTGACCGACGAGGGAACACTTTACGGCGAAGAAATGCCCTATTCGCGCCACGGGCACAGCGGTTATCAAATTCGTTGGAATGAGAGCGTCATCGAAGAATTAACAAAGGAGTGAACGATTATGACGGTAAGATATGAGTGCACAGCGGACGTGAGCGACTTGACGGCGGAGGAATTGAACGCCGCGACAAATCAGCTCGATAAGGACCGGTACGACTGGTATCTCGACGGCGACCAGCTGACAATCGAAGGCGAATGCGAAGTAGACAGCTACAGCACCAACGCTGACGACGTTGCAAGGGAAATTGACTATATCCTGTGGAGCACGGCGAATCTGATGGGCGCAGACATCAAGACGGAGGAAGTCGAATATCAGCCTGACTGGGACAAAATGCCCGGCGGAGTGGATTACGGCTACTGGAATTAAGCAAAAAAATAAGCCGACCGGAGCCGACGATATAATTTCCGAACCTAACAGCAAGGGGATTGTATCACGGCTTCGGGCGCGGCGCAAGGAGTAAACAAAATGAATTTTAGAGCACATAATCAAAAGCGACTTAGGCAACACGCCCATGACGCGGCGGAACACGTTTTAGCCGGTGTTGATTTAACCGCGTTCAACGATAAGGAACGCGACATCTTAACCGACATCACCTTCCGCCTTTTGCTGAAGTACTTCAACGGGCGCGAGCTTGAACTGTTGGGCGAAAAATACCTTATCGCAGAAGCTTCCGACACCTTACTGGAGCGCAACGAGGAGATAACAAACCAGTTGGCTATGGCAAAGGCAGTAGCTGAAATCGCCGTCGCTCTTGGCAAATTCTTCATCAACCACGATACGGAGGGAAAAGCATGAACAACGAACTGCAAATTTTCAACCACCCCGAATTCGGGGACGTGAGGGTAACTGACAACAACGACGACTTGTGGTTTGTCGGCAGAGACGTAGCGATTTCGTTGGGATATTCAAACCCGAATGACGCCCTTGCAAAACACGTCGACGACGAAGACAAGCTGACCTCGCAATTCGCGATAGCAGGTCAAAAGCGCAACGTGACGCTGATTAACGAGGGCGGGCTGTATTCGCTGACGGTGCGGAGCAATATGCCCAATGCGAAGAAATTCACTCGTTGGCTTACTCACGACGTAGCAATTTCAATTCGTAAGCACGGCGTGTACGCGACGGCAGATTTTCTAAGCAAGTCGATAGCAGACCCCGCCTGGGCGATAGGACTTTTGACGGAACTCAAAGCCAAGCAGGACGAGACGGCATTGCTGAAGGTGCAACTGGCGGAAGCTAAGCCGAAGGTTGATTACTGCGACGTAATACTTCAATGCGCCGATTTGATAACGACCAGCGCGATAGCGAAGGATTACGGCTACAGCGCGAAGGCATTCAACAAGCTCCTGCACAAGTTGGGCATTCAATTCAAGCAAGGCGACCTGTGGCTGTTGTATCAGCGATACGCAACGCGCGGCTGGACGCAGACCAAAACGCATAAGTACATGGGCGGCGACGAACAGATTCATTGCGGAGTTCACACCTACTGGACGCAAAAAGGGCGGCTTGAACTGTATCACCTGCTTAAACGAAACGGAATTCTGCCGCTGATTGAACAAGCCGACTAGCCGACGATTGTACAAGAATTGAGGTGAAAGCGTGGACAAATCAAAAGAATGGAGCGAACAGGATATTGATGAATTCGAGGAAATTTGCCGCCCTGTCGTCGAGTACATTCAAAAAAAATGGCACCCGCATACACGGGTTATCATCGACTGGGACAGAGCCTCTATTTACGAAGAACGACTGGGGATACCGTTTCAAGTTCCTGACTAGTTAAAAGCACGCCGCGATAAAAAGGCTTGATTCTTCGGTTTACAAAAGTGCCTTTAGATGCCGAATTAAGCAGTTGTGTATAAAGCGATTCGGGTACACCGATGTATTTATACCACCTGCCGCCAACGAACTTGATAAACAGATTTCCACCGGAGTATCCGCCTTTAGCTATCGCGGACGAATTAAACGAAACTATCTCCAATCAACTCACGCTCCACGCAAAACTTTCGATGACTAGCCGACCTTCGGATTGTTCGTCCGACCAACCAAGTAATCCAAAGAGACGTTAAAGAAGTCGGCGAGTGCAAGGAGCTTTTGATAGGCGGGTTCGCGCTTGCCGTACTCATATTGCTGATAACCTAGCGGCGACATTCCAACACCTTCCCATACTTGCCTCTGAGTAAGTCCTCGCGAAGTTCGTATATCGCGCAATCTTTCTTGAAAATTCATATATCAACCCTCCTATCAAAAAAAAATTCGCTTGACAACTTTCAAACATTAGTTTAATATTCAACCGAAAACTTTCAAGTGACAGTTAAATCTTCGACAAATATTATAGCTGAAAAAAAGTTTCGTGAAAAGTCCAAAAGTAAAAATCTGCAAGTTTTCAGTAACGGTTGTTGATACGCCGTAACATTTCAAAACCGAGACATCAAGACCGCATTCAGCCTATCGGCGACGGTAGGTTGACTGGAGCCTTGAAACTCCACATCTTTGAAAACTAAATAAAGGAAGGAGGAATGCCTTATGGGGTGGAGCCTGATAGACCATTTCAGAACCTTTCATATCCTGAGCAAGGAATACGACCTGTCGGCAGGTGCGCGTAGTGTCTACTTCGCACTGTTGGGAGAATTCAACGCGGCATACTGGCCAGACGAGTTGCGTATATCGGACAGGCAAATGCAGGAGCTGTCAGGGGTCAAATCGGTTGCAACAGTCCATGATGCACGAAACCTTTTGAAGTCACTCAAACTCATTGACTTCAGGAAAGGGAAGAACCGCAAAACTATCTACAGACTTTTAACTGACCGAATAACAAGCACAATGCAAACACCTATTGTGGAACTTCCCGAACACCAACCGAACACTTGTCGAACATTTGACGAGCGAACGGGCTTGTTTCCTATACCCGCGTGCGCCCAAGAAGACGTAAAGACTGGTAAGACAGAAAGACCTTCTGCTACTGCTACTGCACCGCGCGGGCGCGATTCTCTAAGAAGGGTAAGAGCTGAATTAGGAGAGGGCGCAACGACATCGGCGGAACCTGCGGCACAAACGGCGGCAGGACGCCAAACTTGCGGCAAGGACGCCAACGACGGCGGCGCGTACGCACCACTGCACGAGCGCACGTTACCTTTAAGCGCACCCGAAAACGAAGAAGGGGAATTCGACGCGTTCATCGACGACTGGAGCGATTCGCCCGTTTTCTGCAAGCTGGACTTCGAGCTTATCTCGGAGTTGAAAGTTTTGGCGGACAAGTACGGCTTAGCGGCACTTCGGCAAGCGATGACAGCGGCGAAGAGAGCGAACGGTAAAACCCAAGGCGTGTCGTTCGACTTTTTCAAGGCGGTATTGAACCGCCAGCAGAATCCGAAACCGCAACCTTTGAAAGGAGGAGAGAAGAGTGGAAGCATTGACTATGGCGACGAACCCGACTACAGCTGGCTCAAAGCTGGTAATGCTTGACCCCGCGGACATCGACAACGTAGCGAAAACGACGACGACTGAATTGCGGCTACTAGCGGCGAAAGGCGAACCGGACGCGAAATTTCAGCGAATGGCAAAGGCAGTGCGCGACGCATATGGCGATTTGGACGACTACGAAGTGATTAAGGTATGCGCGGCGTTGCGGGAAATTGACATGTGCGACAAATGCACGGGCTATCCTTGCCGGAAGCCGACATCGCCATTCAGCAAAGGCGAAGGATTCACGCCGGTAATCCAAGTGGACGAGCGTTGGGGCTTATCGATAGCGGCAAAGCGTTGCAAGCCCTACGCGGAGCACTTCAGACAAGTTGCATTGGAACGCAAATTCAAGCAAGCGAAAATCCCGCCGTGCTACAAAGGCAAGACTTACGCGGATTATCGCGTGGACGCGCTGAACCAAAACGCCGTAACCTTCGGCAAGACGCTATTACAAGCGGGCTATCGCGGCGCGTATTTTTTCGGCGAAGTGGGCACGGGCAAGACGTTTTTGGCGGCAATTATCGCACAGGAATTCTTGAACGCGGGCAAATCGGTCTTATTTGAAAAAGTAGCGGACTTGCTTACCGAGTTTTACGCGATATATCGTGGGCAAGGCGGCGACGAAGACAACCTGCTTGATGAGCTGTACAACGTCGATTTGCTAGTCCTTGACGACTTCGGTATCGAAAAGCCGACGCAATTTGTAGGCGCGACGCTGTGCAAGATACTGGACGCGCGCTATAACCGTGAAGACGTCACGACGCTAATCACGAGCAATTACAGTTTGGAGCAAATCAAACGGCGGCTGAACAATCCTAGCGACCTGCAGCAAGGCGACCTGTGTTTAAATGGGAGCCGCATTTACGACCGATGCCGCGAAATTTGCAAGCCGATTTTATTCAAAGGCGAAAGTAGGAGGAATTAAAATGAAAAAGGCAGAGTTCATGACGCGGACAATCGAATCGCACGCGTTGCAGATGTGGTCTTTGCAAGCCGCGGCGAATTTGTTGCGCGAGCCGAATTACTTCGAGGCGAAAAGAATGGCGGCGCGAGGCAGTTACTTCGAACACATGAACGTTCTCGTTTCGGACAGCGATTATGTTTATCCGCCGCAATCGGCATTCGTTAAGTCGTTCGATAAGTGGTTGGCGATTCAGAAACACGACGTCAACGCAGTCAATAGCTTGTACGAGTGGCGCAAGGCAGTAAGAAAAGCCGAAATGCAAGCCGATGAAGACGTTTACGACATGGAGCAGTTAGCATTGTCGCCGACGTTGCAAATCCACGTTGAAAAAATGTTGGCGCGAAAACGCGACGAAGCCGCAAAACTAACAACACTGCGCCACGACTTGGAAGACACAATCGAGCGGGTAAAGTCGACAGAGTACACGGCGAGGGCAACGGCATGACGGTGCAGGAACGAGTGATAGCGACTGAAAGGTTGCACGAAATGGAGCGGGATAAGTTGTTGCCGGAAGAGACGTTGCGGGATTTGCGTTCATGGTGGCGCGAGAAGCAAGCAGAATTCGGCGCGAAGATAATCCCGTTCCCGACGGCGAAAATAATTCCCTTTCCGAGGTACGCGACATGAAAACTATAACGCGCAAGACAATGCTGTACAAAACGGGCGTGGAGTATGGCGATTACACGATGAATCACGCGCTGGGTTGCTCTCACGGGTGCAAATATCCCTGCTACGCGTTTCTGATGAAAAAACGTTTCGGGCAAGTCAAAGACTATGCAGAGTGGTGCGAACCTAAAATCGTCGTCAACACGTTGCCGCTTTTGGAAAAAGAAATCCCGCGCCTTAAGGACAAAATTAAATCGGTGTTCCTTAGCTTTTCGACCGACCCGTTCATGTATGGCAATGCCGAAATGGCGACGTTGAGCATAGCGGCGATAGGCGAGTTAAACAGCGCGGGGCTAAAGTGCACGGTGCTGACTAAGGGGCTTTTGCCCGAATGCCTAGCCGACACGCGAGTTTATTCGCCGGAAAATGAATACGGCATATCGCTGGTATCGCTCGACGAGGAATATCGGTTGCGAATGGAGCCGCACACAGCACCTTACGACGAGCGATTGGCAAGGTTGAAATACTTTCACGAGGCAGGTTGTAAGACGTGGGTTAGCATGGAGCCCTACCCGACGCCCAATCTGATTGAACAGGATTTGACAGCGATACTTGAAGCGGTCTCGTTCGTGAACAAGATAATCTTCGGTCGGACGAACTATAGCAAGGAAGTCAACGGCTATCCAAAGCACAAAGCATTTTACAACGAGTGCGCGGAGCTGGTTAAGGACTTCTGCCGGAGCCGCAATATCGACTGCCGAATCAAGAAAGGCACGCTGACATGAAAATCATCAAGGACGGCAAGCCGATAGCGGACCTGCCCGACAAGCCTAAAAACTTCGACGGCAGGAGTAAGGACGGGCAAATCACGCTGACACAAGGCGACGTGGAAACAAAAATCGCCCGCTACTCAAGCAACGAGACGGCGAGCGAAGTGGTTAGGGCAATGTGCAAAAGCTACTTGTCCGGCGCGGCAGAATTCATACTACCGAAGGAGGATTGATAACATGGCAATGAAGCAAGGCGAATTGGTACCGCAAATCTTTGAACATGAGCAATTCGGGAAAATTCGCGTTATCGGCGATTCGGCGAATCCGCGATTCTGCCTTAGCGACGTGTGCAAAGTGCTTGAAATCGGCAATCCGAGCGATGTTAAAAGGCGACTGGACAAGGGGGTCGTTTCAATCGAGACCCTTCAAACGACAGGCGGAATGCAGAATTTAACTTTCGTAAACGAGGACGGCTTGTACGACGTAGTACTTGACAGCCGCAAGCCCGAAGCGAAACGATTCCGCAAATGGATAACCGCTGAAGTCGTACCGAGTATTCGCAAGCACGGGGTGTACATGACGGCGGAGGCGGCGGAGAAAATCATAAGCAATCCCGACTTCGTAATTGGGCTAGCGCAACAAGTCAAAGAGGCGCGGGCAGAACGCGACGCGGCATTGGCGCAAGTCGCCGAACTGAAACCGAAAGCGGACTACACCGAGGCTGTATTGGAGAGCGACGAGAAATTGACTTCCGAGCTAATCGCGAAAGAATACGGCGAAAGCGGGCAATGGCTTAACGCGACGATGGGCAAATTCGGCAAGACGTTCAAACGCGGGCGGCACATCTACATGAAAGCCCCGTATGCAAGAGAGGGCTATCGCGTATCGGAAACGGTAATATTGGCGCGAGGCAAAACGGTCGTGAATCACTACTGGACGCAGAAAGGACGCCAATTCATTTACTACACGCTCAAAGCGCATGGAATCTTGCCGCTGAAAGAACGCAACGCACCAATGGCGACACTGATTTAAGAGGTGATGATCATGGCAATGAAAATCGGCGAGAAACTGACGGCGGTCATGGAAATCTGCCGCCACATGCCCAAAGACGCCGAGAATACGTTTCAGCACTACCGGTACACAACCGCCGCGGGCATGTTTGCCAAAATCAACGAGGCAATGACGTCGCAAGGGTTGTACACGCAGGTCGAGATGACGTTGCTGGACTTGCGCGACGTAACGACTAGCAAAGGCAACAGCGAAAAACACGCAGTCGTTAGCGCGAAAATCACGGTAACCGATTCGGAGACGGGCGAAACAGTGACGTTCACGGGCTTAGGCAGCGGGCAAGACGCGGGCGACAAAAGTTTAATGAAAGCCAACACCGCCGCGCTTAAATACGCGTACATCGGGGGCTTGTGCATAGCGATGAGCGACGACCCCGAAAGCGACAATGGCGATACGTATCAACCGCCCGCGCCGAAGAAATCTAACGGCGACATCGTTGGCAAATGCGAGAAATGCGGCAAGGCAGTTACCGCTAAAGTAGCGGAGTATTCGCAAAAGCAATTCGGCAAGCGGCTCTGCTACGACTGCCAAAACAAAATCAAAGGCAACAGCAACCCATTTTGAGGAGGAAGAAAAAATGAGCAGACTTAGTGACATTGCGAAAAAGACGGTCGGGAACGGCGGCTTGACGGGCGGCTTGGAGAAAATCAAGCTGGACGAAGTAATCAAGGCGTATCCCGACGGCGTGAGCATAACGGGTGCGGAAATCGTGGACAACAACGGCAATTCGTTTCCGGTGTTCACGTTCGCCGAGGACGCGAGCAAGTACTTCAGCGGCGGGAAAGCCCTGCGCGAAATGGTTGAGGCGTGGATTGAGGACTACGACGGCGATTTGTCTGCAGTCAACGACGACTTGAGAGCCGAACACGTCAAAATCAAAATGCGCAAAGTCACGACCAAAGGCGGCAAGACGTTTACGGCAGTGACGATTCTCGGCACCGTCAAGGCAATCGACACCGAAACGGGCGAAGTCATCAGCGGCAAGGAACCATTCTAAAAAAAAAGAAAGCGTCCAAAGAGGCGCAGAAAAAAAAGCAACGTTTTTTTACCACACTCAAGCGGAGGTGGCAACTGTGAAAATCAAAAAAATTCAGTGGCGGAACTACAAAGGGCTAGCCGACGGCGAGATAGTAGCGGACGGTCGCGACGTGATAATCAGCGGGCGCAACGGTTCCGGCAAGTCGACAATAGCGGAAATGTTACCGTTTGTTCTGTTCGGCAAGACGACGGGCACGCTCAAACGTTACGACGCGCACGGGCTGACGATACGGGATAAGCAACTGCACGGCGCGGAAATCGAATTCGACGACGGGCTGAAACTCGGACGCATGATAACCGATTCATCGACGGGCGGCATCACAACTAAATTGTTCGTGAACGGCGCACCGGTCCGGAAACAGCAATTCGATAGCAAAGTTGAACTTTTGACGCAAGGCGCGGGCGAATTGATTTTGAACCCGTTCGCGTTCTTCGCCATGACGAAAAAAGACAGTCGCAATTTCGTGGCGCGGACCTTCGGAGCGATTAGCGAGAGAGAAATTCTAAGCACGCCCGAAAACGCAGAGTTGGCGGCAATGTTGGACGGCATGACGGCGGAGAGTTTCATAGCGCGTTGCAAACTTGAATTGAAATCGAAAAATCAAGCGGCGTTGGATTATCCGGCGCGAATCGAAGAACTTGAGCGGCAACTAGCGAACGTTCCGGCAGACGTCGACGGCGAATTGAACCGAATCGACGCGGAATTGGAAACGAAACGGGCGGCATTGACTGACCTTATGACGCCGAGGGCGCAAGTGCAACTGCCGACGCAACGAATCAGCGAATTGGAACGGCAGGAGAGTTACCTAACGCGGCAACTGGAACGCGAAACGACGCGGCGAGAGACGTTGTTGACGGAATATAAGCAAGTCTACGCGACGCGCCCCGGCAACTGCCCGACGTGCAATCAACCGATGCCGCTGGACCTGTTCGAGGCGAAACGCGGCGAAAAATTGTACGAGATAACGCAGGCGGGACGATTGTGCGCGGCGCAAATCGGCGAATTCAAAACGGAATTAGCGAACGTGCGGACGGAACTTGATTCGTTGCGGGCGAAGTCGGCGGAGTTGGAAACGCAAGCGGCGCAGTCGGCGGAAATGGAAGCCAAACTGGTCGAGCGGCGCAGATCATTGCAGAGCGAAATCAACGCGCTTGAATCGTCGAAAGTACAGCTGAAAACGTCGCAGGCAATCGGGCGGCGGCTAACGGAGCTGAAAACGTCGGAGCGGTCGTTGAACGTCGAGATAGCCGAGCTTGAGGGCAAACTCAATCGCGCGGAGAAATTTCAGCACGAAAAAATTCTGCGATTCGAGGAGCAAATCAACGGGCATTTTGAACACGTGCGATTCAAATTGTTTGACCGGCTGATTGACGGAACACCGCGGGAAGTCTGCGAGGCGATGATAGACGGCATACCGTACAGCGCATTGTCGAAGGGCGAAAAACTCAAAGCGGCGTTGGACATATGGCGGGCGATTCAACGGCAATACGG
>ODAJ011966974.1_pt1 | contig 10776 bp, 10 predicted proteins | sample 1539241 | NCBI WGS metagenome assembly ODAJ01 (sample SAMN02144231, study PRJEB22623) | gut metagenome | biome: sheep rumen | host: Ovis aries | place: New Zealand
CCAACTGCTAATAGCAATTGAACTTACTTATATAACAGAAGAAAGTGTAGAGGCAATTAAGCCTTCGATTGATGCCGTTGCAAAGATGATTAATGCTTTGCATAATAAATATGCGCGGCAGCTTAGTGAAGGTTAATAGGTAACAGGTTAATGGGAGCTGTTAAGCAATTAAGCAATTAAGCCATTAACCAACGCGAATGTGTCTCTACTAAGCAAATAAACAAATAAACTATTAAGCTAACATTATGAAAATTTTAGTGACTGGCGCGAAAGGTTTTGTGGGGAGAAATCTCTGCGCGAACCTGCGCAATATACAAGAAGGGAAGGACAGAAGGTTTCCTGAACTTTCTATCGAAGCTGTTTATGAATACGATATTGACAATACTGCAGAAGAACTTGACAGGTGGTGTAGTGATTGTGATTTCGTATTCAATCTTGCAGGTGTGAATCGCCCGAAGGAGCAGTCTGAATTTATGGCTGGTAATTTTGGATTTGCTTCTACGCTACTGGATACTCTCAAAAAGCACGGGAATAAATGCCCTGTGATGCTTTCAAGTTCTATCCAGGCAACATTGGCTGGACGTTTCGGCACTTCTGAATACGGCAAGAGCAAAAAGGCTGGCGAAGAGCTGTTCTTTGACTATAGCAAAGAAACAGGAGCAAAGGTTTTGGTGTACCGTTTCCCGAATCTGTTTGGAAAATGGTGCAGACCGAATTATAATTCAGCCGTTGCAACCTTCTGTAATGCGTTCGCAAATGATTTACCTTACACGGTAAACGATCCATCAGTAGAACTTGAATTGCTTTACATCGATGACTTGGTGGATGAGATGATTTGCGCTTTGTTGGGCAAGGAGCACCATTGTGAGTTTGATGGGGTTGAAACAGTAATGAAAGAGGATGGTCGCTATTGTGCTGCACCCATTACTCATAAAGTGACGCTTGGTGAGATTGTGGAGCTGCTGAAGGAGTATGCGGAGCAGCCGCAGACGCTGATGATACCGGAAATTCCTGCGGGCTCATTCGCTAAGAAGTTGTATAGCACATACCTGAGTTATCTGCCTGCTTCGAAGGTGGCGTTCCCCTTGAAGATGAATGTGGATGACCGCGGTAGCTTTACCGAACTGGTGCATACGCACAATGCTGGGCAGGTGAGTATCAATATCTCGAAGCCAGGGATTACCAAAGGTCAGCACTGGCACAATACAAAGTTTGAGCAGTTCATTGTGGTGAAAGGGCATGGACTCATCCAGCAACGTAACCTCAATAATCCGGAAGGGAAGGTGCTGGAATGGGAAGTCACGGGCGATAAGATAGAGGCAGTACATATGTTGCCAGGATATACGCATAATATCATCAACCTCTCGGATACCGAGGATTTGGTGACGGTTATGTACTGTAACGAGATATTTGACCCTCAGAAGCCTGATACATTCTTCGAAAAGGTCTGATACCCTGCATTATAGCCGCCCCTTCACCGGAGGGGCTCTAAATCTTTGAGAAGGTGTAAGTATTCTGGTATCACCCAGTAAGAAACCTACTTAAATGTACCATTACGTGTAGAAAAAAGATTTTTTCATCAACACTTAACATTTAGGGCACAAAATTGCCGCTCCGCCCTCTGTTTATCGGCGTTTCAGACACGTTAAGTGTTGCTCAAACACTTAACTAACACTTAACCTATAGGTCATACAGAAGTATCAACGATAACGCTAACCTTAACGATAACACTTTTCAACGCTAACGCTAACCTTAGCGATAAAGAAAACAGGAATCAACCCTGACGATAACGATAACACTTTTCAACGTTAACCATAACACTAACGCTAACCTTAACGATAAAGAATATGGAGGAGAAACCGAAAAAGGCAAGGAACTTTAGGAACTATAAGGTATGGCAGGATGCCGTTGATTATGCAACTAAAGTATATAAAATAACATCTGAAATGCCGTGGTTTGAAAAGAAGGGTCTATGCGACCAATTGCAAAGAGCTGTCGTTTCAATCAGTTCCAATATTGGTGAAGGTGCTGCTAAACCGTCTGATACTGAATTTGCCCATTTCCTTGATACTTCTTTAGGCTCTGCGTTTGAGGTCGAGACTCAATTGTTGATTGCAAAAAACGTTGGTTATATATCGTTAGACATCTACGATAGATTATTGAATGACCTTAATGAGATAGAACGTCAAATCAATGGTCTTATCTCATCCATCCGAAAGAGTTAACGTTAAGGTTAAAGTTAAGGTTGAAAATAGTTATGGTTAAGGTTGTGCTAAAAGCATTATGGCTGTTTTGTAGCTTAGTGTTTGTGCCACAATGGGGGAGAAATAAGTTATGACACAAGACGAAAGGTGGCTGGTCAAGTACAATGAAATAATTGCCTTCATGGCGGAGAACCATCGGAGGCCATCGAAGTTCGTAGATGAGGAGAGGGGAATGCGGAATTGGTGGAAACACCAGCAGAAACTTTTGAACGCTGGTGAATTGAAGACTAACCGCTTAGAAAAGTTCAATGAGTTATTAAAACTGGGAGAGAAGTATAAACACGTTAACCAGTACGTTTAGTTTACCGTTTACTGTTTATTGTTTACGGTTAATGATTAAAGGTTAATTGTTATGACATTTGAAGATATACGGAAATCTACGGAGTTTCAGGTGTTTGACAGGAAGAGTGCCCGCATCGACGCGAAAGCGCTGGCAATCACTATTATCGCTTTTGCCAATGCGGATGGTGGGCAGATTGCTCTGGGTGTGGAGGATGACGGCACCTTGACGGGCGTGGACGGTAAGACTGATCACGTGAACGAGCTGCTGAGGGCTTCGTTTGACTATTGTGTGCCATCCATAGCAACCTCTACGGAGTATATAGAGGTGACGGATGTGGAGGGAAAACAGAATCATATCATTCTGATGACTATTCCGCAGAGTATGATGGTGCATGCAAATCAGGCGGATGAGGTGTACTACCGTGTGGGTGATAAGTCGAAAAAGCTGAATTTTGAGCAGCGAATGCAACTGGTGTATGCCAAGGGTGAACATTACTACGAGGATGCGCCGGTGAATAACGCGCGATGGGAAGACTTGGATATGGCGCTGGTGGAGGAGTATGTGACCCTGATTGGCTATAGCAAGGGCGCAGAGACTTATATCCGAGAAAATGGTTTCCTGATAAAGAAAGAGGACTATCGTGGCAAGGAGTATGAGGCGTTGAGCGGTGCGGCGGTGCTGCTGTTTGGTAAGAATCCGCAGCGGTTCTTTCAGCGGGCACAGGTACGCGTGATACGTTACGAGGGTACCGAAGCCAAAGTGGGCACAGAGATGAATGTGATAAAGGATGAAATCTTTACCGGCCCAATATTGAAACTGACGAACGACGTGCTGGCTTTTGTGAGGACGCAGATAAAAGAACATACATATCTGGGACAGGATGGGCGGTTTAGGACGGACCCTCAGTATCCTGAATTCTGTTGGACTGAACTCTGTGTGAATGCGATTTGCCATAGAGACTATAGCATTCTGGGTACGGATATCCAGGTGAAGTTGTTTGACGACCACATGACGGTGGAGAGTCCGGGTATATTGCCTGGCTTGGTAAGGCCGAACAATATCCGAGAGATGCATTTCTCGCGCAACCCCAAGATAGCGCTGTATATGCGCAACCATAAACTGGTGAAGGAGTTTGGCGAGGGCGTGGACAGGATGTTTCGTGAGATGGAAGAGGCAGGATTGCCTGCACCGGAGTATAGGCAGAATGAGTTTATGGTATATGCGACCATTAGGCAGCATGGGGATGCGGTTGGTCAATTAAATAGCGAATTAAATGGCGAATTAAATGGCGAATTAAATGGCGAATTAAATGGCGAATTAAACTCTGCCCAAAAAGCTACCTTGAATTATATTAAAGAGAATGCGGGCTGTAATGCTACGGAAATTTCAGATAAAACAGGTGTGCCCTTCAGCACCATTGACAAGCATATTCGTGTCTTGCTGAAAAATGGAAAAATTGAACGTCGCGGAAGCAAGAAGACGGGTGGGTATTATGTGAAGTGAGATGATGGCTGATGGCTGATGGCTGATGGATGAAGGCTGAGGGATGAAGTAAAATTAATCAAAGAATATTATGTTTACACTAATTGAATTACCTTATGCGATGGAGGCGCTGGAGCCTGTGATTAGTGCGCAGACGTTGTCGTTCCATCATGGGAAGCATCTGCAGGCGTATGTGGATAATCTGAATAAGTTAGCCTCTCCCCCTAACCCCTCTCCAAAGGGCGAGGGGAGTAATGGAGAGCTCGAGGTGCTTAGAGAGCTTGTTCTTCATAGTGAAGGACCGATATTCAACAATGCGGGACAGATACTGAACCACAACTTGTATTTTACGCAGTTTAAACCTGCCGGTGAGGCTGCGAAGGGACCTGAGGGTGCGCTCGCTGCACAGATAGAGAAGCAGTGGGGTAGTGTGGAGGCTTTCAAGGCAGAATTCGAGGCGAAGGGTGTAGGACTGTTTGGCTCTGGCTGGGTATGGCTATCGGCAGATGCTGATGGAAACTTGGTCATCACGCAGGAGCAAGGGGCATCCAATCCTGTAGTGAAGGGCTTGAAGCCGCTGTTGACGTTTGATGTGTGGGAGCATGCGTATTATCTGGATTACCAGAACCGTCGTGCTGCTCATCTTGCAGCACTTTGGCAGATTATGGACTGGAAGGTGATTGCTGCTCGGTATGATGGGTGAAGGATGATGTTATCTGCGTAGCAAGATACTGAAAAGTCGGTCATTGAACTATTGATGGGGAGCACTTCCAATAGTGATATGGCCGCTTGTCGGCTTTAAGAAATGGCATAAGGATGCAAGAGACGAATCTCAACCTAGAAGTATTCAACCTCGAAACCGATTTCTTCGGCGACCTGCACTGCAGCTCCCGCTTCACAGAAATGCTCTGTGATGCCCAAGCCCAATACGGTGACTATTCAGAGTTGGACAAGTGCCACATGTGGGGGATGTGGGAGAAGGAGGGGGGAGATGGAGAATAAAACTGGTATGTAAAGAAAATATTAGATAAATGAAGATAAGAACTGATTTTGTGACCAATAGCAGTTCCGTCAGTTATATTATAATGATGGATCTGGATATTCTTGATTGTTTCCTTGATTTGAGATCATCATTACATAGCGAGTCTGAGCCTGTTATTATGGCAAAAGCTCTCAGGGAATTCATGCTTGAAAAAGGTACGCTGTCGTATGTAGAGAATCATGAGGTCTATACATATTTAATGGAATTCCGCGATGATGACGATGAAGCGTATAATAAGCAAATGTTACAGGAGAATGGCATGAATACAGATGTTTCTACCATGACAGAGAAAGAATTGTTTAACTATTTGCGTGGAGAATATCTGCTTGGAGGCAGACTGTCAGGGATGATGCAGGGCTTGGCGGCTATACAGGTGGAACAATATTAAAGCAATGATGCTGGCTCGTCATATAGGAGATTATCATTTTATTGCAGATGCTGATAGTGGTGTGACTTTCCGATGGGGAAAAACGCTGGATGATAATCCTGCCTTTGCTCCAGTGCCGGAATTAGCGGACATCAGCATCAGCAATAAATGTTCGAAGGGATGTACTTTCTGCTATAAAGACAGTACACCTGACGGTAAGGTGATGAGCTTAGAAGAATATTGTCATGTGCTTGATAGTATGTCTTCTCCAGAATATGGAACAGTATTCCAAGTAGCCATTGGAGGTGGAGAACCACTGGAGCATCCTTTTTTTGTTGATATTGTGAACGAGACTATAAAACGAGGAATAGTACCTAACTTTACCACAAACGGACTGTTGCTGACAAGCGAAATCTGTGCAGCTATCAAAGGCAAGGTCGGGGCAATGGCTATATCAGCAAGCAGCGTATCTGAAATAAAAAGAATTAGACCCGCAATAATGAATGCTGAAGGAATTAAGTTAAATGTCCACTATATACTATCTGATGAATCCATAGAAGAGGCAATAGCAATTGTGAACGGAGCGTTTAATGACCTTTTGAAAGGTGTTAATGCAGTGGTATTCCTTACTTATAAACCAGCTGGGCGCGGCGGGGAAGACCCGTTGCTGAAATCTGAGGCGAAGATGACTGCATTCATTCAAGCTGTGAAAGCACCTAAAGCAAAGTGCAAGATAGGATTTGATGCGTGTTTTGTACCTATGCTGATACATGCCCATGCTGTGAGGAATGAAATGGTGGATGCTTGTGAAGGAGGTTTCTTTTCTGTATATATAGATGAGAATATGTGTGTTTCGCCCTGCTCTTTTTCTGGAGGACGGGATTCGTACTCTCTGAAGGAATACGATTTTTACGATATATGGCTAAATAAACTGCAATCATACAGAGAGCGGGTGAAGAATAGTTGTATACGGGAATGCGCAGCACATGACTTGTGTAGAGGCCATTGCCCGTATTATCCTCAAATAACCAGTTGCTACCAACGATGATAGAGATAGATTGGAATCAATTAAAACAGAACAGTAGCTCAAAGGAGATTACCTTTGAGAAGTTCTGCCATCAGATAGCAGTGGCTAAGTTTGGGGATTATGGAAAAATAACATATCCCTACAATATGGCAGGTTCAGAGTTTTATCTGACGCTGGCCAAGCCATTGGATTATGAAGGGATAACCTATCCTGTTGGCGCTGAAATATGCTGGCAGGCCAAGTTCTGGGTGAATCAGAATGATTTAGAGAACACCTCGCTAACAAAGCCTAAAAGGACGGAACTGGCTGATAGCTTTAGGGATACCTGTTCAGCTCATCCCTGCATGGCATTGTGGGTAATCTGTACACCAGGGATGGTGAAAGAGAATGTTTATCAGGAATTGAAGGATGAACTTGCAGCCATCAATCCTGCCCCTGGCATTACCCATTGGCATAAAAGTGTGTTTGAGAGTATCTTATCTGAGGACATTCCAAGATATCAAGGTATTACTGCCCTCTTCTTTGGAAAAAGCTACTTGAACTACGATATAGTGACAAGAATAACGAATGCCACTATTGAATCGCTCAAGCAGAAGTTTGATGTGGAACTGCATACAGAAACCACCTTCGAACACCAGTTGATGGGAATGGTTGACAGCAAAGAAGCGGAGAAAGAATTAAAGAGCAGGCTGGCTGTTCTGTATGAAAGACTGGAGCATTATGAGAAAAGATGGAATACAAAGGAAAGCAAAAATCAGCGTTCCTATGCTTTTAAGGGCGTAGTCCTGCCTGCTTTTGAAAAGTATGAGTCTTTTCTCTTGGAGATGGGACGGCGTTTGTGCTCAATAGTACATGAGGATGGCTTGGAAAGCATTGTCGCTAAAGGCTTTGAGATATTTGATGGCACTTTCGAGCAGTTTGGTGGGATTGTTAAGGAATTGAATGATGCTATACAAGCAGAGAAAGAGAATTTAGAGCCCAACTCTTTCAATTATTATACGGAAGATATAAAAATTATCAAGGATATTATCTTCTGTGGTAAAAGTAGAAGAATACATTCCGTAGAGTATGCTATTGCGTTAAGGGCAAATGATTATTTTCCGGTATTTGCTCAGGCTGGTTATGGTAAAACACATTTTTCCTGTGCAATTGCAAGTAAACTTGTACATGCCAATCAGCCAGTACTGTTTGTAGCAGGCAGCAGATTTAGACACTACACACGCCCACAGGATGCCCTGTTGAAACTGTTTGAAGTTGATGGAAAGTTGACCTTCAATGAACTGATAGGAGCTCTTGATAGTCTTGCAGCCTGTTTTCCTGGAATGAGAATGCCAATTATCATTGACGGTCTTAATGAAAGTTTTCCGGGCGATGTTGCATGGAAGGAAGATTTGCCACTTTTGCTTGATGCCATAAGGAAAACAAGGCATCTGTTCCTTGTAACCACGTGTAGGGAGAAATCTGAGTACATTCAGCGTATCTACGGATTGGAGAAATACGAGGACGTTGATGACTACATACTCTTGGAAGGTATTGAAATTGTCAATCTTGCCGAGACAATCAGGAAGTATTTTATAAAATATGAATTATGTGATGCTAAACTGATTAGTAAGATACCTTTCAGGAACCCGCTACTGCTCAAAATTTTCTGTGAAGCAAATAAAGGTACGCATGGGCTTGTGGTTAATGAGTATTCATTGGCAGAGTGCATGAAGCATTATTCCAACCGTCTGGTTGAGAACATTGCACGAGACGGCAATGTGGTGGATAAGGCGGTGAAGCATGACCTTAAGAAGGGGCTTGTCAAAATGGGGCAATTATTGTGGGAACGAAATACCAGAACACTGGATTATTGGGATGACTTCCGAGCGATCTTTAACGGCAAGACGGAAAGCTTGATAGAAGAGGGGATTTGTTTCCAGATAGACCTGAATCAAGATGACAGTGAGGTGAAGTTTACTTACGACCTGATGGCGGGTTACCACATAGCCAGTTATTTGATGTCGTGTACGAAGGATGCTTCAGATCTTGAGGCTTTATTAAAAGACCAAGCCGTTTATAATAAACTGTTTGGAGGAAGCGATGACCTGCATACGCTGAGTGAGGACATTGTTAAATCACTTGTCTATTTAGTGGCAGAAAGAGACCGTCGAGACTTGTTTGATTTGGTACCAGAGGATGCAGCTTTGTCAAAGATACTTGGTAATATCGACTTTATCTGCGGAAGTGCTGAGGGAAGACAATCGCTTGAAAAGCGCTTGGAGACACCGATAGGTCTAGAACTGAAGAAATCTGTCTGTGAACTGGTAAAAGAGAAAGTGGTGACAGAACAGTCCGTATTTGGTATTTCTTCACTTTTGCCAGCCTTTATACAGATGAGTGCCGAGGAGTTGGATATGTTATTTCATTCCACGTTTATGGGATATGGCGTGATGGAAGAGGTGGTACAGTGCATCAAGAAGCACCTTCATGAAGATATTGTGGGAATGGATGCAATGGCAGCAGCTTTGCTATTTGCCGGATGTTTTATGCATAAAAAGCGCCTTGAACTAGTTCGACAAATCACGCTTTATGCAGAAAAACATTTTGATCAATATCTGCCTATTGCCGTAGATGCCCTTAAATTGAATGATCCTTTTATTCGAGAGGCAGTATATCTTTCTGCGGTGGGCGCATCGGTAAGAAACAGCAGCCAAAGAAAAGTGCAGCAGGCCCTGTTGATGTTATCAGAGGATATGAGGGAGCATCCAACTTCGCATGTGGTTTTACTGGATTTGTTGGAAACATTGATGGATTATGCCCAATTTCACTATTCTATTAAATCAGACAAAACGGTGCTGTATCTTTCCAAAGGTGAAGAATGGCAGCAATTGAATGTGAATTGGCATGGAAGTATATATGAATATGACTTTGAAAAATACCATTTGCGGCCATATTCTTATATGCCATACAAGAGTAGAAGTCCCTATTCATCTGATGATTTGTGGTTTATGATAGCCAAGCGAATGGTGGATAAAGGCTATAATGATGATGTCTATGCCCAAAAGGAGGAAGAACTATCGGATAAATTTAAGTATTGGCAAGAATCTGTGAGAGCCATTTCATTTAAACATCGTAATTCTACACAAAAGGAACTTGTGGGATGGCTTCTGTTGAATGGTATAATCGATCCAGAGTATAAGGATACTTTCAGAACAGATGAAGTTGACGTGGATCCGTCATATCCCGCATTTAACCCGTTAAGGAACTTGGATACACGGTCTTACCTTTGCAAGGACGATGAAATAAAGGCTTGGATGGAAATAGACCCGATGGGTAATTTTGAGAATAAATTATGTTCTAAATTACCGAAATCGTCATACCAGTGGGTTCTATTAGAGGGTAAAGTGTCACAGAAGAACGAAGAGCGCGAGAGGGGGAATTCTATATTCTGGCGGGTTACGACCTGCTTGAACTGGAATGCTCTTGGTGGGCATGCAGTGGAGGATTTGGGGAGTACCCCTTCACATCTGTTCGCCTTTGAGATAGGCTGGCGGAAGATGAAAACGACAGAAGACAATTATTACGACCCTGGCTTGGGTGTGCCATTGTTGAACAGATATGAGTTTTCATCATGGGACAACGAGCGAGACATAGTTCCGCACTTTTATTTCTTGGATGAGGATATTTGTGACGAACTCAACTTGCAGTTCTGTTTAGAAGACCTTAGTTATTACAGAAATGGTGAAAAGGTTGTGGAGGTATATCAGTCCACATCTTCATCGTTTTATTACCTTCGCCAAGACATGCTTGAAGAGATACTGAATAAGTTTAATGTACATCTTGATTTTGAAATGTATGTGGACAAGACAAACCTTGGAGAAGAAATCGGCGGTACTGATAGGTATCGGAATTATAGGAAAAATCTGACATATGAAGATGTAAGGAAGTCATGACACAGGATGAACGGTGGCAGAAACGATATGATGAGGTCGTTGACTTTATTGATGCCAACAAACGTAATCCGTCGAAGCATCGGATTGAAGAGCATGATATGCTTAACTGGGTTAAGCAGCAAAGAAAATTGAAAAATAAGGGAGAATTGAAGGCTGAGAGAGCGGAAAAGTTTAAGGTGTTGCTGGCGTTGATTGAAGGGTATAAGAGAAAGAATCAGTACCAATAAGCAGGCTAATCCATCTGTTAAACATTATTAATAAATACGTATAAATATAAACAAGTCGTAATAAAGTAGTAATTTTGCAGTCGAGTTCTTTGAGATAAATTTAGTCGCGTGATGCTTAGTTCTTGAAGTGAATTTAGTTTCACAACCGA